>Ga0209487_1003940_pt1 | contig 11555 bp, 8 predicted proteins | sample Poulit2012_FD_187524 | JGI IMG/M metagenome (GOLD analysis project Ga0209487, IMG submission 187524) | Agricultural soil microbial communities from Georgia to study Nitrogen management - Poultry litter 2012 (SPAdes) (version 2) | ecosystem: Environmental > Terrestrial > Soil > Agricultural land... | reverse complement strand
ATGAAGAACTATTATAACTAAAAATTACTGAACGAATGATCGATCATTAAAATACGAAAGTTAAGTTTCTTATATATTTGGAGGTTCTGTTTTATGACGACTTACCACTTTATTGGTATAAAGGGAACAGGAATGAGCGCGTTGGCGCAGATTCTTCATGATTCTGGAGAAGAAGTTCAAGGTTCTGATGTAGATAAACGCTTTTTTACACAAGAAGCATTAGAAAGCAAAGGAATTCCAATCCTCCCTTTCAAGGCGAGCAATATTAAAGATGAAGATACGGTCATTGCAGGTAATGCATTTTCGGAAGAACATATTGAAGTAAAGGAAGCTAAAGAACGAGGCGTAACGTTTTATCGTTATCATGAATTTCTTGGGGAATGGTTAAAACAGTACACAAGTATTGCCGTCACCGGGGCACATGGAAAAACGTCGACGACAGGATTACTTGCTCACGTTCTAAATGATACACTGCCAATTTCTTATCTGATTGGTGATGGGACGGGGAAAGGGCATGTGGATAGTTCTTATTTTGTCTTTGAAGCATGTGAATATCGACGTCATTTCTTACAATATGAACCCGATTATGCCATCATGACGAATATTGATTTTGATCATCCAGATTACTTTTCGAGTATTAATGACGTTTTTGATGCTTTTCAATCCATGGCTGATCGCGTGAAAAAAGGGATTATTGCTTGTGGGGATGATGAGCAATTACAACTCATACAAGCAAAAGTACCTGTTGTTTATTATGGCTTTGCAGCAACAAATGATTTTCAAGCGCAAAACGTAAAGCAAACAAATGAAGGAACTGAGTTCGATGTCTTTCTGCGGAACACTTATTATGACACGTTTAGCATACCAATGTATGGTAATCATAATATTTTAAATGCCTTATCCGTCATTGCGATTTGTCAATATGAAGGGATTCCATCTAAAGACATTAAAAGTTTGCGCACATTTGAGGGAGTAAAGCGCCGGTTTACTGAAAAGGAATTTGGTAACCAAGTGTTAATCGATGATTATGCGCATCACCCCATCGAAATCACGGCGACAATTGATTCCGTTCGAAAGAAATATCCTGAAAAAGAAGTGGTGGCAATTTTTCAACCACATACGTTCACTCGAACGAAAACCTTCTTACAAGAGTTTGCTGATAGCTTAAAGTTAGCAGACCATGTTTATTTATGTGATATTTTTGGCTCATTAAGGGAAGTGGATGAAAGTCTTACCATTGATGATCTTCGTGAATTGATCGACGGGAGCCACATGCTCGACTTAGCTCATACAGACGTATTGAAAAAGTATGCTGATGGTGTGTTGTTATTTATGGGAGCAGGGGACATTCAAAAATTCCAACAAGCATACGAGGGTAATGTGGATGATACAATCATTACCCAAATGAAAAATGCTTAATAAGAATGAATGTCATAATTATCGTAACGGCTATGCGAACCTAGCTATAAATCGGGATTGTGACATTCAATAAATATAACCGAATAAGCAATAAAATAAACGTGGTGATTCTTCACACACGTTTATTTTATTATTCTAGTTTTTTGTTCTTATTTAAACAAGCTATCCATATCATTCGAATTTTCATACGGAAACCTATATGATTAGAGAATAAATAAGCATGTTAATGAATTTCATAATACCGGTTTAGTGCAACACCGATACAACATATAGTTGCGTTAAACCGTTCTTAACTACATATTGGATCGATGTTGCCAATTTTGGTAATTATGAAATTCATTCATGTACATTAATGAATGGAAACGATGTTTAGAAAATGTCTATTATGGTAATATGATGTACATAATGATCATGTTTACCTCGTAGAAGGTAGATTTATAAAACGCTTATAAAGTATACATTAGGGAAGGAGCTGGTTATGAATATGGGAATTATGATAGGAATTGCTGTTCTAATTGTCGCTGTAGCGATTGCCGTCCTTATTTATTATGTTGCTGGAGCTGTTGTTGAGGCGAAAAAAATGATGGCAACAATCGATTCAACGATGGATAGCTTGGATGAACAATTAAAGGGGATTACAACGGAAACAACCATCCTTTTACAACATACGAATAGGCTAGCAGATGATATAAACGATAAGTCCACAAAACTTAACGGTATATTTGATGGAATAAAAGGGATTGGAGAAACGATTCAGGAATTCAATGAATCATTAAATACGATCTCAATGAATATCACGCAATCCGCCTCAAAAGATCAAGAAAAGGCATCACAAGCGGTAAAATGGGGTATTGCTGCAATGAATGTTTTCAAAAAAAATAAATAAGAATTACCAGATCACATAGGAGGAATAATAATGGGCGATGAAATTAACAGTAAAGATTTTATAATTGGTACACTAATCGGTGGCATGGTCGGAGCTTCAGTAGCACTTCTTTTTGCTCCTAAATCAGGAAGAGAATTACGTGAAAACTTAAACGAAGGAGCCATACAAGCAAAAGATATGGCATATGAGTGGAAGGATGTTGCTCAAGAAAAGGGATCTGAATTAAAAGAAGTTGCTTATGATAAAGGTTCTGAATTAAAAAAGAAAGCGAAAGATTCTACCGGTAAAATTGAAAAAGATTTCGCTGATAAAAAAGCAGCCGTAACGAAAACAGTGCAGGAAAAAAAGGCGGATGTAAAAAATAAAGGTGATGAGGCGTTAGACGCTGTAGAAGATGTTGCTGAAGCAGTAGCAGATGCGGCGGAAGATTTAAAAGGAAAATAAGTACAGGTGATAGATCGAGGGGCTATCGTTCACTCACGTGAATGGTAGTCTCTCACTACCCTATAAATAGTCTGCATATTCTTTATAATCGGCAATCTCCATTCCATACGGATGTTAAGAAACATACATATCCCTAGACACAATCTCCACATCTTAACCATGGATAATTACCGTTTTGGACGGCTGTAGGGCTGCTTTATAGCTAGATACATGTCTCCCTATCCAAACATAATTTAAAGTCGCCTTGACATCTCTAAGCAGATTTGCTATTGTTAGTGACATTATACTAAATCTTCAAGTGTACACGTTCACGGCATCATGATGTAAAGGATAGCAACTAATTATATGCTAGTATTGATCTAATCTTTAAAGTTCAGACTATTAGCTATAATTGTTCTAAATATAAAAAGATAGTAAAAGGGGAGTATTAGGATGAGTGAGCATAATTTGGAGCAATTAAGAGACGAGCTAGATGAGGTGAACTTGGAATTATTAGAGCGAATCAATCATCGAGCTAAACTCGTTCAGGATATCGGTCAACTGAAAGGGAAACAAAGTATGAATCGGTTTGACCCTGTTCGAGAACGAAGTATGTTAGATAAGATTATTGAAGCTAATACTGGTCCTTTTGCTAGTTCTACCGTAGAACATCTTTTCAAAGAAATCTTTAAAGCGGGATTAGAGTTACAAAAAGATGATCACCGCAAAGCATTATTAGTATCGCGGAAGAAGAAACCAGAAGATACGATTGTTGATATTAAAGGTGCAAAAATCGGCGCAGGACATACCGAATTTGTTATGGGACCTTGTGCTGTTGAAAGCTATGAACAAGTAGCAGCAGTAGCAGAGGCAGTGAAGAAGAAGGGAATCAAATTATTACGTGGTGGAGCATTCAAACCTCGTACATCACCCTATGATTTCCAAGGACTTGGTGTGGAAGGGCTGAAAATTCTAAAACGCGTTGCTGATGAATATGATTTAGCTGTCATAAGTGAAATCGTCAATCCAGCACATATTGAAGAAGCAGTGGAACATATCGATGTCATTCAAATTGGTGCACGAAATATGCAAAACTTCGAATTGTTGAAAGCTGCTGGTGAAGTAGATAAACCTGTCTTGCTAAAACGTGGATTATCAGCTACAATCTCTGAGTTTATTAATGCAGCTGAATATGTGATGTCGCGAGGAAATGGGAACATCATTTTATGTGAACGTGGAATTCGTACATATGAGACGGCAACGAGAAATACATTAGACATTTCTGCCGTTCCGATTCTCAAACAAGAAACACATTTACCTGTTATGGTGGACGTCACTCACTCTACAGGTAGAAGAGATTTATTGATTCCGATGACAAAGGCTGCACTCGCAGTTGGAGCAGATGGGATTATGGCTGAAGTACATCCAGATCCAGCGGTTGCCTTATCTGATGCGGCACAGCAAATGGATATTGACATGTTTGATGAATTTATGACAGAAATAGACAAATATCGATCTGTATATTCATAATTTATAGGACAAAAGCGTAAATAGAGGCCGATCAATTCATGATTGGCCTCTATTTTTTTGTCTTTTGTTCATTCATAGCGTATGATGTAGAGAAAAGTGTACGTAAGGTAGAAAATATATTAAGGGAGATTTATATGAATATTACAATATATGATGTGGCAAGAGAAGCTAACGTATCAATGGCAACGGTTTCTCGCGTAGTAAATAAAAATTCAAATGTTAAACCATCCACTCGAAAAAAGGTTATTGAAGTAATTGACCGAATGGGATATCGTCCAAATGCTGTAGCAAGAGGTCTTGCCAGTAAGAAAACAACAACTGTAGGGGCGATCATTCCGGATATTTCAAGTATTTTCTATTCGGAGTTAGTTAGAGGAATAGAAGATATTGCCACGATGTACGATTATAATATTATTTTAACGAATTCCGATCAAAACAAAGATAAGGAATTACAATTAATTAATACGATGTTAGAAAAACAAGTTGATGGGATTTTGTTTATGGGCAGAAATATTACGCCTGAACACGTGGAACAATTTTCAAGTGCGTCTGTTCCAGTCGTCTTAGCCGCTACATATGACGAAACAAATGAGCTTCCGTCTATCAATATTGACTACGAAGAAGCAGCATATGAAGCAACGAAGTTATTAATTATGAAAGGACATGAACATCCAGCTTTTATATCTGGACATGAACATCTCCAATCCAATCAATTTAAATACGATGGTTATCTTAGGGCTCTAACAGAAGCAGGGGTTACACTCAATGAAGAGATGATGATTAAAAATGGCTATTCTTATGATGCTGGATTAGAAGGCATTAAAAAATTATTATCACTACCTGTCAAACCAACAGCTGTGTTCACTGGTTCCGACGAAATGGGAGTAGGGGTCATCCATGGCGCACAAGATTTAGGTTATGAAGTGCCGAAAGATATTGAGGTATTTGGATTTAATAATACAAGAATGTCAACGATGGTCAGACCTACATTATCAACTGTAATCCAACCGATGTATGATCTTGGTGCTGTAGCGATGCGGTTGTTAACGAAATACATGAACAAAGAGGAAGTAACCGAGGCAAATGTAATTTTACCACACCGCCTGATTGAAAGAGGTTCGACTAAATAATCGCTTGTTATTCCAGATGATATGGGTACAACTTAGCTCATATGGATGTGAATACGAATGAAAAAACCTTGGGAGTAGACTACATGCTCCCAAGGTTTTTTCTTGCATATTTTAATGCAGCATCAAGTGTCTGTGCATTTTTTTCCTCAATATTAGCTTTTCGAGGGATGGAGGGAATCGTGTCCGCGGTATCATGCCAAAACGTTGGTAACGTATCCGTTGTGGACGACTCCCATTTTTTTTGCCATGAAAGGGGCAGTTCACCAACAGCAGGGGATCCCATCTTCATCACATTCCATACTTGCGCCCAAGCCCGTGGTACCACATTCCAAATATTGTAGCCTCCACCGCCAAAGGCAATCCATCTTCCATCACAGTATTCATGGGCGATTTGATGGGCGAGATCCGGAATGCTAGCAAACGTATTCATCGTTGTTGATAAATGGGTAAGTGGATCCAGAAAATGCGCATCTGCTCCGTTTTGCGTAACAATGACATCTGGTTTAAAGAATTCAGCTACTTCTCTTAATGCTGTTTCATAAACATAAGCAAAGGATTCGTCTTGTGTAAACGCGTCGATTGGAACGTTATACGAATAGCCATGCCCCTCCTTAATTCCTCTTTCATTCACACTTCCTGTACCAGGAAATAAATACCTGCCTGTCTCATGAATGGACAGCGTACATACATTAGGATCATCATAGAAAGCCCATTGCACTCCATCACCATGATGGGCGTCGGTATCTACATATAATACTTTTAAGTCGTACTTTTCCCGGATGTATTTAATTGCCACGGCACCATCATTATAAATACAAAACCCGGAAGCTTTCCGTTTAAATCCATGATGAAGACCGCCAGCTAGATTTAATGCATGATTAAATGAGCCGTCGAGAACCGCATCTACCGCAGTCAACGTGCCACCGACTAAATAGCTAGATGCTTCATGCATGCCGTTGAAAATTGGTGTATCTTCCGTACCTAATCCAAACTCCATTCCATCACTTTCTGATAAGCGTCCCAATCCAGCCTTTTGGACCGCTTCTATGTATTGATTGTCATGGAACAATCTTAATTCTTCAACAGTCGCCATACGTGGAGAAAGAATATCTTCTTTTGTTAATCCATTTGATTTTATTAATAAATCTTTTGTTAACAGAACTCTTTTTTGATTAAAGGGATGATCTGCATGAAAATGATAATTTAATAATGAATCTGAATAGATAAACGCGCTTTTACAGGTCATTGATCTAACTCCCGAGTTTTATTTGGCCACATAAGTTCATATCCTCCTTCATGATTTTCATTTATAACGACGTGAAAATCGCAATTTATCAAATCGATCAATGGACTCCTGATCAACATTCTTACCAATTCGGACCATCAAACAATTAGCAGGATGAGAAGTAATTTCAGGATCATCTGTTCTAGTGGGCGTTAGACCGCCAGCGGACATCATTTTTTCCATAATCTTTCGGTAATCCCATATACTGAGTTTTGTACCTGCCAAGTCCCAATGCCAATAATATTCTGTTGAGATAATAATATAGTTTTCCATAAACTCATCAAACATGGAGGTTTTTAATAAATTTGAAGCAATTCTTTCTCCGCGATATCCCGGAATTACTTCAATTGCCCCTAGAACCATTAAGTTTTCAGTTTCAAAATCGGACCATCTTTCGAGAGGATCAGCATGTAAGTATGTCACATAGCCGATGATGGTATGAGCCGTTCTTGCAATCACTAATCTGCCTTCCGGAAGATCGGAAATTCCTAAAACAGCCTTGAATTGTTGCGGGGCAGGACGGAAGGCTATTAGATCTTCATGAAAGTGATATTCTTCTAATTCGGAAGATTGTAAAGGGCCTTCAATAATAACCGGACTATCTTTCGTATGAAGGGTTATGGAATGGTAAGTTTTCACATGCTGCATAGAATCGCCACCTTATTTTGAATATACAAAATTTATCCTGCTAGATTTTAACATGATCATTTTATTATACACGAGATCGGCCCGATCATTTAGTTTTAGCATGCCGATTTTGTATCGTTCGTTTTTTATTCCTTATCCCTCGTTTTCCCTTTGTCCTTTTTCTCTTTATTTTTGTCTTTCTCCTTGTCTTTCTCCTTGTCTTTCTCTTTCTCCTTGTCTTTCTCTTTGTCCTTCTCTTTATCTTTCTCTTTGTCTTTCTCTTTCTCCTTGTCCTTGTCCTTCTCCTTGTCTTTCTCTTTGTCCTTCTCTTTATCTTTCTCTTTGTCTTTCTCTTTGTCCTTCTCTTTGTCCTTGTCTTTGTCCTTCTCTTTGTCCTGATCTTTGTCTTTGCCCTGAACGTTATCTTTGTCCTTATCTTTATCTTGCTCTTTGTCCTGCTCTTCACTCTTATCTTCGTTCTCGTTATGCACGGTGTTACCAACAACGACTTCGGACGAGGCGTTTGACTCCATGCCGAAGTAATTAACAGCCTTTACATAAAAAGCGCCTGAATCGCCGGAGAGGGAGAGGCTCGTGCCTGTCGTGCTTCCTGATAACTTAAAGTTCCCACCAGAATTGCTTGCGGTGAAGACACGATAGCCTACAATATTATTGCCACTGGATTGACTCCAACTGATGCTGGAATTTGAAGCAGCGACTGCTTTAGGTGCTCCAGGCGAATCCCCATTATCACTTAAGGGACTACCAATTTCTGCTTCTGGGATACTGATTTTATCCCAGAGATCCCGATTTAGTTGTGGAAAGAGTAATGATTTATCACTTAATTTATCATAGCCATTTCGTTTTAAGAATTCGGGATTAAAGGTAAGTCCGTTTCCTTGGATAAACTCTGTAGGTGTTTTTGAGCCTGCGACGACAGACTTCCCATCCACATTGACATAACTCCCCGTTATTAAACTGTCATCAACTTCAGTCGGTACGAATTTTGAATTAAATAAATCGGTTTTGACTAATCCGGCCCTTTCACATAATTCGGACGGCAACATGCCAGATATCGCACAATAACTCATTTCAACAATCCCGTCTGGACGTTGAAACTTATCTTGCGGGGCCACGAGGTCGGGATTAATCTCTGCAGCACCATTGATCAGCTCTGCCCATAATTTAAGGTTTCTTTGGCTGTAGCTTAATGAACAATCAGGACAATAGTCAAGTCCTAAATTATTGTCATAACCGATCCAAGTTCCAAAGGTGACATTTGGATTCGTCCCAACAAACCAAGCATCTTTATAGTCATTCGTTGTTCCGGTTTTACCAGCCCAATCAACTCCGCCATGTGAGAGTTGCGAGTTTAAATAGCGACCTGTTCCCTCACTGATTACACTCCGCATCATATCAATGGTTAAATAAGCGGATTCAGGAGAATATACTTCGACTGCTTTGGATTCATGCTCATATACAATATCCCCATCATTCGTTGTAATTTTTTCAATCATATACGCATCAACGAACTGACCATCATTTCCAAATGTAGCAAATGCGTTTGTGTTTTCTTTAACAGAAACGCCTTTGTCCATCGCGCCTAAAACAAGTGATTCAATTTGATAGTCCATTTCCGTTAATCTCGTAAACTTCATTTTATCTAAATATTCTTCAGCTGGATTGTCGTCTACAATTTCCATATATGTTTTTACAGCTGGTATATTATAGGACTGTGCAAGTGCTGTACGAGCCGGGACAATTCCGTGATAGCCTCCACCATAGTTTGTAATATCTTTACCACCTGAATAAGTTGTCGGAATGTCCGCGATCGGTGTTCCGGGTTGAACGACGCCTTTTTCCATTGCTGCTGCATAGAAGAATGGCTTCATCGTACTTCCATTTTGTCTATATGCGTTTGTTGCATGATTTAACTCACTTTCAGGACTATACTCTCGCCCACCTACAAAACTAATGATTCTGCCCGTGTGGTTATCGATTAATATTCCACCTGTTTCTACTTGAGCGACCACTTCTTTCGTTTTCCCTGTTTCATCATCTTTTACCGTGATGGTTTGATCTGGTCCATAGTTCTGATAGTTTTTCGCTATCTCTTGAAACTTTTTATAAATATCTTTGTCGATCGTAGAATGGATGTTATATCCACCGAGCCGGAGTTCTCTTTCTGCCTGTGTACTGTATTCCTCATCTAACTCTTTATTTTTCCTGAGATCTTTTGCTTTATAGCCATCTTCCTCAGCAAGTTGTTTTTTAAAGATCTTTTTTGCTTCCGTTTCGAGTTCCGATGTTAAATAAGAATGTTGATCCGCTTTTGTATCAGATGCTTCACTAAAGTCAGCCGTAATATCGTAGGCTAATGCCTCTTCGTATTCTTTCTTATCAATGTATTCTGCTTCATACATTCGCTTTAAAACAGTGTTCATACGTTTAACACCTGGCTGCAAAGCATCCTTCTCTTTTAATCCACCTGAATTTACAAAAGGTGTGTATGCAGATGGGCTTTGCGGTAATCCTGCTAAATATGCTGCTTGTGGTAAATTTACTTCATCAGCATCCACATTGAAAATCCCCTGTGCAGCCGTCTGGACCCCAGCAATATTATACCCAGAAGCTTCCCTTCCATAGGGGATAATATTTAAGTATGCCTCTAAAATTTGTTCCTTTTCAAATAAACGCTCTAACCGTAGAGCTAATAAAATTTCCTTCGCTTTTCTGGTGAAAGAGACTTCATTGGTTAAAATTTGGTTTTTAATTAGCTGTTGTGTCAATGTACTTCCGCCTGTCTTCACATCGGAATTCGCTGCTTCTTGTGCAACTGCACGGATAATCGCTTTTGGAACGACCCCTTTATGCTCATAAAAGTATTCATCCTCCGTAGCGATAACGGCATCGATCAAGATGTCCGATACATCTTCAAGTCGGACCTCTTCACGATGTAAATCTGCCCGCACATCCGAGATAAACTTATTATCGGCATAATATAATTTCGACGTTTCCTCATAATTATAAATATCTTCTTCCATACTTGCATAACTCCGAATGGGTTCGTCTTTAACGAGTGAGGCAAAGTATCCTGCTCCAAGGCCAACCGCCAAAAACAAACCAATAAACCCAATCATAATAAAGAATAACATAACATTCCAAAATACATCATATGTAATCCGTGATGAACGTTGAATTTTACCTGTACGCCAACTTGATTTTATTTTGCTGTTCCATAGATGTCTCCATTTTTTATTGTTCACAATTAGACCTCCCAAAACTCCACTATTAATTATATCATAGGAGCGTTTTTAGTTGTATCGATACATGTATAATTATTTGCTTATTGTTCATAAATATGTTAAAAGTAGTATATGATGAATATAATATAGCTGGGAAAGAATGAAGTAGCAGGCAAATCACTTTTACAGAGAGCTAGCGGTGGTGGGAGCTAGTATACATTTGTAGGCGAATTACAATCTGGAGCATTTTTTATAATGTAGATTATAAAAACGGTGGAGCCATCGTTAACAAAACCAAAGTGGCACGATTTAGTGCAACAAGGGTGGTAACGCGAGTTAAATCTCGTCCCTTTTTACCGAGGGACGGGATTTTTTTGTCGTTAATTATTAAATAGGAGAGTGGATAAAGTGGAGATTTTACAGGATTTAGAAGCACGTGGATTAATCCATCAAACAACAGATAAACAGGGATTAGAGAAACATTTAAAGGAGGGGAATGTCACGTTGTATTGTGGGTTTGATCCCACAGCAGATAGTTTACATATCGGGCACTTATTGCCGGTTACCATGCTGAAGCGTTTTCAAAAGGCGGGACATCAACCGATTGCTTTGATTGGTGGAGGAACTGGTATGATTGGAGATCCAAGTGGTCGGGATAGCGAGCGCTCGTTAAATACAGCGGATACGGTAAAAGGGTTCAGTGATAAACTGGAACAACAATTGGGTCAATTGCTACAATTTGATGATGGCGAAAATGCAGTTAAGGCTCGAAATAATCATGATTGGTTATCAAGTATGACCATTATTGACTTTTTACGTGATACGGGGAAGCATTTTGGCGTGAATTACATGTTAGCGAAGGACTCGGTGGCTACGAGGATTGAACAAGGAATCACGTACACGGAATTTAGTTATATGCTTTTACAATCGCTTGATTTCTTAAAGCTATATGAACAAGAAAATTGTACGCTGCAAATTGGGGGCAGTGATCAGTGGGGGAATATTACAGC
>Ga0209487_1003938_pt1 | contig 11559 bp, 9 predicted proteins | sample Poulit2012_FD_187524 | JGI IMG/M metagenome (GOLD analysis project Ga0209487, IMG submission 187524) | Agricultural soil microbial communities from Georgia to study Nitrogen management - Poultry litter 2012 (SPAdes) (version 2) | ecosystem: Environmental > Terrestrial > Soil > Agricultural land... | reverse complement strand
CTCGATATTTTTAGAGTAAAATTTTATCCAAACTTTATTGACTTTAAGGTCAATTTAAGGTGTAATACGTTTTGTTTGCCATCGAAATTTATTTTCGGTTGCCTATGAACAACGTTTTTAAAATTATTCTTACGGCATTGACTGTAAGCCTTGTTGCACAAGCTAGTTCTGCCCAAACATTAGATACGCTTAAACTAGATGTAGAGGCTTATGAAAAATTATTCTTGGAGAAAAACCTTTCGATTATTGCCCAGCAACTATCCATTGCACAAGAGGAAGCCTTGCTAATTCAGGAAAGGATATGGAATAATCCATCTGTTAGTTTTTCTGATGCGAATCTTTGGATACCAAGTAATGAACCATCCGTTCAGCAATTTGAAGTGGCCTTGGAAACCTTGATCCAAACCGCAGGAAAGCGAAAAAATCGTATTCGAATGCAAGAACTGTCGGGCGAAATGGCCATTAAAGAGTACGAGATGTTGCTCAGACAACTAAAAAAGGAGGTTCGCACGAAACTAGCAGCGTTTGTCTATTTTCAAGAAATCCTTCCTGTTTATCATAGCTTACATCAAAACATTGAACAAATCCTACAAATCAATAAAGAACAAGCGGCACAACGAACTTATCCGCGAGAGGAGTTTTTAAGGCTACAAACTTTAAAGCTAGAGCTTACCAAAGAGATCTTCGATCTAACACAGGAAAAACGAAGCTTGCAAAGTGACTTACTTCAATATATTCAATTGTCGCCATCGGAAAATCTTTATATAGAATCGGATGAAAACAATCGAATTCAAGAACAATTCCTAAAAATAAATTTAGCGGATTTAAATCAGTTAGATAAGCGACCTGATATACAACGTTATGCTCTGGAAAAAGAGCGTACTGAAACCGCTATAAAACTCGCAAGATCGGAAGCTTTTCCAGATTTTGCACTAGAAGCATCCTACAATAGATTCGATGGCCTGTGGAAAGATTACATCGGATTTGGAATTTCTTTTGACCTTCCCATTTTCAATAGAAACCAAGGCGAAATCCGTTATGCGAAGGAAGAGATCAAAATTCAAGAAACAAAACAACAACAGTTTTTATTGGAAGTACAGCATGAGCTAGAAAATGAGTATCAAAAACTAGAACAGCTATTAGCTATTAGAAATGGCATTGAAGCAGATTATCGACAGGGGTTAGAAGCTATGTTAAATTTATATACACAGGAGTATAAAGATCGCAATATCAATCTTCTCACATTTTTGGACATTCAGGAAACTTATTTACAAGGACAGGATATGCTATTGACTTTAGAAAAAGAAATTGTAGAAACATGGGAATCCTTACAATATCAAATCGGATCGGAAAATTAATACTATGAAGCAAAGACATTATTTCACAACTAGTACGAAAGCAATTTTAATTGGGCTGTTATCGGTATTTCTACTTTCGTGCAATAGCAAAGAAGAGATTATAGAAGAAAATCAGAATTGTTTGGAGGAGTCTTTTATAAATGAAATAGAACTGAAGACTATCGAACAGAAGAAAATTCAACAAAAATTACATTTAACAGGTAGGGTAGAAGCCAATCCCGATGCGGTGGTTCCGTTTATGAGCATGGTGGGTGGTCAGATTATAAACACCAACTTCTCTCTTGGCGATTTGGTTACCAAGGGACAGGTGCTGGCAGAGGTGCGAAGTGCTGAGCTAACTGCTATGCAAAATGAGCAAAAACGGAATAAATCAAATTTAATATTGGCCAAACACGAATTAGAGAAAGTGCAAAGTCGATACGATAATGGATTTTCTTCCAAATCGGAACTTTTAGAGAAGGAAGCGGAAGTGGAGCAATTAGAAAATGATATCGCTGCTATGACTGAAACCCTTTCTTTATACAGTGCTACATCCCGACAAGGAGTTTTTCAAATAAAAGCACCCGCTACAGGATTTATAATTGAAAAAAACATCAATCCCGGACAGCAAATTCCAGCGGAATCCGATCCCTTGTTTGTGATTTCCAATTTAGAATCCGTTTGGGTCGTGGCCAATGTTTATGCTAGCGATGTGGCAAAAGTGAAAGTGGGTGATGAAGCTAAAATAGAATCCATAACCTATGCTGGAAAGGAATTTAGCGGAAAAGTTGCGTCTATTGCTCAGGTGTTCGATGCAGAAGAACAAGTATTAAAAGCCAGAATTCCAATGGAGAATAGCGAACAAAAATTAATCCCAGGTTCTTTGGTCGATGTATGGCTAGAAAGTGAATCCAGCGAGATGGTTCATGCGGTAGAAACCAATGCGGTCATATTCGACGATAACAGCTATAAGATTGTTCTATATAAGGATGCTTGCGATTTTCAGGTGCTAGAAATCGCGCCAGTGTCACAAAATCCAGACTTCACTTATTTCCGTGGAGATGCGATTGATTCTGAGAAGTATGTCGTAAAAAACCAATTATTGCTCTATAACCAATTAAACGAATAAGACTAAACGTATGCGAAAATTTGTAAACAACCTTGTTGCTTTTTCTTTAAAGAACAGTACGTTTGTTTTCTTCTTAACAGCTGTGTTGCTCGTAACTGGGGTCAATAGTTACATGAAAATTCCTATCGAGGCCTTCCCAGATGTTACCAACACCCGTGCACGAATTATTACCCAATGGCCTGGACGAAGTGCAGAGGAGGTAGAGAAATTCATTACCCTGCCGATGATGAAGGAGATGAATACGATTCCTGGAAAAACCGACGTACGCTCTACTTCCTTATTTGGATTGAGTGTGGTAACGGTATTATTCGACGAAAAAGCCGATGATTTTTATGCCCAACAATACGCTTCCAATCGTTTACAAAACATCGATTTACCCGAAGGCGCAGATGCCGAGATAGAGCCACCATCGGGTGCAACAGGCGAGATATTTAGATATATCCTAGAAAGCGATTTGCCGATAGGCGAAGTGGCAGCTATTCAAGAATGGGTAGTAGAACGAGAATTGCTTTCTGTACCTGGAGTGGCCGATATTGTAAGCTTTGGAGGCGAAGAAAAAATATACCAGATAGAAATAAATCCTATCCAGCTTAAACATTATGGCTTATCCCCATTAGAGGTTTACGAAGCAGTTTCGCGAAGCAATGTAAATGTGGGAGGAGATATTATAGACAAAGGTAGCCAGGCTTATGTAGTACGTGGTGTAGGGTTGTTAGATAGTCTAGAAGATATTGAAAACATTCTAATCGATGTAAAAGGAAATGCGCCCATTCTAATTAAACACGTAGCAGAAGTTCACATCGGAGCAAAACCCCGATTAGGACATGTGAGTTTAGACGATAATCCCGATGCCGTGCAGGGAATTGTTGTCATGTTGCGAGGGGAAAATCCAAATGTGGTAATCGCAAATTTAAAAGACCGCATAGAAGAATTAAACGAAAGAATCTTACCAAATAACGTAAAGATAAAACCGTTTATAGACCGCACAGACTTGGTAGAGACTACGGTTAGTACGGTAACTTTTAATCTGGTAACGGGAGTGATACTGGTATCTTTAATCGTGTTTATTTTCCTGTATAACTGGCGCACCACGTTGATAGTTGCTTCGGTCATTCCACTTTCTTTCTTATTTGCCATTACTGCCTTGCGAATCCAAGGCTTACCTGCCAACTTGATTTCCATGGGGGCGTTAGACTTTGGACTCTTGTTAAAAGGTACGTTGGTAATTGTGGAGCAAGTTTTTGTTTCCTTGCAACAACGCTCTAAAGAATTGGGCGTAGAACGGTTTATTAAAAGCTCTAAGCTAGGTGTAATTCGTCAAGCAGTAGGAAAAGTAGCTACACCTATTTTCTTTGCATTATTCATTTTGATTGTAGCACTGATGCCGATTTTCTCTTTCCAAAAAGTAGAAGGGAAAATGTTTTCACCCTTAGCTTACACACTTGGTTATGCCTTAGTTGGTGCATTGCTTTTAAGCTTGACCTACGTGCCAGCTATGTGCAAAATATTGCTTCAAAAAGGGGTTTCTGAAAAAGAAAATGCTGTAACGATATTTTTTAGAGATAACTTGTATAAGCTCTATTTATGGACGTTCAAGCATATGCGATGGGTAATCGGTGGATTTGTTATCCTATTGGTTGTATGCGGTATTAAATTTTCTAATTATGGCTCGGAGTTTTTACCTAGCCTAAATGAAGGCGCCATTTATGTGCGAGCTACATTGCCCAATAGCGTTAATTTAAAAGAGTCGGTAAGATTATCAGAGGATATTAAAGAAGATATAAGAAGTATAGAAGAGGTAGATTTTATCTTGACCCAAACAGGAAGGCCAAATGATGGAACCGATCCTACTGGCTTTTTTAATATTGAATTTCATATCGAGTTAAAACCTGAAAAAGAATGGAGTAGAAAGGTATCGCAAGAGGATATTCTACAAGAATTACGAGAAAAAACAGAAGCGTATCCTGGGATTGGATTTGGTTTTTCGCAACCTATTCAGGACAATGTAGAGGAATATGTAGCTGGAGTAAAAAGTGCCTTGGTGATTAAAATCTTTGGCGAGGATTTATTCCAGTTAGAAGATGCTGCTTCACAAGTAGCTACTAGCATTAAAGATGTGGAAGGAATAACCGATCTGAATATTTATAAAAACATCGGCCTTCCAGAACTTCGCATCCAATTACACGATCACAAACTCGCAAGATACGGTGTAACTACTTCCGATGCGCAAAGCATTATTGAAATGGCGATTGGCGGACAAGCCGCTTCGCAGTTTTATGAAAACGAAAGAGTATTTGACATTCAATTACGATACAAAGAAGAATTCCGTGAATCAGCCGAAACCATAGGTGAAATTCTTGTACCAACGCTACAAGGCGGAAAAGTTCCTTTAAAAGAAATTGCCACTATAGATTATCACACAGGTCCAGCGTTTATTTACCGCGAAGGAAACAGTCGATATATAGGTATAGGATTCAGCATTGAAGGACGAGATTTAGGCTCTACTATAGCCGAAGCCAGAGAAAAAGTGGCAGCAGAAGTGAATTTACCAAGCTATAATAAAATGATATGGGCAGGGGAGTTTGAAAGCAAAGATAGAGCTACAAAAAGATTGGCAACCGTGGTACCTGTATCTCTTTTATTGATTCTATTTTTGCTGTATCTAAACTTCGGAAATACTACCGACGTACTGATTTCTTCGGTTACATTTTTATTCGCATTTATCGGTGGTTTCCTTTCGTTATGGCTAACCGACACCACCTTTGGAATCTCTGCTGGAATCGGATTTATCATTCTTTTTGGTGTAGCTACCATCAATGGAATTATCCTGATAGAAATGATAAAAGAAAACCTACAAAATCGAATGGAATTCCGAGACGCAATTCACGCTGCAGTTTACAACCGAATTCGCCCCATAGTAATGATTGGATTGATGGGTTCCATGGGATTACTTCCTGCCGCATTATCACAAAGCATGGGCTCAGAAATCCAAAAGCCCTTAGCGATTATGATTGTAGGTGGATTATTGATTTGTACGCTATTATCTTTGATTATTATCCCATCGGTGTTTTATTTGGTTTGTAGGAAACGGTATGAGTAGGAGTTTTAAAAACACCCTTCGACCACGCTCAGGGTCCAAAAACTAAGTCGGACATTGAGCGTAGTCGAAATGGGAGTCATATTTATCATTATTATATCCCTACAATTTATACGACACAATAAACAATACCGTCCGTGGCTGAATATACACCCATTGGTCATATACCATAAATTGATCCATGGAGTGTATACGTTTATGATTTAAATCAAATAAATTTTCTGCACGAATTTCAAAACCCCAAAGACTATTTCTTTTATTATAATAAAGCGACGCACCAGCTAGTTGGTAGGTTTCTTTTTGATTGATGGTTTTTTCCTTGCTATAGGTGTATGTGTAGTCTGCCTTAAACACAAAATCTTTTAGAAAGTTGTATTCCAGCTCGACTGATGGCTCGGTAGTTAGGTATTTACTTTTATATGTTTCAGATTGTGAATTGTTAAATCTTTGTGTCCATAAAAGTCGTACGTAAGGCGCATTTTTCTTTCTATAGGTTGCTTGCAAACGATAAGAGAAATTCTGATTTTTATAATCTATTTGTTCTTCATTGATTATGCGAGAGTAATCGGATAATCCTGCATTTACACCAGTTCCCAATACGAAATCGGAAAAAGACTTGCTGAAACTTCCATTAAAACTATAGTTGTTTTCAGGTAAATTAGAATAAACACTAGTACTAATTTGATCTATTCCTTCTAACACAGTAGTATTTCTAATGGATTTCTCTCGTTTGATATAAGAAAATCCAAGATTATAGTAAATCCGATTTAAAATATTAGTATTCCTATAATATAAAGTACTGCTGTGATAGGTTTCATTCTCTAAATCTATGTTACCACGATAGAGCTGATTAAAACTATTTAATCTATAGCGATTGGCATATTCTGCAGCATCTTTAAAAGTGGAATTCATCGAGTAATCCAACACAATTTTATTTACGGAATTTACTTCAAATTCTACATTGAGTACTGGCAACCACACGCCCTTATTTTTATCTACAAGTTTATCTCCAAACTGTTTGGCTTGCCAGTAATACTGATGGTAGGTAATTCCTGGTTTAAAAATAAAACTGCCAAGCATGAATTTATATTCAAAGCCAAGGTAAGGGTCGATCAACTGATAGTCTAAATCGTTATTAAAACCGGCATCAGAAAAGCTGTTCTCTGTACCATCGTTTAAAACTTGAAAGTCTGTTGTTTTGTAAGACTGATTATAAAAATGCAATCCAACAAAAGGATATAAATGGTTGGTGTTATTTAGCACCCAATAATGTTTATACTCCACTTGTCCAGTGTGGGTTGTAGAAGTATAATCTTGTAAAAAATTGTACGCATCTCCTTCATCTACCGAAGGAATAATATCTGAAAATAAAGGTTTATCGAACACCCAATCGGTTAGGCTATTACCTTTTTTAAAACTATGATTGGCATTTATCTCTGAGGTGTGTTCATATTTAGGTTGAATACTCCATCGCAGGTTTTGAGAAATTTCAAAGTTATCTGGATTATTATTTGTGTAAATATTGTTGTCTTCAGTGGTCAATAGCGAAGTAATATTTTGTGTGTTGTCGGCATCGGTATAATCCGCTACTATAGTATAAGCAACGTCGGTAGCCATATTGGGTTGGTAGCGCAGTTTTATATTATTAATGGTGCTTAAGCCTTTATTTTTTCGCAGATCTTCTCGGTTTTCTACAAGATTATCTTGGGTTAGATAAACTATTTCGCTTGTATTTAAAGCATTGCTTCGCTGTTGATTTACGATAGAGTAGGCTTCAATATTTAGGCTATTACTAAGCTTATGTGTAATATTTGCAGCACCAAACAAAGTTTTTTTATGTAGAATATCAGGGTTGGATGCGAATTGGTAAAGATTGGAATCGAAGGTGTTTATTGGACTATCGGTAAAACTTGAGTAGCCACCACGAAACCGCATTACATCTTGCATGCTTAGCGGACTTTCGTTTACATTGTTTAAACTCCCAATAAAATTCAGCGTGGTTTCTGGACTGTAATAGAAAATGGTTGGATGAATATAATATCTATCTTCTGTACCCCCACCAGCTTGGGTTTCGCCAAATAAGAATCGATTTTTACCTTCTTTTAGTTTGATGTTCATCGCCATGCGTTCGCTTCGTTGCAAGCCTTTCATAAAGCTCACTTCTTGATAATCGTCTATCACTTCCACTTCATCAACTACATCGGCGGGGATATTATTTACTCCTAATTTGGTATCTCCGCCAAAGAAAGACTTTCCATCGACCAAAAGATCGGTAACTTCTTTACCATACACTTTTACATTTCCTTCTCTGTCAACTTCTACACCAGGAAGTTTTTCCAACATCTCGCGTAATTTCCTTTCGTTGCCACTGATAAAGGTATCGGGTCTATAGGTGATGGTGTCTTTTTTCACAATCATTGCCATCTTAGCGCGAACCACAACTTCGTCTAGTTGCTCTTTGCTAGCCAGCATAATAAAATCCTTGTCTAAGGATTTGGCTAGTTGTATGGTATCGGTAATTGTGGTGTATCCAATAGAGGTGATGGATAGGGTATAGGGAACATCTTTGGCTAGTTGTAGTTTATACCGTCCGTTATGGTTGCTAATTGCAAAAGCAATACTTTGGCCTTCTTGTAAGGGTTTTGCAATCATGTTAGCACCTAATATTGGCTTGTGAATGCTATCTTTAATATCGCCTTCTAATTGTATATTTTGAGCAGATAAACTAGGAGTTATAAAAAACAGTAATATTGCTAAATACAACTTAGGTCTAATTTGGGAGAAAAGTTTATGCAAGTTAATTAGTATTTGTGATACTTGAAAAATATTGGAATTTATAAAATAAACTTCTAAAGCCTATTTTATATAATATTAGCTTTTATTATTGTTTAAGTGGAGTTATTTTTTGTTCGAATTTTAGAAGCTTTTTATTAAACTCTTCTTTTGATAGGACTTCTCCTTTTGAGGGTCTTTTAATGTTTCTTTGCCTAGTATCCAGATCTATCGATATTGCATAAAAATAAAAACTATTATACTCCATTGCTAAAATCAAGCCAGGTAAACCACGGAATTCTTTCGGTCCAAACGGAAAAGGTAAATCCGGTGCAAACCAAACCGTTGTGGGGAAATCCCTTGCAGGTTCTACAATATTTGTAGTAGCTTTAATGCAAGTATATCCTTGTATTTCTTTGATTTCATCGTGTATTTCCCATTCTAAATCATCATAATTTGACTGAATAAGAAATAACTTAGACATACTTTCCAACTGATGGATATGTAAGTTCTTTTTAATATTATTATAATACACACCAGCAGTATTTGTTGTTCCTAACGCACCTTTTAAATCTAGTTGGTTATCATTGGTCATGATATTGTTAGTATTAAGCACAGATTCATAAGGACTGAAAAGTAATTCTAATTCTAGATATGGAACTATTTTAAGTCGATCATTTAAAAATTTGATTACATATTTTTTAGCTTCGGCAGGAGCATCTACACTAGCAGTATCGATTAACTTTTCTACAGTGGGAGGGTTTATTTTATAGGTTACTTTTCCTGATTGTATTTGTCCATAACTCATGTGAATTGCGAAAAGGAATGGAAGTAATAAAATAAAGTTTTTCATGATTTATCTAAGCATTAATATTAATGAGTTTTATTATGGTTCTAGCTAGGAGAATTTACTCGCGTTTTTCACCAATACTTTTTAGAAAAGCTCTGTCGTGTTCTTTAAGTTCTTCAAAATATTTTGTTTGAGATACTTCTCTACCTTTGGATGGTTTCTTAATTCTCATTGATTTAATATCCAAGTCTATGGCATTAGCATAAAAGTAAAAATGATTGAATTCCATAGCTAAAATTAGTCCTGGTAGACCGCGGAATTCTTTCGGTCCAAAAGGAAAGGGTAGTTCTGGAGCAAACCATACTGTGGTTGGGAAATCGTTAAACGGATATTCAAGCGTGGTAGTAGCTTTTATACAGGTATAACCAAGTATTTCTTTTGTTTCATCATGTATTTCCCACTCTAATTCATTAAATGGGGTTTTAATTAAATATGGTACACTAAAGGATACGGTTTCATGGAGAAATATGTCTTCTTTTATATTGCTATAATAAGTGCCATTTGTGGCTGTTCGAGCTAAAGCACTTTTAATATCTAATTGATTTTCATTCTTCATATGATTATCCACATTTAAAACTGCTTCATAGGGAGAAAAAAATAGTTCCAATTCAACATAAGGCAAAGTAGTTACCACCCTTCTTAATCTTTGTTCTATATATAATTTAGAAGCTTCAGACATTTCTCTTTTTATTGACTTATCTGCTAACTCTTTTGCATCAGGTGAATTTATTTTATACGTAACTTTCCCAAATTGTTTTTGAGCTATTCCGAGCTGTGACAGAAATATTGAAAAGGTTAGTAATAATATATTTTTCATTTTTTCATGTTTTATTTATAATCCCTTTCAAGGTTTTAAAACTTAAAAGGGATTATAGTATTATTAATTTTACAAGTTAATAGTAAATTAAGGTTTAACTATTACCTCATTACTTGAGTTTCCACCAGCCATCCAGCAATCAGCCCAAGCATCTGCAGCAGTTTGTGAGGCGCCACTATTACCAGCGGCAATTTCATCATAATAAACATCAATTAATACTTGATCACAATCAACTCCTGGTTGACTCGCTGCATTTCCGCTTGTAAAACCGACAGCTGTAGCAAAAATAGCTAAAAACAATAACTTTTTCATAATAACATAAGTTTTAATTAATAATTTAACTCAAACATACACACACACACAATTGCAAGATTTAAATGTTAAAATAGACGGGGTGTTAGTTTTAATTTATTCTGATGGCAATTATTATACTGATAATACAATGGATGTTGATAATGCCTAATGCAATATTTTGCAGAGGGACAGAGCTAATTATACTAGGAAAAGATTCAAGGATGAAGTGAAAAAAAGAAAGAAACTTTGATTAATAATTTTGGATAATGCTTTAAACAAAGCTGCTGCATGCAAAAATGAAACACATTGGAGGAATTATAAGAAATGACCCTTCGACTTCACTCAGGGTCCGGCATCGTGGATAATGATTGCTAACTGAGATGATAATCTTATTATAATCTGTGCTTTAAAATTGAAATTATCCTATTGGGATTTAGTATTGTTGTTCATAAAGTGTTAAAATACTTTAGAAAGTCTTATATTAGGAGCTCTAATCTAAAACCTTTTATCAGTGATTAAAAACACCATCTATCTTTTAATATTTACACTTCTTTCTCCAATAATTAACCATGCGCAAGATAAGCCTGCTGAATACTATAAAGGAGAAAATTACTCCTATTTAAAGATTAGTGAATCTGGGGAATACAAAGTTTCAGAGAACTATAAAATGAAGGTGGTGTGGGATGATGAATTAACTTATGATTCCTCTATTGATGGCTATTTTGGTGGAATTAAAACCTTGACTTTTATCAGAATGGAAAAGCACTTAACAGTGTCACTGATATTAAAGACGGAATTGGTCTTGGAGAAATAGGCTTCAGTTTTAAAGATTTTAATGAGGACGGATATTTAGATTTTCGAGTTCCTAGAGCTTCTGGGAAATCAATTTGGTACAACTACTATATTTTCAATCCAGAGAAACAGATTTGGGAAATACGAGATAATTATACTACTTATTCCATGTATCGCTGGAAAGATAAGGAAAAGCGTATTTTTTCTACTAGGCCAGATGGTTCTGCTATGTATGGCTCCTATTATTTTGTGAAAATATTTGAAGGTAGTAGAATACCCTTAGCAAAGTTTTATTATCAAGAGGATACTAAGTTTAATCTAATAGTAGACCATGAATCATTTAACCCGCAATATTCATCAGTCATTTTTTATAATAAATTTTAAGGAGCACTTTTTTATTGAGATTAATTAAGTGCTTTTCGAGTAATTTATCACTTCAAATAAAATTTACTCAACCTTTTCACTCATGCT
>Ga0209487_1003937_pt1 | contig 11560 bp, 10 predicted proteins | sample Poulit2012_FD_187524 | JGI IMG/M metagenome (GOLD analysis project Ga0209487, IMG submission 187524) | Agricultural soil microbial communities from Georgia to study Nitrogen management - Poultry litter 2012 (SPAdes) (version 2) | ecosystem: Environmental > Terrestrial > Soil > Agricultural land... | reverse complement strand
TCCGTTGCGTGGACAATTCCCCAACAAGGCAAAAGCATGCCAGTGTATCAATGAGTCACATGCAGATGATCTTGTACAGCCAGTACTCATCCTGCCAGCCGGTCCCAGACCAGCTATGTGAAAGTCTGCTCGTCATAGAGCAGTTGTCCAGTAAATGGATCTACTAGGTGCTCCACAGGAGAAGGCACAGCCAGACGTGCGCAAATCGTTAGTAGACAGGCGACGTGAAGCAGCATACTCATGAGCTACAAGAAAAATAGTCATCTCGCGGTAGCATCGCCAAGAAAGTGCCCGCTGAGGGCTCGCTATGAGGCGGTAATCAGCTGGCGAGTTCGTGGTCGACCGACCCGAGTTCGAGTCGGAGACCGAACGGTCATCTGCAGCCTGAGTACCAGTGCGTGATCCTGGCCGGTCTCCTCGTCGCTTCTTCGCCATCAGGTGTATCACAGGACTCTACGAGCTCACCCCGTGAGAATCTCGCGCAAGAGCCAGAGCTGACCATCGCACACCCACTAACGGGAAACTCTCAACCATCGTGGTCTGATTCGACCTCGTCGAGGAACTCTTCCATGACCGGGCCCAGATCATCAAATTTCGTGCCGATGCTGTGCACCGCCGTGAAATGGTTCGCAGCCCGCGCGCGGTGCATCGGGGGTAAGGTCCCTCGAACTTCAGCACTTCGTTGCAGAGCGTAGAGAAACTGGTGATGGGCTTCAGGCGAGTCGTGCTCACCCACTGCATATAGCACCGGTACATCAGTGTGTGCCAGGCGTTGTGCGAGACCAAACTCTTGCATCAGTTGTGTCTCAACGAAGTAGGGTTCCAAACGGGCTAACCCAAAGCTCGGGAAATCGTAAATACCAGAAATCATCACAGCCGACGTCGGCTGCGTATCTGGCCGTTCGACGCCGGGCCCGCCGGTCAGGTAGGTGGCCGCATGCACAGCACCAGAAGAACTACCTATGAGATGCACTCGGCGCACATCGCCGCCCTGGGGGCTGAGACACCATGCGATCATTTGTCGTAGATCAGCAATTCCAGAAGGCCATGTGGCCTCGGGGGCGAGCCGATAGTTGGCTGTGATACCCAGTCTGCCAGTGTTAGCAGCCCATGCACCAACATTATCGTGGAATGGCATGTCCAGGCGCTTCTTATCTCCGGCAATAAACGCGCCACCATGGAGAAAAACCACCGCAGCTTGCGGTGCTTTTTGCTTCGGATAGAAGACGTCCAACACCTGTCTAGGATGCTCTCCGTAGGCTACATCACGAGCAGTTTCCTGCCATACGGGCTCCGGATGCAAGTGGGCAAACAGCTGCATGGACGCCTGGACCGTGTCGTCAGTAACATCAGGTCCGATGTCACGCACGGCAGCATCAAGTGCATTCCACGCTTTACGTGCTAGTCGTCCGCCGGCATCCATTCGACCTCTCCTCCACCTTCGGGTTCATACACTCGACGATTCGGTCCTGCTAATTCTCCGGTGACCGGCATTCCACCAACGGCGACCTCGGGTGGAACCGGCTCACGTCGTGCACGGTCCGGCCAGCGGAACCATCCATGCGCATTATCGTAAAATACGCCAGCATGCCATTCAGCCGGTAGGCGTCGGGACACATCAGAGATCACATCCGTATCCCAGGAGGGGAATCCTGACGCAAAGGTCAGTAGTTCTTCAATCCCGGGGAAGGTGGACAGTGCACGCACTACCCGTTCCGGACCGTCGGCATCCGCAGCTTCGTCAAATGACCAAGTTGATACACGGAAATGTTCGCGGAAATATTCACTGGGCAGTTTACGCACCCAGGGCACTTCGCGACGAAGCCCCCGCCAATTCACGTCAAGCCGAAAAAACAGGCCGGGAATCCAGGCGGTCCCGACCCCGGTGACGTGGGCTCGCAAGGTGGGATACTTTTCGAAGACACCCTGGACGATCAAGCTTTGGACATGCGTCATCATGGGGCTAAACGATAACGCCTGAATCTCTGCGTAGGTGGCTGGTAGCCCCCCGGCGGTCGGATGGCTGAGAGTGTCTGATGATCGGTCGCCTCCGGCATGCAGGACGATCGGCAGATCCATTTCTGCTGCGGCCTCATATATTGGATGGTAGACCTCGTGGCCCATAGGTTGGCTGAGGCCGTTGGCGGCCATTAGCACGCCGACCATCCGGTCGTTCTGACCTGACCGTCGAATCTCTGCTGCTGCATTCAATGGGGTCTGGTTGGCGACAATCACCAGGCCGTAGAATCGGTCATCGACGGGAAACCAGCGCTGGATCGTCCAGTCGTTCATCGCTTGTGTTAGTGCGTGGGCTCGATAGGTGTTGTGCACACTGGGGATGAACATTCCGCGATCATAGGACAAAATAGCGCGAGATACTTCACCTGAGCCAAACACCTGTTCCACGGTTCGTTGCGGGTCCGAGGCTGGTGGGGCCGGCGGTTCCGAGGAGCCTTCCAGGTAGTCCCCACCGGGCCGTCGATACGGCACAGATGGCAGGATGGGCATCGCCCCGGCGCCACCGGGCAACGTTCCCGGGATACCTAAGTGTTCGCGCCATCCCTCTGACATCAAGTTCGTCACTTCTAGTTGAGAGGCCCAATGATGATGGACCGTTACGTCAAGCACCGGCCCGGCATAGGTAGTTCCTAGAGTCATCATATCGTGTGTTAATTCCTTCCCATCCTCAGGAGGACGCGCCCGCCCTCGCGTTCAACACGAAAGGTTTTCATACGGAAGCCGGGTGCTGCCGCGGAACCATCGCTGAGTTGAAATTCCCACCGGTGCCAGGGGCATAAGATCACTGGCTCTGCTTCATCGGTCGTGAGCGAAGCTCCTGTTGTGGTCATTTGGGCATCGAGTTTCTGTTGCAGAAATCCGGCACATAATGGGGCGCCTTCGTGTGGACACCGATTCCGGAATGCGTAAATGTGGTCTCCCCAGCGGCACACACCGATTTCCATGCCTCGAACGTCAATCTTGGTCAACTCACGGTCGGGGAAGTCTTCCCAGGCTCCAATATCAATACTTTTACTCATGCCACTTCCTCTTTATTCGAAACGGGTAGCAGCCGCAGCATTTCCTTGGCATTCTGGGAGAAGATCTTGGGCAACCACGACTCGGGTAGACGGCTGGCCACATACAACGGGTCATCAGCGTCCCAATGCGGGTAGTCACTGGAGAAACACAGGAGGTCTTCCATTCCGCCCACTGCTTCAAAAAGCTCAACGAGTTGCTCTTTGCGGGGGGTCAGTTCAAATGGTTGTGTACTGAATTTCACGTGCTGGCGGAGGTAATCACTGGGGCGTTGCTGAACCCAGGCGCTCTCGGCACGCATTTCTGGGAGGTACTTGTCCAAGCGCCAAAAAAAGTTTGGAATCCAAGCGAGGCCAGTCTCGACCACCATCACTTTGAGCTTGGGAAACTTTTCGAACGTGCCGTGCACTATGAAGCTTGCCAAATGTGAAAGGGTTGGCTGCTGCAACAGCGTGTGCCATTCCAAGCGAGAACCTGGCAGTCCCCCAGCAGAGGTATGCGCCAGACCACCTTCGGTCTCCCCGGCTGCTCCATGCAGGATCACCGGTAGCCCCTCGGCTTCACAGGCACGCCAAATCGGATCATAAACCGGGTGCCCCATAGGTTTGCCGAACGGGTTCCAGGCAATGAGCACACCGGTGACTTTCGGGTTCGGGGCCATCCGATGAATTTCCTCTGCAGCGCGGTCTGGAAGCTCGGTTGGCACAACAATGGCCGTGCGCATCCGGTGGTCGTAAGTCAGCCACGTCTCGGCTACCCAGTCATTCATGGCACACGATAATGCTGCGGAATATTCCGGATTCCGTTGTGCCACCTCCTGGCCGATATCAAAGGTGAGATTCACGGCTTCAACCGTCGGGTACCGGTCCAGGTATTGCTCTTTCATCAGAGGAAAACTTGTGCCTTTGCCGTCTTCGGGAACAGCCTCGAGTCGTTTATTGACACCGCGCTGGACAGGATAGGTCAAGCCCGCGGGCATAAATGCAGAGGCTTTTCCACCGGTACGATCCTGTGCGTAGTCACGCCAGCGATCTGGTAGTCGATCAAGCAGCTCCTCGGGCTGTCTCCAGCGCTGATGGACGTCGACGTCAATGATGGGGTGCTCAAATTCTCTATTTTTTCTAGCCACTCGGGTCCATCTCCTTCACTAATCCTCTAAGCCAAAACCTCATGTTTAGCACTCTGCCAACAATGGCAGTTAAGTAAAACCATCTTTAACTTGCCGACTAGTAAAGTTTGGCTTTACTAGAGGTAGTGCTACAGGTCCAGTACGAGGTGCCGACCACAGGCACGAGAAACACAGATCATCATCGTTTCATTCAGTTCGCGTTCGAAATCACTGAGCACGCTATCTCGATGATCTGGTTCACCATCAAGCACCTCGGTTTCACATGTCCCACACGTGCCTTCTTCACACGATGATTCAATGTCAACGCCCGCTTCGCGCACGACTTCCAGAATTGACCGATCGGCCGGGACTTCAACAGTAAAACCCGACTCCGCAAGCTCTACCGAGATATCTGATGAGTCGCTGGTATCGAGCTCACGAGGGCGGAAGCGCTCAACATAGAGCTGTCCACCTAGTTGAGGAGAAATCTCCTCTTCCACGGCAACGAGCAAACGTTCCGGGCCACAACAATATACGCTGGTCCCTTCTGGGATAGCGCTGGCTAACTGCGACAAGTCCATCCGTTTACCGTGTTCGGAGAAATACAGCTCAACCCGGTCTCCGAACTGCTCGGTCAAGTCCTGTGCAAAGGCCATCGAGTCTGCCGAACGTCCTGCATAGTGCAGCTTCCACGGCAGTCCTTGCGTTTGAACACATTTGATCATCGGCAGCAGCGGCGTAATCCCTATGCCACCAGCGATGAAGACAAAACTGTCATTGTTAGCAAGCGGAAAATGGTTGCGTGGACCTCGCACTTCGAGAGCATCACCGTATTCCAGCTGATGCAGACGATTGGAACCGCCACGACTTTGCGGATCGCGCAAGCTAGCTATTGTCCAGGTATTCCGCTCTGCTGGATCACCACATAATGAGTACTGTCGCACTAAGCCGTTATCGAGGTGCACGTCAATATGAGCACCCGGTGTCCATGACGGCAGTTCTGCATGATCCGCTCGGCGCAGTGTGATCTCTAAGACGTCTTCTGCCACCTGCTTCGTTCCAGAAACTACAACGTTCAGTGTTTCTTCAGACATGATGTTTGGTCCCTTTGTCGCAATGCTCAGAGTCGGCCCCTAAGAGAGGGAAATGACAAGCCACCAGTTGCCCTTCCCGTACAGGACGTAATTCTGGATCCTCTTCTGCACACAGCGGCTGCGCTAGCGCGCAACGAGTGCGGAAACGACACCCACTCGGAGGGTTTAGTGGTGAAGGTAACTCACCGGTCAAGCTCGCACTTGACTCTTCTGCTCCAGGATTGGGCTGTGGCACAGAATCGATCAATGCTCGTGAATATGGGTGCAATGGTTTATGGTAAACGCTGTCGGTGTCACCGATTTCGACAATTCGGCCCAGGTACATGACAGCTACGCGGTCACTAATGTACCGAACGACCGAAAGGTCGTGAGAGATGAATAACATCGCCAAACCGTGCTGTTGACGCATGCGTTCTAAAAGATTCAATACCTGAGCTTGAACAGATACGTCTAGCGCAGAAACCGGTTCATCGCAGATTAGCAATTCAGGCTCCAACGTCATGGCACGCGCGATCGCTATACGCTGGCATTGGCCTCCCGAAAAGTCGCCTGGCCTACGGTCCCCCATGGTTTCGCGATCGAGGCCCACTTCGTCCATGATCTGTTCAACGCGTTGCGTCATTTCTTCAGCTGGCATCCGGTGGATTGTCAAACCCTCAGCAATGATGTCTTTGGTACGACGACGCGGATTCAACGAGGAGATCGGATCTTGGAAAATCATTTGCAGACGACGCAACACCTTACGCATCCCAGTTCGGCGAAGAGTCGTGATTTCTTGGCCCTGAAACTTCACTGAGCCGCTGGTTGGCTTATACAACCGCATAATCGAACGAGCTAGGGTCGACTTGCCGCACCCCGACTCGCCCACGAGTCCTAGCGACTCACCAGCGTTGAGGTCGAAGCTCACGCCGTCCACCGCATGCACACTTCCGCCGGGAACCGCAAACTTCTGCTTCAGGTCACGGACCTCTAGCAAGGTGATATCTTTCCTGGGCTGGGCCGATTCTATTTGTAGAGCTGTCATGGCGTAAGCCTCAATTCTGTATCACTCACTGGTTCATAGCAGGAAAAAAAATGTTCTGGATTATCTGCTGCGGCCATGGTTGGTGGGCGTGCCTGAACACAGAGCTCGGTCACCGCTGGACAACGCGGCGCGAAACGACAGCCGGTCATGTGTTCAGCTGGGTCCGGCGGTGATCCCGGGATAGCCTTCAGAAGCGAATGTCGCGGAGTGTCCATATGTGGGATAGCTTGCAGCAACGCATCAGTGTACCGGTGCCGTCGACGCTCAAACAGCTCTTGAGTCGGTGCACTCTCCATCGCGCGGCCCCCATACATCACCATGATGTTGTCTGTTCGACCCGCCAGTACGCTGAGATCATGACTGACCATAATCAAACTCATGTGACGTTCAGTTTGAATGGTCCTGAGTAAATCTAGGATCTGTTTCTGCACGGTGACATCGAGCGCTGTAGTCGCCTCATCGGCAATGAGCAGGTCCGGATCACAGGCCAAAGCTATTGCGATCATCACCCGTTGCCGCATACCACCTGAAAGCTGGTGCGGATACTGATTAAGACGCTTGCGCGGCTCCGGGATGCCGACCTGATCCAGCAATTCCAGAGCCTTGCGTTCTGCTTGGGCTCTAGTCAGACCCAGATGGCGACGTGGGCCTTCTGCGATCTGGCGTTTAATCGACACCACTGGGTTGAGAGCTGTCATCGGATCCTGAAAGACCATTGCTATTCGGGGCCCGAGATACCGCTGTGTCTGGGAGATAGACAGCGAGAGCAAGTCCGTGCCATCAAATTCGACCAAACCTGAAGTGTGCGCATTACCCGGCGCAATGCGCATGAGTGATCGCGCTAGCATGCTTTTGCCTGAACCGGATTCTCCTGCGATGCCCAGTGTCTGGCCGTGATGCAGGTCGAAGGAGACACCGTCAACCACACGAATCGAACCGCGTGGGGTATCCAAAGTGGTCTGTAAGTTGCGAATACGCAAGAGCGGCTTGATATCAGACGGCTTAGAGCCCGTGGACGTGGGATACGTCGGTAACGACATATGAACCATGCGATTCCTTCCTATCCGAATTAGAGCTGGGATTGCCCTGGGTCAAAACGTGCACGGAGCCAATCGCCAATGGCGTTGAGAGAAAACACCGTCATGAACAGGAACACGATGGGGATCAGAACTGTACTCGGGTGGTTAGCCAGCTGGTTTTGCGCTTCTGCAACCATGCCGCCCCAGCTAGGGAAGGGCACCGGGATCCCGTAACCAAGAAAACTCACAGATCCTTCAATCACAATGACCAGGGCCATCACGATAACGGTGAACGAGACCAGACTCATCAAGATATTGGGGAAGATCTCACGAAAGATAATGCGCGTGTGGCTCGCTCCGAGAGCCCGCGCGGCGTGTACGAACTCACGCTCAGATTGCGCAATGACAGCACCCTTGGTCATGCGTGCGAACGATGGAACCATCAAAATCGCCATGCTGATCGTCAGAGATGTGAGACTCGGACGCACCGCGGCGGCTAGGGCCACCAAGAACAGTATGGGTGGGAAAGCCAACACGACATCGGCAATGATATCGACGATAACTTCGATAACACCGCGGAAGTACCCGGCAATCAGGCCAAGTAGCCCTCCCATGACCACTCCGATGGCTGATGACACCAGCCCCAAAATCAATGATGTTTGTGCCCCGTAAAGCACTCGCGAAAGGATGCTGCGACCGATCTGATCGGTGCCCAGGGGCGCTCCGTCGCTGAAGAGCCCTTGGAGCGGTGTTCCCACAATCTGATCGTAGGCGGGAATGGGGAGGACATTGACCAGGAGTGCTGTCAGTGTCAATCCAAACAACCAACCGATCCCGATCAGCAACCCTACGTTGCGCCACAGCTTGCGCCAGGTTGGCGCCTTTGCGCTCTTGACATCGGGGCCGGGAACAGTTTTCGGGTCAGCTTGAGATCTTGGTTGTAAAACTTTTTCCGTCATGCGGCGCTCCTCATACGAACCCGGGGGTCGATGGCTGAGTAGGCCACATCGACCGTGATATTGGCCAACACGTAAATGATGGCGATCACCAGTACCACGCCTTGGATGACGGGAATGTCACGGGAGGGAACCGACTGCAGAAGCAAGGTACCCAGTCCGGGCAATGCAAACACAGACTCCACGATCAGCGCCCCACCAAGCAAGCGCCCCAGGGCGAGCCCCATCACAGTAACCAGGGAGAACATTGATGGCCGGAGCACGTGGCGGGCCAATACGTAGCTTTTCGACATGCCGCGGGCACGAGCGGCGAGCACGAATGTCTCACGAATCGTAGCGATCACATCACTTCGCAGCAACCGATAAAAAACGGCTGCTTCCATGAGGCCCAAGGTGAGCGCAGGAAGAAACGCGTACCCCAAATTCGCTATCGGATCATCAAAAAATGGGGTCCACCCACTGACGGGCAGCCACTGCAGTCCAATGGCGAATATGAAGATTAGTAGCACTGCAGCAGCGAAAGAAGGTAAGGAAATCAATCCTGCCGATACCGTTGATGCAATCCGGTCCACAACCCCTCCCTGGTTTGAACCGGCAATAAGAGCCAGTGGTATAGAGATGAGCAATGCGATCAGGATTGCCAGCACAGCCAGCTCAGCTGTTACTGGTAATCGTTGCGCGATCATCTCGGACACCGGCAGCGATGTCCGAGTGGACTCACCGAGGTCTCCTTGCATGGCTGACCGGACCCAACTGAAGTATCTGACGAAAAACGGATCGTCGAGACCCATCTCATTTGTTAGCCTCTCGACCTGCTCTGGGGAGGCGTCATCGCCGAGGATGGCGACCGCTGCAGATCCAGGCATCAAATTGACTGCTGCGGTAGCAAGCATAGTAATGATGATGACGACTGGCAGCAGTCGCAGAAGTCGCATGCCCACCTGTTTTAACACAGTTCACCCCTCGTTGAGACTCAATCAAGCTGAGCATTCCGGGGGTGGGCCTGAGCAGACCCACCCCGGAATGCAGATTAACGGTTAGTCCTCTGTCTTGAAACCTATTTCATCCCAGACCATGACACCGCCGGAGTTGAACTTCACTCCCGTAACGTCGTCAGTCATGATCGTCGAAATGCTCGGCTTGAACGTAAACAATCCGGGGAGATCTTCCATGAAGTGTTCTTGTACGACGCGGTAGTGTTCTTTTCGTTCATCTACATCTGCCGTGGCGCGAGCTGCCTCGAGTGCCTTGTCGACCTCAGAGTTTGAATAACCAGTGGCGTTAAAACTTGCATCGGTTGCAAGGAGATTAACTAACGAGGGTTCGGGGTCCGGGAATCTGTAGGCGCCTGGAAACGGGCTCATATCATAATCTCGCTCCATGAAAACTTGCTCGCGTGCAGCGGTGATGTCGAGCGTATCAACGGTCACTTCTACGTTTTCGAACTCCGAGAGCTGAGCCTGGATGAACTGTGCGGCGCGAGAGTTCATATCGCCGGCCATGTTCACGTAATTGAAGGAGACTGGCTTGCCTTCCGCAGCGAGCTCGTCGAAGAGCTCTTGAGCGGCTTCTCGGTCTGGTTCGGGGAACGTCACATCTGGTTCATGGAAGGGCGAGTCCTCGATGAATAAGGTGTCGACCCCTTCTGCTTGATCTGATCCCTGGGCAACCTGTGAAAGCTGGTCACGATCAAGCGCTAGGTAGACTGCATGCCGTGCGCGCTGATCATCAAACGGTGGACGTTCGTTATTGAAGTAGATCCACCCTCCGCCGTTTTGCGGCAAGGAATCCACGATCAGGCCTTGGTTCGTCGCGTTATCAATGAGGGCGAGATCCGCATCAGCACTCGGGGCCTGAATATCCGCATCCCCTGAAGCAATGGTATTGATTCGCTGCGCTGGATCCTGCACGAGCTCCAACCGCAGCGTGTCGAGTTTCGGTAGATCACTTTGCCAGTAGTCTTCGTTGGCAACGTAAGTCTCATAATTATCGGAGACAAATTCATCCAGCACATATGGTCCAGCGCCCACTGGTTGGTTCGCATAGTTGTCGGGGTCAGCTTCGAACGCCTCTGGTGAAATGATGAACGGCAAATCAGCAGCAATCGTTCTGTCGAAATGCATATTCGGAGCTGGAAGGGAAATTTCGAGCGTTAGTGGGTCAACCACCTTCATCGACCAGTCCCCAATGGCTTCTGCATGGGAGGAAATCCCCTTCTCGGCGATGTGTTCGTAGGTGAATTTCACTGCCTCTGCGTCATACGACGTACCGTCGCTGAACTGGACATCATCCTTGATCGTCAGCGTCCAGACAGTGCCATCCTCGTTCGGCTCTATGCTTTCCCCAATCTGCGAGACGACTTCACCGGTGGTCGGATCGAGATAGAACAGGTAATCATAGATAGCGGCCATCCGCGTCGCGTCGCCAGAAGCCGCCATCGTATTGTCATCAGCTGGGTCAAAGCTTCGTGTTGGGACATGCATGAGCATTGTCATGGCGCCGCCAGTCGCAGCTTCAGCGGTAATGTCTGGTTCTTCAGCCTGAGCTTCCGGTTCAGAGCTAGAACATCCCGCTAAGACCAGTGCCCCAACGACAGCAGCACCCGTTGCGCGAAGAACGTGCCGAAATGGCGTGTTTATGCGATTCCGCATTTTTGCCTCTCTCATATTGAGCTTTCGATTGCGTATAAGCAATCGGAAAATATGCCGAACTACCTGACTTAAAAATCGGTGCTGATGCTTTTCAAAATTTAAATTCATCAGATCTATAGTGGCCACTAATGGTTGATCCGAATGCACCTTAGGACCTGAAGGTGCCGGCAATCACCACTCAGCGTGCCCCACGTCACTAAGTATGGTAGAAACCATACTATAATGAAAAGCAGTGTTTGCTTCTATATATGTAAAGTTTTGCTTTACATATACCCGATTCGCCCGCACCCTCTACGGCCGATCAAACGACCCTCAAGGAGGCTCCATGAGCCAAACGCGATACACGCTTCGGCAATTAGAATATTTCTTAGCAGTCGCAGAAACTGGGACATTACGGGCCGCGGCGCAACGCTGCCACGTATCCCAGGTCGGCATCGGGACGGCATTAGCGGAACTCGAAAAGGGCTTGAATGTCCAACTTTTGATTCGACGCCGAGCCAAAGGCATCACCATTACGCCAGAGGGACGCAACCTGCTCAGTTCTGTGCGGTCGATTGTCACGCAAGCTCGCGAACTCCAGGTAGAAACCGAACGAAACTCAGACGAAGTGGTTGGCGATTTTAGCGTTGGTTGTCACACCAGCTTATGCAACATGTTCATGCCTGAAATATG
>Ga0209487_1003936_pt1 | contig 11560 bp, 8 predicted proteins | sample Poulit2012_FD_187524 | JGI IMG/M metagenome (GOLD analysis project Ga0209487, IMG submission 187524) | Agricultural soil microbial communities from Georgia to study Nitrogen management - Poultry litter 2012 (SPAdes) (version 2) | ecosystem: Environmental > Terrestrial > Soil > Agricultural land... | reverse complement strand
AAATATAAAATAACGGGAGACAGTATTGAAGAAGATGCAGAAGATGCCGCATCAGGAGCATCGATTCAAGTACGCCATTCCGATTCTGGCGGAAGTGGTCAATCCGGTTATTTAATCGTTGAAAAACTAGATACGACCTATGGTCAAGAAGTGAATCCTCTTGAAGGTATTACCTTCCAAGTCATTGACAAGGAGGAAAAAGAGGTATTAAAAACAGCGACGACCGATGCAGACGGTTATGCTGAATTTGGTCGACTACTCTTTGGAACTTATATCTTAAAAGAAGTGAACACCCCTGAAGGATATGTCGGTTTTGGTGAACAAGTAATTGAAATTAATGAACCTTACGATCCAAGTGCTGAAGAACAGTATACCTTTGAAGTAGAAAACTACAAGCCGAACTATGATGTCGAACTTTTCAAAGTAGATGAAAATGGCAAGGCCTTAGAAGGGGCAGAATTTACCCTCTTTACGACAGGGGGTCAAGAGGTCGGTAAACAAACGACTGATGCAGACGGTAAGATCGTCTTTAAAGATTTAGATGCCGGTCATTATTACGTCCAAGAAACAAAAGCACCTACAGGTTATGTACTTGATGACACAAAGCATGACCTAGAGATTGTTGAAGGTCAGCAAGAAGCAGTCAGAATAGACGCAAGCAACGAGCGGAAGAAAGTGGATGTCTCTGTTGAAAAAGCATGGAAAGGTTCCACTGAAGAGGCCGTAACGATTAACTTATTAGCTGACGGAGAAAAAGTAGCCGATATCGATTTATCTGATAAAAACAATTGGAAGCATACCTTTACAGATTTATTCGAATACGATGATCAAGGTGAAAAAATAAAGTACACCGTTGAAGAAGTAAAAGTTGAAGGCTATACAACAGAAATTACAGGAGATGCCGACAACGGATTCACGGTAACAAACGTTCGTTCAGGAGAAACAGAAGTAGCTGTTGAAAAAGTTTGGGAAGATCGCGATAACAAACATGAATTACGTCCAGATGAGATTACTGTTAAACTACTTGCAAATGCTAAGGAAGTAGATTCGGAAAAACTTTCAGCTACAACGAACTGGGAGCATGTTTTTACAAACTTACCTGCTTATGATGCTGAAGGTGAAAAAATCAACTATACAGTTGAAGAGGTAGCAGTGGATGAATATAGATCAGCTACTACAGGCGATGCTGAAGAAGGCTACACAATTACAAACACGGTAAAAGATTATGCAATCGGTGACTACGTCTGGGTGGACCGGAATAAGGACGGAATTCAAGACGATAATGAAGAACCACTCGAAGGTGTGAAAGTAGAACTATACGATGAAGATGGAAACAAAATCGCTGAAACAAAGACAGATGAGAATGGTCGTTACATCTTTGATGAATTACCAGCTGGCAAGTATAACGTGAAATTCACACTTACTGAGGAACAAAAAGAAAAGTATCGCTTTACGAAAGAGCAAGCAGGTGATGATACTGCAGTTGACTCGGATGCGGACGAAGAAACTGGTTGGACGCGTGAAATTGTCTTAAATGATGATAACAAACAACTTACGCAAGATTACGATATTCAAGACTTCAACGCAACAGAAGGAATTGACCCGACGTGGGATGCAGGAGTTATTGAACTCGTTCAAATTCCTGTCGAAAAAATTTGGGACGATAACGATAATCGTCATGATAAACGTCCAGACAGCATTACATTTATTTTAAAGGCAAATGATGATGTTAAAGAAGAAAAAGAGGTAACAGACAATGAGGGCTGGAAGCACGTTTTCAAAGGTTTAGATAAATATGATGAAAACGGGAAAGAAATTACGTATACAGTCGAAGAAGTAGCAGTAGATCATTACACAACAACATTCGAAGAAACGGAAGATGGTTTCGTCTTTACAAACAAATTAATCACATACGCTATCGGTGACTACGTCTGGGTGGACCGGAATAAGGACGGAATTCAAGACGATAACGAAGAGCCATTAGAAGGCGTGAAGGTAGAACTTTACGACAAAGACGGTAACAAGATTGACGAAACAGAAACAGATGCAAATGGCCGCTATATTTTCGATGAATTGCCGGCTGGAGAATATCAAGTGAAATTCACTCTAACAGAAGAACAAGCGAAGAAATACCGCTTTACGAAAGAACAAGCTGGTGACGATACCACAGTTGACTCTGATGCAGATGAAGAAACAGGTTGGACACGCACAATCGTGTTAAACGAAAATAACGAATATCTCACACATAATTACGATCACCAGGAATTCTTAGCAACACAAGGAATCGACCCAACTTGGGATGCGGGAGTAATCGAACTCGTTCACGTTGCCGGTGAGAAAACGTGGGTTGGCGACGACGAACAGAGCCGTCCGGAGTCTATTACAGTGAAACTTTACGAAAACGGATCGGAAATCGCTGAAATGCCGGTGAATGGACCAGAGTGGACGTATATCTTTGCGAAGCTAGACAAATACGATGAAAACGGGGAAGAAATTGTTTATACAATCGATGAAGTACCAGTCGATGGCTATGAAACTGAAATTGATGGTTACAACATCACAAACACATTTATCCCTATTCCAGACGATCCGGAAAAGCCGGGTGAAGATTCGGAAAAAGATAAAGAGGACAAACGCGGCGGTTTTCTACCCAAAACTGCAACGCAATTATTCTCTTACATCGCAATTGGTCTTGGCTTAATCGCTCTTGGTATTACTGTAATGTATACGAAAAGACGTAAGGACGCATAACAATATCAAACTACCGTGAGGGAACTTCCCTTACGGTAGTTTTTTATTGCACTTCTTGGTTGCCGAGGCAAATTTCATTACATAAAAATAACATGCTCGTTATGAACTCGCTATTGAACGTGAATAAGGTGTAATGTAGGAAATTTTTTAAAAACTTGTATTTTATTTAAATAATTCAATATCAAGGAAATAGATTAACTGTACATTGTGGGAAGTTTACGATACTTTAACAAGTACCCGACTGTAATATGAACGTCATGTCGTTGTAGATTGTAAGAAAATAGCTACACTTTTTCTTTTTAAACATTAAAAATAAATTTGTTACAAATGTTGAATATATATAGGCAAAACCTTGAAAAAAATGCAATTTTACCGATATATACAATAGTCCTATGCGAAAATATGTTCAGCGATATGGATCGATCCACGTTTATGTCTATATTTGTTACAATAAAAGTAAGTATTAAGATGTTGATGAGGATATTATTGGTAGGGCAGCGATTTGGAAAATATGCAGCCAAAGGTTAGGATGGCTGTAGAAGTGGAGGACCAAATGAAAGTAGTTTTAGTAGATGATGAGCCGTTAGCGTTAAAGTATTTGAAAGTGCAGTTGGAGAAAATTGATGGTGTGGAAGTGTTAAAGGAGTATACCGTTTTTGAGCCGCAAGAGGAAACAGAGATGTTGTTTTCGATCGATGTCGTTTTTTTAGATATCGAAATGCCGGGGAAAAATGGATTGCAAATTGCGGAGGAGATTTTAGAAATTAATCCGCAAATCGAAATTGTTTTTGTGACTGCTTTCGATAAATATGCTGTACAAGCCTTCGACTTACACGTGCTAGATTATATATTAAAGCCAGTATTAACAGAACGGTTAGAATTGACGTTAGAGCGCATTCAATTAAAACGTGAGTTAATGGGTCATAAAGAAGTAAAAAATGAAAGCTTATCCGTATCTATGTTAGGGGATTTTCGAATTGATTCACACATTATACAATGGCGTACGACAAAGGCTCAAGAATTATTTTTGTACTTGTTACATTTGCAAGGAGAGATCGTACCGAAAGCGACGTTAGCCGAAATGCTTTGGAGTGATTTCGAAGTAGATAAAGCATACTCGCAATTATATACGACCGTTTATCACATTCGTAAAACGTTACGAGATTTATCTGACCATTTTACGTTAAAAAGTGTTCAAGATGGATATTTGCTTGAAGCGAAAAATGTCGATATTGACGTAAAAGAATGGGAAGAAAGGATGGCTCAATTACGCCCGTTAAACGAAAAGTCAATTAATCATTATCTCGACATCATGGAATTATACGGCGGGGCGTACATCGTAAAGCACGATTATGTTTGGGCGGAACAAGAGCGCTTTCGTTTGCAGCAGTTATGGTATAAGTATGCGAAAAAGATAGCGGACTGGTATAAAGATAAGGGCGATATGGAACAAGCGATTCATTGGTATGTGAAAATTTGCGATAATTTTCCAGATAATGAAGAAGTGAACTTTATTTTAATGAAGTTATACGATGAATTACAGTACGGTATATTAGTTCACCATCAATATAAACAATTGAAACAAAGTTTAATAGAAATAAATATGGACGTAAGTGCTGAAATTGAACGCTGGTATAAGAGGTTTAGAAGAAAGAATTAAAGAGTAAATAGTTTAGGCGGACGTGTTTTATAAAAATACGTCCGCTTTTCTTCTGCTACGTGCGTGCTTTCCGATCTTTTTTTCGTTCGGCTAAAGAAGATTGCATAAACAGTGCTAATGAGATCCAAATGAGCATAAACGTAATAAAGTGGTCGAATGTAAACTGTTCCTTATATAAAAATACGCCGATGAATAGCATAATCGTCGGAGCGATATATTGTAAGAACCCGACGGTCGATAGCGGTATGTATTGAACGGAAATTCCGAATAAGAGAAGTGGAACAGCTGTTGCAACACCTGACGCCATTAAAAGGGCAGTCGTTGAAAAGGATTCATTTAAAAAGCCGTAGGAATCACCGAATACGGTGACTAAATAAATAATTGCTATAGGAAATAGTAAGATCGTTTCTAATGTAAGACTAAATAACGATTCGATGTCGATCCATTTCTTCAACACACCGTAAATGGCGAAAGAAACGGCAAGGCTAAGTGAGACCCACGGGAACACTCCGTAAGAAAAAGTTAAGTATAAAACGCCAATTCCGGCTAAAATAGTGGAAATTGTTTGGGCGTTCGTCAATTTTTCTTTAAAAAATAATACACCGAATAATACGCTTACGAGAGGGTTTATGTAATAACCTAAGCTCGCTTGGATGACGTAACCTGATTGGACAGCCCAAATGAAGATGAGCCAGTTACAACTTATGATCAGCGAGGCAGAAATGACGATGAGCGCATTGCGGCGATGGTGAATGATCGCTTTGCATTCGTGCCAAAACTGTTTTAGTCGCTTCGTAAATAATATAAACAAGAACATAAAAATAAAAGACCAAATAATTCGGTGAGCTAACACGGCACCGGCGTGGACGGATTCAATTAGTTTCCAATAAATCGGCAGTAGTCCCCAGATGAGGTATGCTGCAATTCCCGTCGTTAATCCTTTTTTGTAATCGTATTGTTTCATAGACGGTCCCCGTTTCATTTAACGTTTTATGTAAAGTCGTCACATATAAACTACCTCCATATTAATAGAAAGGAGAACGTGTATGCAAGGATGGTGAACTGGGTTGAGAAAATTTCGTTAGCTAAGGAAGTGATGCAGTTTTTTTCACGACTTTCATGGTTACGTGTAATCGATTATAATAAATGAAAGCATGTACTGTTATAAGAAGGGATGAATAAAATGTCAGATAAAAAGTTCGCAACAGATGCCATTCATCATGGGTACGACAGTAAAGATATGTTAGGGAGTCTTGCGACTCCTTTATTTCAGACGGCGACGTTTGAATTTCCGTCTGCGGAACGGGGGGAGGCTAGTTTTCTCGGCGAAGCAGATGATTACATTTATACACGGGTCGGTAATCCAACGGTAGATGTGTTACAAGAGCGGATCGCTCAACTGGAGGGTGGAGAGAGTGCGCTCGCGTTTGCATCAGGAATGGGGGCTATTTCGGCCGTTTTATTGGCGCTTACAAAGGCAGAGGATCATGTCGTCTGTTCTCCTGGAGTGTACGGTTCGACGTTTGGCTTCCTTATGTTGTTAAAGGAGAAGTATGGAATCGAAGTAACTTTCTCTAACTTACAATCGGAGGAGGCGGTACGTGAAGCAATCAAACCGAATACGACATGTATGTATGTTGAAACGCCGATTAATCCGACGATGCAGTTAATCGACTTACAACTCGTTAGCTCTGTAGCAAAGGAGCATAACATTCCGGTCGTTGTTGATAATACGTTCTCTTCTCCGTATTTACAACGGCCGATGGAGCTTGGTGTCGATGTCGTCGTTCATAGTGCGACGAAGTATCTAAATGGGCATGGTGATGTTATTGCTGGGCTAGCGATTGGTTCGGCTGAATTTATCGGGGAAAAACTTATGCCTGTGTTAAAGGATATTGGTGCTGTATTGTCGCCGTTCGATGCGTGGCTCTTATTGCGTGGAATGAAAACGTTAGCGATTCGAATGGATCGTCATTGCGACAATGCAGAAAAAATTGTCGCGCGTTTAAAAGCGCATAAAAACGTCACGAATGTCTTTTATCCGACGGAAGATACGACAGGTATATATGAAAAACAAATGAAGCGTGGCGGTGGTGTCATTGCGTTTGAGGTCGATGGGGATAAAAAGGCGACGCAAGCATTATTGAATCGACTACAGTTCGTGAAAGTTGCTGTCAGTTTAGGGGATGCGGAGACGTTAATAGAACATCCAGCAACGATGACGCACGCGGTTATTCCAGAAGAAGAACGACTTCGCATGGGAATTACGGACAATTTAATTCGTCTATCTGTCGGCTTAGAAGATTGGGAAGATATTTGGAGTGACTTACAACAAGCATTGAATGATTTGTAATCGATTTCGCTTTCCGAGTTTTGTAAGTTTTATACGTGTCGTATGCGGATAAGCCTCGCTTCATTTTGCGCCCGAGTAGAATGTGAACTGTATAATAACAGACGCAACGTAAGTGATTGTTTATGAAAACTGCGTTAGGTACTATATAATGAATAGATTGCTCATGCAACATGCGCGAACTCTTTTATAGTACAGATAATAAAATTATAGTTTGTTATATAACATTTTCGAAAAATGTGTTATAATAAATTCGTCGTCGAAAAATGTTGGAGGCATAAAAAGAACGGTAACATGAATCGTGGGGCATAGTATAGTATTATAGGATGTGGTATAGAAAGAAGGAGAAGATAGAAAGATGCAACTCACATCATTGTTACTCGGTTCAGTTATGATCATTAACTTTGCTTTGGCGTTTACGGTCATTTTTCTTGAGCGTAAAAACGCTAGCTCTACTTGGGCGTGGTTAATGGTGCTCTTTTTTATCCCAGTACTCGGATTCATCTTATATTTAATTTTAGGACGTTCATTATCTAGGGAGCGAATTTTTAAGTGGGATAAAAAAAGTAGGCTCGGTGTGAAGCAAGCAGTAGAGGAACAGTTGTCGACGTTGCAGTCGGACGAACTACCGTACAAACAAGACGTATTAAAAAACTATAAACAATTGTACTATTTACATTTAAAAAATAACGACGCAATTTATTCGCAAAACAATGAAGTAACGCTTTTTACAGATGGAACGGAGAAGTTCGAATCGCTACTAGCCGATATTGAATCGGCAACGGACCACATACATTTGCTTTATTACATTATTCGCCACGACCAACTAGGAACAAAAATTGCTAATACACTTATTAAAAAGGCACAAGAAGGGGTAGAAGTTCGCCTTTTATACGATGACATGGGCTCACGTCTTTTAAGTCCGAAATTTATTAAGCGGCTAGAAGATGCAAATATAAAGGTGGAAGCTTTTTTTCCATCACTCATTCCGCGGATTAATTTTAAAATTAACTTCCGTAATCATAGGAAACTAGCGATTATCGATGGGAAAATCGGTTATATCGGTGGGTTTAATATTGGGGATGAATATTTAGGTCGCTCGGAAAAGTTCGGCTATTGGCGTGATACGCATTTACGTATTCGCGGTGATGCGGTAAAAACGATGCAAACGCGTTTTATTTTAGATTGGAACCATGCATCGAAAAGAGAAATTGCGTATTCGGATCGTTATTTTGTCGGTGAGGACGCAGGGGATGTCGGTGTCCAAATCGTCTCGAGCGGACCAGATCAAGAGTGGGAGCAAATAAAGTACGGATACATAAAAATGATTATGGAAGCGAAAGAATACGTCTATATTCAAACGCCGTATTTCATTCCGGATGAAAGTTTAATGGATGCATTGCGGATCGCCGCTCTATCTGGTGTAAAAATTAAAATTATGATCCCGAATAAGCCGGATCACGTCTTCGTTTATTGGGCAACGTTATCGCATATTGGCGAACTGTTAAACGAAGGGGCGGAAGTGTATTTGTATCAAAACGGCTTTTTACACGCTAAAACGATCGTCGTCGATGGCAAAGTGTCTTCTGTCGGTACAGCAAATATAGACGTGCGCAGTTTCCGACTTAATTTCGAAGTAAATGCGTTTTTATACGATACGACGATTGCGCAACAGCTCGTCGATGCCTTTCAACAAGACGTATTACTTTCGACGCAAATGACGAAAATGCTTTATGAAAAGCGTTCGATTGGAATTCGATTTAAAGAATCTATTTCTCGTCTTCTATCACCTATTTTATAAAAAATGCAAGACGGGATAAAATAAGATTGTAAAGGAGAGCGTTCTAATGACGGATACGATGGAAGCAAAACCGTGTTCACATTCACGGACTGTAAAGACAGCACAAATTTTACCACCAGATGCAAATGCGTATGGGACACTTTTTGGTGGAAAGTTAATGGCATATATTGATGATGTGGCGGCAATTGCGGCGGTGCGTCATTCACGCCAAGTGTCTGTAACGGCATCTACGGATTCGGTCGACTTTATTAACCCAGTAAAAATTGGTGATATCGTCAGTGTTGAGGGGTTCGTTACAGCCACGCACAGTACATCGATGGAAGTGTTTGTAAAAGTGAGGACAGAAAATTTGTTAAGTGGAAAAAGTAATATTTGTGCGACGGCCTTTTTAACATTCGTTGCGTTAGGAGAAAATGGTCGTCCGACGAAAGTTCCTCCTGTTTATCCGGAGTCGGAGATCGAGAAGAGATTGAATGAGGGGGCAGCGTTACGTCGCGAGCGACGTAACGAGCGTCGCAAATATTCACAGGAGATGGCACAGCTTTTTGCTAACGGGAATAAGTAGTTTTTCATTTCATACATAACTAGGATGCGGGGAAATTAGGGTGCGCTCTGTTGTGGCGCAATAGTCACTTTTCCAAGTCCTAGTTATTTTTTTGTCTTGCAATTCTCTATCCGATAGCGGTTTCGTTCTGTTTTTTTAAAGTAGGTTGTTCGGACGTGCAATGAAATTGTAATGTGTGGTACATTAACGTTAATGATAAAAGAGTAAAGGAGAGGGAAGATGGTAGATCGTGCAGTGCAGGAGAAGTATGCGGAGCTCGTGTTGAAGATGGGGGTTAATTTACAAAAAGCCCAGCCGCTGTTTGTGAATGCGCCGGTGGAGGGTGCGGAGTTTGCGCGTGTGTTGGCGAAAGAGGCGTATGCGTTAGGTGCGAGTGAGGTACATATTAATTGGGAAGATGATGAGTTAACGCGGTTGAAGTATGCGTATGCAGAAGAGTCGGTGCTTGAGCATTATCCGGAGTGGAAGGTGCAGTTGCAGGAATCGTATGCGGAGGCTGGGGCGGCGTTCGTGTCGATTCATGCGACGGATCCAGATCTGTTAAATGAGGTCGATCCGAGTCGGGTTGCAAAGGCGAGTAAGGCGGCGGGATTAGCGTTAAAGACGTTTCGTGAATATATTATGAACGATCGGGTGACGTGGACGGTTATTTCGATTCCGACCGAAGCGTGGGCACGGAAAATTTTCCCGGATAAAACTGCTGCAGAAGCTGTGGCGAGTTTGTGGAATGAGATTTTGAAGATGGTTCGCGTTGATCAAGAAGATGCGTTACGAGCTTGGCAGGACCATAATGCGACGTTAGAGCGAGCGCATCGGTTTTTAAATGAAAAGCAGTATACGGCGTTACGTTTTACAGCGCCGGGTACGGAGTTAGAAGTTGGTTTGCCGGAGCGACATATTTGGCAAGGGGGAACGGCGACATCGAGTAAGGGGGTCGTCTTTAACCCGAATATGCCGACGGAGGAAGTGTATACGGCGCCGCATGCGTATCGTGTAAACGGGACGGTGGCGAGCACGAAGCCGCTTAATTACGGTGGAACGATTATCGATAATTTTTCGCTCACGTTTAAAGATGGAGAAGTTGTCGATTTTTCGGCGGAGCAGGGCGAAGCGGTGTTGAAAAACTTGCTCGAGACCGATGATGGTGCGGCTCGGCTCGGGGAAGTGGCGTTAGTGCCGCATGAGTCGCCCGTATCACAGTCGGGGCTCATTTTTTTCAATACGTTGTTCGATGAAAATGCATCGTGTCACATCGCGTTCGGAAAAGCGTATCCGACGAGTATCGAGGGCGGACCGGATATGGATGAAGCGGAGCTCGATGCGCATGGAATTAACGACAGTATGGTGCATGTAGACTTTATGATCGGTTCAGCGGAAATGGATATTGATGGGGTTCTTCCGGATGGAACGACGGAGCCAGTTTTCCGGAGAGGAACGTGGGCGATTCCGCTCGAGTAAATAGAAAGTGAAATGGAAGAAGAGAAGGTATACGTTGTAAGGACCGAGAAAAGTTCGGGCAATGTATGTACAGTATGTTACGATACGTTTTACAATTTGATCTCTATCGTAAAGGGCACCTCACCTTGTGTCCGTCCATATTTACGATGTGAGCTTGCTTTGTACAAATGGTGGAGTTCGGTTTTTGGAAACCGAGCTCTATTTTTTGTGAAAATGACTGTGATCTTTCCTTTACACTTTTGTTTTCGAACGGTCATTTTGAAAATCGCGCTCCTCGACTGTTTTGTTATATGCAAAAGGGCTCTCGTGTACTTCGAACTCATCTAGCGTGTATAAATATTCATCTTTGCGAATGAGGCTATTTATAGACAAATTGTCTATTCGACTTATAAAAATTCTTACATATTACACGTTGCATTTAAAGGTTATTTTTTTTATCTTTAAAGTAACCGCTTCCAACCCACTACGTATACGCTATACGACGTTTTATAAAAGTCTTTTTCACGTTTTTCGTGTGAAAGAAAGTTTTGTCGTGTCAAATTCGTTAAAAGACAGTTTTATTCGTCGAACGTATATTCACAACTTTTATTGTATCCTTATCAATTTACTTTTCGCATTACTAGTAACCAGTAAAAAAAGTACCTAACAAATAAATAATCGTTGCTTACGCATGTATAAAGGAGCGTGATGCATTTGGGTGAGAACATAAAACATCGGTACATACAGTCGTTTGCCGATAGTTATCTATTATCGTATGTCGCAGTAGAGATTTACGAGATGATGTCCAATTGTACATGTTGCATGCAGTTCATAAAAGTATAGGAAATAAAAAAAGATGTAAGAAAGCGAGTTGATTTTATTGACGATATTTACGAAAGAAGAATTTAAGAGTAGAGTCGAAAAGACGAAAAAAGAGATGGAAAAGCGCGGCATCGACGTTTTACTTGTTACAGATCCGGCGAACATGAATTATTT
>Ga0209487_1003935_pt1 | contig 11560 bp, 10 predicted proteins | sample Poulit2012_FD_187524 | JGI IMG/M metagenome (GOLD analysis project Ga0209487, IMG submission 187524) | Agricultural soil microbial communities from Georgia to study Nitrogen management - Poultry litter 2012 (SPAdes) (version 2) | ecosystem: Environmental > Terrestrial > Soil > Agricultural land... | reverse complement strand
GGAGCGGGTGGGAGCCGACCTGTCCGCCCGCCGCGCGGCCGGGTCCCAGGACCCGGTTGTCGTGATGGCCCACGCCTTCGTCGTGGGCGGGCAGGCCTCGGAGTCCGAGCGCGACATCCGCGTGGGCGGGGTGGACTCCGTCCCGCTCGGCGTCCTGCTGGGCGCTGAGTCGGCCCGACCGGACTACCTGGCCCTGGGGCACCTGCACGGTCCCCAGCGGGTCGGGCCGGAGCACGACGCGCAGGGGCCCGGGCCGGTGGCGCGCTACTCCGGGTCGCCGCTGGCCTACTCCTTCTCCGAGATGCACCACACCAAGTCGAGCGTGCTGGTGGAGCTGGGCCCGGGCGGGGTGCAGCGCACCGAGCTGGTTCCCACGCCGCAACCGCGGCGCCTGTCGGAAGCAACGGGCACGTTGGCCGAGCTCCTCTCCCCCGCCTTCGCGGCGCAGGCGGATGACTGGATCCGGGTGGCGGTCACCGACACCGCCCGGCCCCGGGAGCTGTTCGCGCAGGTCAAGACGCGCTTCCCGCACGCGCTCGTGGTCCAGCACCAACCGGCCGGCGAGCTGCCCGGCCAGCGAGCCACCGCCGTCACCACCGCTCTGGACCCACTCGAGGTCGTCGCCGACTTCGTCCACGACGTCACCGGCGCCGGCCCCACCGCCGCCGAAGCCGACGTCCTGCGGCGCGCCTACGAGGCCGCCCTCGCCCTGGAACGGAGCGCCTGATGCGCATCCACCACCTCGCGATCGAGGCGATCGGCCCGTTCCCCGGGCGGCACGAGGTCGACATCGACGAGCTCTCCGCCGGCGGGCTGTTCCTCCTCGAGGGCCCCACCGGGTCGGGCAAGTCCACCCTCATCGACGCCATCACCTTCGGGCTCTTCGGCTCCCTGGGCAGCCCGGAGCGCGACGACCGCCTGCCCTCCGCGCACGCGCCGGGCCGCGAGCCGGTCATCGAGGTGGTGTTCTCCACCGGCGCCGGCCTGTTCCGGGTGCGCCGCACCCCGGCCTACGAACGGCCCAAGCTGCGCGGGCAGGGCACCACCCGGCAGAACGCCACGGCCAAGCTGTGGCGCCTGGCCACCGCAGCCGACGACGCCGGCGAGCCGATCGCCGCCAGCGCCCAGGAGGTGGGCACCGAGCTGCAGTCGATCATCGGGCTCACCCGCGAGCAGTTCAGCCAGACCGTCGTGCTGCCCCAGGGGCGCTTCGCCACCTTCCTGCGCGCCAAGCCCGCTGAGCGCGCCGCCGTGCTGCAGGACGTGTTCGGCACCTCGCTGTACCAGCAGCTGGAGGACCAGCTCGCCGCCCTCGCGCGCACGACCAAGCGTGAGCTGGAGTCGGCCCGGCAGGAGGTGCGCACTGCGGTGCGGTCCTTGTGCGACCTGCTGGACGAGGACGACCCCGCCGTCGCGCAGCTGGCCGAGGCCGAGGCGGAGCTGGACACCGCGGCCCTGGCCGAGCTCGCCGCCAGGGTGGCCACCCGGGCCGGCGCCGCCGCCGAGCAGGCCACGGCAGCGGCGGCCGAGGCCGAGCGGCTGGAGCGGGCTGCCCAGCAGCGCCTCGATGCCGAGCGGGACCTCGCGCAGCGCCTGCGCACCCGCACCGAGCTGCTCGCCGAGGAAGCCCAGCTGCGTGAGCTCGCACCCCACGTGGAGAAGCAGCGCACCCGCCTGGCGGCGGCCCGGCGGGCCGCCACCGTGGCCGGCGCCCTACGCGAGTACGAACGCGCCGAGCAGCAGGCCGCCGATACCCGCGCCGAGGTGGAACGGGTCTGCGCGGCACTGGCCGAGGGACCCGATGCCGACCTCACCGAGCTGACCGAGGTCGGCCAGCTGCGGTCGGTGGTCGAGCAGCTCGTCGGTGAGCGCAGTGGACTGGCCCCTCAGCGCGACGTGGAGGCCGGGCTGCCCGAGCGGCGCACCAAGCTGGCGGAGGACGAGGCGGACGCCGCCGCCCGGCGCACCGCGCTGGGCGAGCGTGAGTCGGTGCTCGCACAGCGGCCCGAGCGGCGGACGCGGTTGGTGGAGGCCCTGGACCACATCCGGCGCGAGGCGCTGCCGATCGCGGAGGCCAAGACGCTCCTGGCGGGGCGGATGCGGGTGCTGGAGGCCGCGCAGCGGGCGGCGGAGCTGGGCGGGCTGCTGACCGCCGCCCAGGCCGGCGTGACCGCCGCTGCCGACGCGGCGCAGGAGGCTGCCGCGACCGAGCACCGGTTGCGCACGGCTTGGATCGCCGGGATGGCCGGCGAGTTGGCCGACAAGCTGGTGCCCGGGGAGCCCTGCGCGGTGTGCGGGGGCACCGAGCATCCGGCGCCCGCCCGGCGGGCCGAGGACCACGTCGCGGCCGAAGACGTCGAGGACGCCCAGGCCTGCCGCGAGCAGGCCGAGCAGCAGCTGGCCAAGGCGCTGGAGGAGCGGGGCCGGCTGGAGGCGCAGATGCAGGCCGCCGAGCAGGAGTCCGGCGGCCTGGGCCTCGCTCAAGCGAAGGAGGCCGTGAGCGAGGCCGAGCAGGAGCTGGCCGGGGCCGAGGAGGCCGTCCGGCTGGCCGAGCTGCGGGAGGCCGAGCTCGCGGCGTTCCAGGCGGAGACCGACCAGCTGCGCGACGAGATCGCCCGCGAGGCTCAGGCGCTGGCGGTGCTGACCGAACAGCTCCGTGGCCGGGAAGAGCAGCTGGCGGCCGACGAGCTCGCCTGCCGGACCGCGGCTGGGGACTGCGCCAGCGTGGCCGAGCGGCTGGCGTTGGTCGAGGCGCGGCTGGCCGCCGGGCAACAGCTCATCACCGCGCACGAGGCCCGATACGCCGCCGAGCGTCAGCTCACCAACGCCACGTCTGCCCGCACCGAGGCACTCACCGAGGCCGACTTCCCCGACCCGGCCGCCGCCGTCGAGGCCGCCCTGACACCCGAGGCCCTCGAGCAGCTGGCCGCCGAGGTGTCGGCACACGAGGTCGCGATAGGCCGGGTGCGCGCCGGACTGGCCGCCGAGCCGATCGCCGCACTGACCGGCACCGAGGAGGCCGACCCGGCCGCTGCCAAGGAGGCCCACGAGCGGCAGCGCGTGGCGCTGGCCGAGGCCAGTGCGGCTGCCGGCCGCGCGAGCGACCTCGCCGAGCGGTTGGACCGGGCCCGCGACGTCCTGGACACGGTGCTGAGCGCGCACGCCGCCACCACCGAGGCGGCCGCGCCCGTGCTGCGCATGGGTGAGCTCGCTACCGGCGGGGAGGGCAACGCGAGGTCGACCACGCTGTCCACCTACGTGCTGCTGCGCCGCTTCGAGGACGTCGTCGCCGCCGCCAACGACCGTCTGGCGGTGATGTCCGATGGCCGCTACGCCCTCATGCGCATCGACGGACGCGAGGGCCGTTCACGCAAGGCCGGCCTGGGGCTGCGCGTTCGCGACCACCTCACCGAGACCTCCCGCGACCCGCACACGCTCTCCGGTGGGGAGACCTTCTACGTCTCGCTGTGCCTGGCGCTGGGGCTGGCCGACGTCGTCACCAGCGAGGCCGGCGGTATCGCGCTGGACACGCTGTTCGTCGACGAAGGGTTCGGCTCGCTCGACCCGCACACCCTGGACGGCGTCCTCGGCGAGCTCGACCGCCTCCAGGCCGGTGGCCGCGCCGTGGGCATCGTCAGCCACGTCAGCGAGCTCAAGGACCGCATCGCCGACCGCATCGAGATCTCCCGGACCCCGGCCGGTGGCTCGACCCTGAAGGTCCGCGCCGGCACCTGACCGTGGCCGCCGGGCCCGCGCACGGGCCGCCCCGCCCACCTTCGTTGAGTACGCACATACATCCGGTAACAATCGTTTGCGTCAAGACGGAAAAGTGCCCTATGTGCGTACCGAAATTCCGGGGCTTCGTACTCGGCCGCCGGGGTCGGTCAGGCCCGGGGTCGGTAGGCGGCCAGCTGCGCCGCTACGGCTCCCAGCGCGTCGTCGAGCGATGGCACCTGCGGGTACCAGAAGCGCTCCCACTCCAGCGACACCGGCCCGCGATAGCCACCGGCGTCCAGCAGCTCGAGGAATCGGACCGCCGGGACCGCGCCGGAGCCCTGGAGCACTGGTGTGGTGTCGGCTGGGTGGGCGACGTCCTTGATCTGGACATACCCCCGGCCATCCAGCACATGGGGCAACAGGTGGGCGGCGCTGTCCTCCAGCGACTCCCCCACTCGCCACGGGTGCAGCACGTCCCAGATCGCGCCCACCGAGTGGCCCGGGGCCAGGCGGTCCAGCGCGGCCAGTACCCGCGCGGTGTCCTGCCCACGCGGATGGGAGTCGTGGGTCTCCAGCGCGGGCCACACGCCAAGCTCCTCGGCGAGCGCAGCCACTCGCTGCAGACGGCCGGCCGCGCGCGCGTCGACCACCTCGACATCCTCCTCCAGCGGTGGGACCTGGTCCGAGGGCACCCGTGCCGCCGGCGCCCCGGGGAACACTCGCACATGCCGGGCCCCGAGGTCCGCAGCCAGGCGCAGCTCGGCGCTCAGCTGGTCCACCACCTCGGCGTCATCCCCGGCGGCTGCGATCCGCACCTGGCTCGCGACGGCGAACACCTCGATCCCGGCGTCGGCAAAGCGGGCGCGCACGGCCGCGCGCTGTGCGTCGTCCAGGCCGGTGTGCACGAACGCCCCTTCAGCCGAGCGCAGCTCCACCCCGCCGGCGCCGTGCCGTTGCAGGACACCCACCGTGGTGGCGAGGTCCTCCTCGAGCACCCCGAGTGTCGAGGCGGCCAACGCCCATGTCGCGCTCATCCGTACCTCCATCAGCGTTCGGTTCCCCAGTACAACTCCGTGTCGTTCACCCGGTCAAAGCACACCCGAGCGCGCTCTAAGTCCGCCCGGGCCCTGAGCCCACGCTGACCGGCCCCGCCGCAGCCGCAGCCCTACCTCCCCGGCCACCTACCCGCCCTCGCACCCCTCGTGGTGCTCGGCGATCCACCGGTCGATGTGCTCCCACCAGCTGTAGAGCCACCCCACCCGCTCGGCGTCCCCCTGCGGGATCTCCGCCGCCGGGACGTACCAGCCTTGCACGGTGACCTGCTTGTCCATCGGCAGCTCGCGCCACAGCTGCCCCACCGTGGCGAACCGCTCCAGCCCGGTGTGGGCCACGAACACCACCCCGACGTCCGGTGCCCGCTGAAGCGCCGCGAGCATGCCGCCCGGGCGCGGAGCCATCACGTGCCGCATCGCTACCGCCCGCTCGGCCATCTCCGCCCGGCCCTGCTGCCGCAGGCGGGTGATGCGGCGACGGCGCCTGGTGGAGGTGAACTGGCCGCCCTCCGGGAAGATGACGAAGGCGTCGTTGTGGTCCAGGCCCTCGGCGAGCTCGCCCACCTCGGAAGCCAAGGTGTGCACCGGACGCTTGGCGGTCGGGTCGAACGGGGTGGGCGCGATGAACCGGTTGGGCAGGCGGTTGAGCAGCACGTCGATCGCCGGGTCCCACTGCAAGGTGTCCTTGAGGACGATCCGCGGCTCGCGCTGGAAGTGGTTGATGAGCAGGTGGATGAGGATGAAGGAGTCCCCCGGGCCGCCATGCCGGCTGGCCACGATGATCGGCACCCCCAAGGCCTGCAACGGCCGCTCCCCGCGCAGCTCGATGCGCAGCCGCAGCGTCCACCGGGCCTGGACGAACAGCAGCCGCAGGAACCAGCCGGCCAGCACGTAGTGGGCGCGCTCGAAGGCCGGCGCCCGGACCTTCCAACCGAAGCCCGCGGCCACCCACAGCGCGAGCAGGCACACCAGGGCCGCGGAGTTCCACACCAGGTAGAAGGTCACCAGCCACATCACCCGCGGGATGCGCAGCCGGCCGGGCACCAGCGAGGTGACGGCCAGGGCGACCAGCAGCCACAGCGGCAAGGTCGTGACCAGCACCAGCGCGCCCAGCACCACCGCCGGCGCGATGACGGCCCGCCGGACCCACCGCGGTGGCAGCGCCATCAGTTCTCCTCGCGCGCAGCCAGGTACTCGCGGGAGGCCGCATAGGCGCGTTCGATCCGCCGGGTCACAGTGTCCATGTTCTTGTAGGACCTCAGCTTCTCGTCCCCCTCCAGCGCGCCGCCGCTGGGCAGCACATGCACATCGGTGCCCGAGGGCACCAGCGTCATGTCGCGCGCGAAACGGTGGCGACGGGCCACCTCGAAGGCGACCTTCGCCGTCTTCACCGCGTCGGTCGGAGCACTGAGCGGCTCCTCCACCCGCCCCACCTGCAGCACGTAGACCGTGCGGGCTCCGGACTGCACGGCGTCCTCCAGCGGGATGGAGTTGACCAGCCCGCCGTCCATGTAGTGCTCGTCGCCGACCCGCATCGGGGGCAGGATGCCGGGCACCGCGGCCGAGGCGAGCACCGCGTCGATGAGCGGTCCCTCGGAGAAGGCCTGCTCGGCGGCCCGTTCGATGCTCGCGGCGATCACCCGCAGTGGGACCTTGAGGTCGGCGAAGGTGGCGTCCTCACCCAGCTCCGCGGTCAACAGCTCACGCAGCGGTTCGGGAGAGTTGAGGTGGGTCCGGGTGGTCACCAGCCGGCGCAGCTGCTTGGGCACCGAGTCTCCGTAGACGGCCTTGGCCGCCGGGGAGGCCCATGCCCGTTGCAGGCGCGCGACGACGGCGGGGGTCGGGTCGGCCGCGACGAGCGCGCCGTTGATGGCCCCGATGGAGGTCCCGACGATGAGGTCGGGGGTGATGCCGGCCTCGAACAGCGCCCGGACCATGCCCACCTGCACCGCACCGCGGACACCGCCCCCGCCCAGGACGAAGGCAACCGGGCTCTGTGTCATGGCTCCATCGTCCCAGCCGGGTTGAGTCAGACGCGCAGCTCGCGGACCAGCTGGTCGCGCTCGGTGATGTCGTGCCACAGGAGGTCGTGCTCGGCAGCGCGGTCCACCGCGGAGTCGTCCTCCAGCGCGGCACTGACATCGGCGGCAGCGGCCTCGTCGTCGACGTGGATGCTCACGACATCCTGCCACGGCACGGTGACGCGCACGTCGACGGCGCTGGGCAGCTGGTCGTCCCCGGCCTGCCACGGCCGGGGTCGGTCGACGCCGGCGGTGTCGGCCTCGGCGATGTCGGCGGCGATCACCACGCGCCGGGGGGCGGCGTTGGGCGTGGCCCGCAGGTGGTCGATGCTCTCGTCGGCCGCGGCCAGCATCGCCGCCGCCTCCAGCCCTTCGTCGTCCTCGTCGGGTAGCGCCCGGCGGAGCTCTGCGGTCACGGTGTGCGCCCAGCGCGGCGGGACCCCGGCCGGACGGCTGAGGTCTGCGCTGGTGGCGGGCAGGTAGATCCGCATGGCGTCATTGTCGCGCACGAGTCCGCGAAACCGCCGGATTCAGCGGCGGGTGTCCGCGCGTCGCGTCCGGCGTTGCCGCCGCTCCCCGGCGAGCCGGTCGGCGAGCTCGATGACGGCGCCGCGGGCCTTGCTGGCCGGCGCGACGGCACCCAGTGTGGTGCCGTGCAGCATCGCCCGGTCGAAGCCGGGGCGGTCGTCGGGCACGAGCACCGGGTCGGTGACCCCGGCGAACCGGGCGAGTGCCTCGATGACGGCGTGCTCGGGCTTGCTGCCGGTCACCGAGGCGCGCAGCCGGTTGACCACCACGACCCGCTCGACGTGCGGCGCCACCGCCCCGGACTCGGTCAGCTCCTGCAGCGCCAGCACCAGCCGGTGCATCCCCACGGGTTCGGCAGCGCCCACCACGAGCACCAGGTCTGCGGCTGCGAGCGCGCTCAAGGTGGCCTGGTGACGGCGCGGGACCGCCCCGGCCAGCCCGCCGGGTGACGGGTCCTCGATCCCCGGGGCGACGTCCACCACCGTCCAGGGGGCCAGCTCCCGGGCGGTGTCCCACACGGCGTCCAGCGCCGCGGCGGGCAGCTCACGCCACCGGTCGGCCCGGGTGAGGCCGGTGAGCAGCAGCGGCCCCTCGGTGAGCCGGCGGGTGAGGGCGGCCAGCCCGTCGGCACCCAACCGCCCCTCCCCGGCGAGGCGGGCTGCCGCGGCGATCCCCGCCGTCTCGTCGAGCACGCCGAGCTGCTGGGTGAGGCTGGGCGCCTCGGTGTCGGCGTCGACCAGCAGCACCTCCCCGCGGCCCGCCAGCTCGTGGGCCACGGTGATGGCGATCGAGGACCTGCCGGGGGCACCGCGCGGCCCCCACACGACCGCGAGCCGCCCTGCCCGGGCCGGTGCGCCGTCCTCATCCTTGACGGCGAAGGTCGGCGGCGGGGGCGCGTCACCTGCCAGGTCGCGTACCTCGCGCGCCCACTGGGCGGGCCCGTCGGTGTCGGTGAGGACCGCGGCCACACCCAGGCTGCGGCAGCGGGCGGCATCGCTTGTCGGGGCGATGGTCGCCGTGCGCACGCCGGCGGCGCTGAGCTGCCCGACCACCGTGCGGTCCAGGCCCGGCAGGTCGGCGGTGAGCACGGCGATTGAGCCGAGCCCGGCCAGGGCGGCGGCCACGACCTCGGCCAGGTCCGCGCAGCGGCGCACCACCTGCAGCTCGCTGCCGGGGGCGTCGAGCAGGGCGACGAGCTCGGCCTCCTCGGGCCCTGGCAGGGCGAGCAGCACCCCGGTGGTCACCGAGTGGCTCCCGGGACGGGTACCAGCACGACGGAGACGTCCCCGGACAGCGCGGCCAGCACATCAGGCAGCTCGCTCTGCGGGACCAGCACCTGGGCCGCTGCCCCGCCGCTGGCGGTGAACAGCGAGTCGGCCTCGAGCAGGTCGGCGACCACCAGGCCCGCGGCGAGCAGGCTGGGCTCCAGCGGTTCGGTGTCCCGGGCGGTTCCCGGCGTGCCGGCGGCGGTGAGCCACAGGTCGACCGTGGCGCCCTTGGCCACGCCCGCGGGGACCGGGCCGGTGAGGGGGACGACGACGGGGCGCAGGTCGAGGTCGGCGGCGGTGCCCACGGCGGTGGCCGGCACCAGCTCGCCGGCGCCGACCACCCGGGTGGCCACGGCGTCGTCGGGCAGGTCGGTCTCCCCGTTGAGGTAGACCTCGGTGAGGGCGTCGGGGCGGATCGCGTGCGGGCGCAGCTCGGCCTCGGCGAGCCGGTCGCCGGGGGTGAGTGGGGTGACCGCCAGCAGCACCTCGGTGGTGCGGTCGGCCTGGGCCACCGCCCAGCTGCCCAGCGCTACCGAGCCGGCCACGAGCAGCACCCCGATGCCCAGCCTGGGGTCACGCCAGCTCGGACGCCGTAGTCGCTGGGCCTGCTCCACCATCGCACTCCCCCCGTGCTCCCGGACGCGCGCGGCCGGGCTTGGGCCCATGGTGCCCGGTTCCCGGCGGTTTCGGGAAGGTTCTCCACAGGATGATCCCGGGGTTGGGCTGTCCACAGGCGGGCGCCGGGGCGGGTGAGGAGGTGACACAATGGCCCCATGGCTCGCTTCCTGTCGCTCGCCGACGTCGCGGAGGAGTTGGCGATCACCGTGACCCAGGCCCGCTCGCTGGTCCGTTCCGGCGACCTGCCCGCCATCCAGGTGGGTGGCCGGGGGGTGTGGCGCGTCGAGTCGGCCCAGCTGGAGGAGTACATCCAGCGTCAGTACGCCCGCACGCGCTCGGCGATCGCCCAGGACGCCGCCGACTGACGATCACCCAGGGCGCCGCCGACTGACGATCACCCAGGACGCCTCCGACTGACCCGGGCGGCCCTCCCCTGAGCCGGCGAGCCCTCGTCTGACCCGGGCGGCCCTCTGCTCGTCTCTCCCCCTCCCACCCCCTCTCCCCGCCGAGAGCTCAATTCCTGCCGTACGTGGCGTGGCTCAACCAGTGCGGATCACCAACAGGTGGGCCAGCACGATCGCCACGACCTCCCCGGTAGGCATTTGCAGGTCGAGGTGGTCGGCGCCGACGGCCACGATGCGGCCTCGGTAGTCACCGGCCGTGGTGCACGCGACCACGTCGGCCTCCTCCCGGGCGAGTGCTCGCAGCACGTGGGTGAGGCGCAGACGTCGCTCGACCACCGGCGCCTCGGGCGCCACCGCCCCCAGTGCGCGCGCCACCGCCACCGCCTCGGCCGGGACCAGGGCTCGACGCGGGCCGTCGGCCACGAGCAGCCACTGGACGGCGGCATCGCGCACCGTGCCGCGCACGTCGCTGCCATCACGCAGCCGCAGCGAGACCTCCTGGCCCTGGCGGGCACGTAGCCGGTCGGCGAGATGCACCTGGCTGCGTTCGGCCTCGGCGAGGTCGGCGACCTCCTCGTCCCGTTCCTCCTGCGCGACCTGGGCGAACTGACCCTCCAGGTCTGCGAACAGCGCCTCCCACCGCATTGATCAACGGTAGCGGTCTCGTCCACAGGCGCTGCCGTGCCCTGGACAGGGCCCGCTCCACGGCGTAGACATGTCACCTAACAACGCCAACTGACATCAAACGGCATCAACAGCCAGCACGGGGGCTCGATGAAGACCATCGGAGTGTTCGCCATCGGCTCGCTCGGGTGCGTCGTCGCACTGGCCTGCGGGTCCTGGGCGGTGGAGCTGGCCGGCCGGAGCACGGCCTCGGTGGACCAGGTGGTCGCCCTGGGAGCAGCCGTGCTCGCTGCCGCCCTGGGCGCCTGGTACGGCCTGACGGCGGTGGTCGTGGTGCTCCTTCGACTCGCCGGAGAGAGCCGGCACCGCGCGGTGGTCGCGCTGCGACGCGCGGCCGGCGCCCTCGGGGCACCCGTCCTGCGCCGGGCGGTGGCGGCCGGTGCCGGTGCGGGACTGCTGCTGGGCATCAGCCCGGCCGTGGCCGACTCCGGCGCCGCTCCCGGCGAGGTTGCTCCGGTGGTGGCCCAGAGCGCCGCGCCCGGTGACGCAACTCCGGTGGTGGCGGAGAGCGCGGAGCCCGGTGACGCAACTCCGGCGGTGGCGGAGAGCACGGAACCCGACGGCGAGGTTCCGGCGGATCTGCGGCCGGGGTTCCTGCCCGACCCCGATCAGAAACCAGCGGCTGCGGGCGTCGCCGCGGACACCGACGGGACCGACACCGAGAGCGATCCACCGGCGCCCGAGCCGACCGCTCCGGGAGCTGGCGCCCCCTCCGCAACACCATCCGCCCCGCCGGCACCGCCCGTTGGATCCGGGGCGGCGAACTCCTCGGCCGCAGCCCGCGGCGGAGGCCCGGGCGCCACCGCCGTGGGACTCCATGCCGCGGGGAGCGCCGAGTCCGCGGCGAGCAGCGAGTCCAGCACGGGCACCGAGCGCGCGGCGAGCAGCGAGTCCAGCACGGGCACTGAGTCTGGAGCGAGCAGCGAGTCCGGGACAAGCACCGAGGCCCCAGCCGAGCGGTATGTGGTGCGACCGGGCGACTCGCTGTGGTCGATCGCTGCCGAGCACCTCGGAGGCATCCCGAGCGACGCCCAGATCGCCGCGGCCTGGCCCCGGTGGCACGCCGCGAACCGCGCCGTGATCGGCGCGGACCCGAACCTCATCCACCCGGGCCAGGAACTCCTGGCCCCTGACCAGGAAGACGCATGATGACCGCCTCGACCACCCTCGTCCGCCCGGCCGCTCCCCCGCCAGGGACTCGAGCACCCGCCGCTCCCCCGCCAGGGACTGGAGCGCCGTCCCCACCCACGGCCGATGACCGCCCGTGG
>Ga0209487_1003934_pt1 | contig 11562 bp, 7 predicted proteins | sample Poulit2012_FD_187524 | JGI IMG/M metagenome (GOLD analysis project Ga0209487, IMG submission 187524) | Agricultural soil microbial communities from Georgia to study Nitrogen management - Poultry litter 2012 (SPAdes) (version 2) | ecosystem: Environmental > Terrestrial > Soil > Agricultural land... | reverse complement strand
CAGTTGGTCGTGGTCGACCGGACAACTGCTGATGGCGCGCTGGTCAGAGATCGAGTCTTGTCCACCGTCAACGGCTTTGTTCGCTCTTTCAAGCTGTTAGAGGTGGTTCAGACTGCGCCGGAGACCGTCATTCGAGCGCAGGTTGTAGTTTCAGAGACTGATATCGCGAATTTCATCGACTATCTGGATCCGGCGGGCGGTAGTCGTGTCGATGGGGAAAGCGTCTTTGCAGAGATGGGGCGCCGGCGCATGCAGGCGGAGTCGTTGCGAAGTATTTTCAGGCATCTGATACAGGGCGTTCCAGCGCAACAGTTCCAGGTGGATGTCCTGAACATGGGGCCTGCGGGCACTCATCGTCTGGCCTCGGGGCGGCGGCTCTCGCCTGAAAGCAATGCAGTTGACGTGATTTTTGAAGGCGGCATGAGCCCTGATCTGGGGCGCTCAGTGCATGCCTTTATGCGCAGCGTGCAGGGAACGCGCGAATGGACCTGTGCCGATACGGCAAGGCCGGTGGTTCTGGACTGGCACATGGGAAGCATATCGCCGGCATGGAGCCAGTGTTCACCGTCATCATCCGGGTTTCACGAGAAGTTTACGGCCTGTATTACCGACGACGGTCAGGAATCGCTCCATTGCATGAGCATGAATCCGTATTTTGCCGATGACGGTCATCTTCTGTCATTACCGCACCGCTTTTCTTCTTCAAGAAACCTGGAGCTTTATGTTTTTGCTTTTGTAGACGAAATGAATCGTTCAACGCATCATCATCAGGGGTGCAGCCTGCTGGCGCCTGGCGAGGCTGAACTGCCATTGCAGCTGCAGGGCCGGGCTGGCGGCAAGGTGTTCCCTTTTGACAACCATGCTCCCGGCGCGTGGGAGTTGACTACGCCAGCGTTCGCGATTGCACAAAACCACATGCTAACGGATCAGCAGCGCCATACATATCTGGCACGGATTGATACATCAAATGTTGACCTGACACGCACTACAAGGCTGCGCATTGCGCAGGTGTACGTGCATCCCGATGGGACGCTCGTACCGAACGTTCTGAAACGCGCAGAAAAGATGGACAGTGTTTGTGACGAACTTTTTGGAATAGAGAGCGATGGAATTTGAAAGCAGGTGCATGTTGACAAGGGCTTTTCGGTATGTGGGTCTGGCAGCTGTAATCATTCTGATGGCCGGGTGCGCGACCACTTCAGAGGTCAAAGAGGAGGAAGACCCGCGTTATGAAATGATTACACCCAGCGGCAGGGAGGTGGCCGGCGAGTTTTTTTCGGCACTGGGCGGCCTGGTAACCGCATTTTCGAAAAGCAACCAGGATAGTAGAGTTTCCTATCTTGAATACAGCTACATGGATCTGGGCGCTGGGGGGTTTAAAAACAGCAGGGGCGGCAGAGCTTCCAGAGCAACGTCTGTAAATGCAGAGGGCAATGGTCTTGGCGAGCGCAGAGTTGTGGTGGAAGGCGTTGGGAACTCGCGCAGTGAAGCACGTGATGACGCCATAAGAGAGGCCATGCTTAGCACGGTCGGCCAGCTGGTAATTTCCGACCGGCTGGTGCAGGATTCCGAGCTCATAAGGAATGAAGTCCTTGCCACGCAGAATGGTTTCGTTGAACGGTTTGAGGTACAGGATGAGTTCATCAACGAGCGGGGTGAGGTTGTACTAAAGGCCAGGGTGGATGTTTCAGAGAGCACCATAGTCAACTATGTGGCTGCGCAGCATGCTCAAACAAGTCATGTTGATGGCGCTTCATTGATGGCTGAAATTCAGCGAAACACGAATCATAGAGAAGCACTGAAGGCAATGTTCCGACGCTTCTTCAGAGGCTATCCGTCTGAAGTTGTTTCGCTTGAAATGGCCGAAATGGTTCCAGTAAGGGGCCAGTCGGACAAGGTGCGAGCCACCATTCGCGCGAACAGTGACGCAAATTACTTCATCGCCATGCAGCAGTTCCTGGAGCGGGTTTCAGTTCTGTCATACAGAACCCCACTGGGGTTCGAGAAAGGATTCAGGTATCCACAGGTAGGCGACTTTCTCCAAAGTGATGTGATTTCAACGACCACTGTGCCGCAGGGAGGGCTGCGGGTGCCATCAACGTATCCCAGCACCCAGGTCTGTAGCGCGCCCAGGCCTCGTCTAAGAACCTACAGGGTTATTGGGGAAATGGTTGATGGCGTAACAAGTGACGGGCGTTTATACGGCCGCTGCTATCTAATGCCTCCGGGTGACTTTATTAGCGCTGCCCTGACACCCGAAGACAAGCCAATCGGCAGCGGGCCCAAACGACACATTTATAATCTGTGGGATGAGGTTGGGCTGGGAGGCAGGGAAAGCCTTTTGGTTGCCTTTATGGACGCACAGGGCCGTTCTGCAGTCAATGACGGTGCGCCTGGCAAAGTTGGGGGATGCATGATTCTGGGGGGCGGTCGGGGGGCTGTTAATTCGCCAGGCATGGCCATGTTTTCGAGTGCACCAAAAGGCACATCGCGCTATGGGCTGCCGTTCAGACTGCACTTTCAGGGCAACCGGTCAGGCAAGCGGGACCAGGCCGCAGGAACAATTATACTTTCAGATACCGATGCATACTATTCAGTAGTGTTCAGCGTTGATCACGTTGACTTTGACAGGGTCCAGAGTTTTGTAGGGGCGCCGGTAATTTTGCTAAATCATGATGGGAAAACCCAGGTTCTGAAAGAGCCTTGGGGAGAAACTGTTTCTGTGGACGAGGCCTGCCAGGAGCTGCTGGCACGGCGAAATCTGTCGTGATGGTTTGGTTACACACAGGCGGGTCTGAGCAAACATGTTGCTGAAAAGGATGGGTTCGGGGGCGGATACATTGGCTTGCGGCTGGCTGGCCGAAAGCCGCTTGGCATCAATTCTGATAGCCGGTGCTCTTCTGTTTGTTTTCTCGGCGGTGCAGGGCGCAGAAGGTGAGGTCTTGAAGCAGGAAACAAAAACCTGGGGTGGGCAATCATTGCATGAGGTTACTGTCAGGGCAACTGGCAGTTCCCTGTCTGACGCTCGTAATGAAGCGATTCGGCTGGCGCTGTATTCAACGGTAAGGCAGCTTGTTATTACCGAGCGACTTGTCAGCGACTCTGAGCTGGTCATGAATGACATTTACGCAACCCAAAATGGTTTTATTGAAAAGTTTGAGCTGCTGGAGTCCTTTCGGAATACTCATGGTGACCATGAGATAAAAGCAACAGTAAGAGTTTCGGATGAATCCATACTCAATTATGCGGTGTTCAAGGGCGTGCAGTCATCAGAGCTTGACGGCGCTTCCCTGTTTGCCGAAGCGCAAAGGAGCGCCAGCCACGAAAAAGCGCTTCAGAAGATGTTCAGAAGGTTTTTTTATGACTATCCGAGCGACGTTTATTCGCTGCAGCTGGAAAAGATCAGGCCGGTGGCGGGGCATACAGACCTGGTTGAGGCCATATTCACATCCAGAATTGACCCCAACTATTTGAGTGCCTTGCATGAGTTTGTTCGACAGATAGCGGAATACTCCTATATCGCAACTCATGACCTTGGCAGGGTAAGGCTTGCACCAAGGATAGGTGTTTTTGAAACTCTTGAAAATCTGCCCCAAGGCTACGTGCAAAACAATGGTGCCGTGCATGGTGATGGTCACGACAGAAGCCAGTCTTCCGTATGTATAGGGGAATCAGGCTCAAAGCTGATCCGCAAGCCTGAAGGCAGCTATATGAGCGTTCATTGCTACCTGCTTCCGGCTTTGAGAATAGCCCACTCAATAATGCAAAGAGAAGATGGAAATGAGCTTGTAAACTCGGTATGGAATGGGTTTCTGGAGTATGCGGGTTCAGGAGAGCTGTCCTTTCTTGTTTCCTTTCTTGACTCCAGTGGAGCATCGGTTGTCAGCTCGGAAACACCTGTCAGCGCTGGTGAGTGCCTGGAGCTGGAGTTCAGCTACCTGAGCAGTGATACAAGTGGAAAGGCACATCACTATGGAGGCATGACCCAAGGCAACGTGACCAACTACAGTTTGCTGAAGGGAAGCTCAACCGGGGTAGCCAATATAGTGATGACAGATGTCGAGATGAGCTATTTGGCGCAGCTTGAGATGGATTGGGGCAATTTCAGTGAAGCTAAAACATTTATAGGTATGCCAGTTATTGTGATTGGCTCACCCTATGTTTCTGCTGGTCGAGGTGCAAAAAGAGGCTTTGTTGGCATCGATGGAAAAGTAAAGCCTCTCGAGACATTTTGTCGGGAAATGGTTGCGGCACACAGGATCCAGTAGTTTGTTGCGGTCGGAATAAAGTGGGCATTGTGGCGGGAAGACCAAAGCTCTTTTAGCTCTTGACAAAAGCCGTCATTCTGCTAGTATTCAGGGTTGCGCCGATTTGAATTAACCAGCTTGCTGGGCGCATTACAAGTACACGCTAAAGCGGGAAAGACCCGAACATTCTTTCGGGCATAACTCTTACCCGAACTAGTCAGAGCAAGCTGATCGCCACGATACAGCCCCAACGTCGTGTGCGCGGAACCCGGAGTTTTCGGGGTGAACTGAAATGGAGGTTTATAACGTAAATTATGGAGAGACATTAAATGCAAAACACAAGGGATCGGCTTGCTACCAAGAGAATGTTTGTGCTGCTTGATCTTCTGCCGGCAACCACAGGCCATGCTGGGGGAACAATAAGGGCACTGACAAACCGTTTGCGCGGCCTGGGTGTTGAAACATCGGCCAGAACCATTCATAGGGACTTGCAGTTTTTCGAAAGTCTGGGCATTGTGCAAAGAACCGCTCACGGGGGGCGGGAGGAAAGATGGAAGGTCTCGCGGCGGATAAATATCGCATCGATGCTGCGCCCAATGACAGGGCCGCAAAGGCCCCTGGATTTGTTTTGGAGCAGTGACGAGGAAGATGGCTCCGGTGGACAGGGTGCGGACTGTACCGGGTATTATCCGCCTGGCATCGCTGGGCAAGCTTACAAAGGGGCAAGGCCATGAATAAAGCAACAAGACTGAGGCGGATGAGTCGCACCAACCGCATGGGGGTAGAGGCCACCGGAAAAAAACTGCTGGGTGGTAAATGGACTAGAAGCCAGGAAGGCTTCTTTCTTCTGGCGCTTGTTCATGACCTGCTGCCTTGGCGCGACGAAGACCGCGGAATGACGCTGAACGAGATTCGTGAAGCGCTGGAGGAGTTGGGACATCCAATATCAGACAGGCAGCTGCGCTACTGCCTGAGCCGCGGCGCAGATGTTCTTCAGATTGATATTGACAGCCAGGTGGGCAGGCGACAGTACTGGAAGCGATCCGAACCATCACCACTGTGCGCCATGCTGTGGGAAGCAGGCCAGGAATCAAGCAGTGATGACCAACAGGCATTTTATCGGGGCGAAGACTGATTTAACACGCTGTTAGCGACATGGCCTGTCAGACAGGTGTGCACAATGCAAGACTATCAGCACACTGTACAAGAGAGGTCGTTGACAGGCAGCATGGGAAAGTGTCAGAAGCAGTCCGATACACATGGGGCTTCAGCTCTGGTTGAAGGCTACCTGCCTGTTCTGAAGATTTGGATGCTTCGTCTGATATGTCAGCACAAGCTGGCTTTCAACCAGTCTTTCCGACCTGGTCGATTCAGGCTTAACACAGGTTCAATTTTCGCAGCCGTTTCTGATACGGACTGTCCCGATCATCTTCACGAGCAGTATTGCCGGCTGTTCGAAAAATATCAGCACACCACTAAAGAGGCCAGCGGCCCGCTGGCAAACAATCTTCAGCTGCTGTGTGAGCAGCTGAGTATGAGCCCGGTTGAGAGGGATATTATTGCCATGCTGGTTCTTTACCGCATCTTCGGGCCTTTCGAAGAAGTGGTTGACATGGCTTTCCCCAGGGTGGACTTTGCACTCTTCGCGCAGCAGGTGGCGGGCATTACCGGGCATGAATGCACAGCTGTGGAGCATGCATTACAGCCAGCAGCCACACTCCTGGGAACCGGGCTCTTAAAAATCAACAGGCGAATAGCCGGGATGGACCTTGCGCTGGTTGTTGAGCTCGACAGCCAGATTCTTGGGCTGCTGGTCAGCTCCGGGTTCAAGGCGGAGCACCTGCTTGCCCGTGCGGCAAGACCCTTGCCGCCAGGCACTCTGGCCATGACGGACTTTGACCACATGGCCGAGCAAAGAAATCTGCTTGTGCGCTATTTGAGGGCAGTTTTGAAGTCCGCGCCGAACGGGGCAAATATTCTCTTCGATGGCCCGCCAGGCACGGGAAAAACAGAAATGGCCCGGCTGGTGGCCAGGAAGTTGAACTTTGAAGCATGGGAAGTAAAGGCGCTGGATGGAGAAGGCAGGCTGCTGTCACCGTCGGCTCGCTTGCGAGCCCTTTACTTGACCATGAGAATGTCAGAGCGCAGCACAGGCTCGCTGATCGTTGTTGACGAAGCCGATGCCGTAGCCGGGAACAGGCCAGACGGGCGCTATGGAAGGGAAACAGAAGCCAGGGCCGGAATTCTTCGAATGCTGGAAGAGTCCAGAGTGCCCATGTTATGGATTACAAATCATTCAGAATCAATGGATGAAGCCATAAAAAGGCGCTTTAGCCTCGTTGTTCGCTTTACAGGCCTGCCGACAGAAAAGAGGGAATCCATTCTCAGGGGCATGATTCCAGGATGCGACCATTCAAACGATAACTGGATCAAGTATGTTTCTCGGCATCAGGCCGCAACGCCAGCGCGGCTGGCACAGGCGGGCGCGTTGGCCACACTGATTTCCGGCGGTAATGAAAAAGAGCAGCCGGGGTTGTTCAAGAAGATTCTGGAGCAGAATCTGGCTATTTCGATCAGGCAGGAAAAAGGCACCAATTCAAGCGGCGCCATTCCATACAGGCTGGATGCAATCAATGCCGATGAGCCGCTGGACAGGCTTGTAGAGGCGGTCAGGTGCAATCCACAGGGACGCATTGCTCTTTACGGGCCGCCGGGCAGCGGCAAAACCTGTTTTGCACGGCATTTGGCCAGCTGCGCCGGGTTGCAGGTGGCGGAGTACCGGGCTTCGGACATTATCAGTCGCTATGCAGGGGAAACCGAGCAAAATATAAGTCGCATGTTCAAGGAATGCGCTGAATCGGGGGAGATGCTTTTTATTGATGAGGCAGATGGCTTGATGGCTTCGCGCGGGCTGGCAAGGCAAAGGTGGGAGCTCAGTCAGGTAAATGAACTGATCAAGGGGCTCGAACAGTTTGAAGGGCTTTTTGTGGCAAGCACCAATCAGATGGAGAATGTGGACGCTGCCATCATGCGCAGGCTTGACATGAAGATACATTTCGGCTGGCTGGAAGCAGAAGCGAAATGGTCTCTATTCAACGAGCTGGCACAGAGCCTGGGTATAGAGGTGGCGGAATCAAGGGAAATCCGCAGTGGGCTGAACAGGCTCGAGTTTCTTGCGTTTGGTGATTTTTCAGTTATTGCACGGCGGGCAAGGCTTGGGGCCGCTCCCGTGGATGCCGCAGGGTTGCTGGATGCCCTGGAACGGGAGACGCAGCACAAGCCGGAAGCAAGACAGGTCAGGCCCATAGGTTTTGGCGCAAGGCTGTAGCAGCATTAAGGCCCCCGGAAAGAAAGCCCGCTGCTTACAGCTATGCGACGGGATTGGCAAATGGCGGCTCACTTATGGTGTGTCTGGATGGATAGCGTGCAAACGCATGCACAAGGCAAGGAGAAAGCGCGGTGCTTAGACTAATTCATACTGCCGACTGGCAAATTGGAAAACGGTTCAATCGCATTGATGAGGAGGACGCTGCCGCGCTGTACGAGGCACGATTTGCGGCAGTGGATCGAATCGCCAGGCTGGCCAGGGAAAAGTCGGCAGACGCGGTGCTTGTGGCCGGCGATGTCTTTGATGCTCAAACCGTTTCCAACAGAAGCATTCAGCGAGTCTTCAACAGCATAAAGGAGTATGCAGGGCCATGGGTTATTGTTCCCGGCAACCATGATGCGTTGCTGTCCGAGAATGTGTGGAGGCGGGCAAAGAGATTAAAGGCCATGCCGGACAATGTTCATTTCTTCGACGAGCCTGGTCAAAAGGAATTTAAAGAACTCGGCTTTGTGGTTTTGGGGGCTCCTCTTACCCAGAAACAAACAAGCGAGGATCTGACCGAGTGGTTTGATACAGAAGAGACCGCACCAGAGCTTTTACGCATAGGGCTTGCTCACGGCAGCGTTCTGGAAAATCTGCCTGAAGGTTTCAATGCGGCAAACCCAATTGCCGCTGACCGCGCAAAGACGGCGCGGCTTGATTATTTGGCATTGGGCGACTGGCACGGAACAATGAAAATTGACGAAAGAACCTGGTATAGCGGAACCCCCGAACAGGACCGTTTCAGGGGGAATGATCCAGGCCATATCCTGCTGGTGGAAATTGAGAGGCAGGGCAGGACGATAGATGTAGAGCCTTGCAGGGTTGGAAAACACAGATGGTATAGAAAAAGCCGGGAACTTGTGGTGGGCAGTGATATTGACATTCTGTACGAGGAGATCAGCGCCCTTGAGCCGGAGTCGGTTATAGATTTGAGCATAGAAGGGGCGCTGAGTCTGGCCGATTACGAGAGGCTTCAGCGGGTATTGACCAGAATAGAGGCTGCACATAGAAGTGTCCATACTGAAAAAAGCGGCCTTAGGCTGAAGCCTACGGAAGAGGACATCTCGGGTCTGCATGTGGACGGTTATTTAGTAAACGTTATCGACACATTGAAGGCTTTGCAGGTTGAAGGAACTGAGGCAGAAAGCGCAAAGGCAAGAGACGCCCTGTCGCTTCTGGTGGAATTTTTGAGTCAGCGTTCAGGGGAGGACTAGAGAAAGATGAGGTTGCATAAAGTTACTGTAGGCCAGTGGCGTCAGTTCAAAAAACCGGTGACTGTCGAAGGCATGAAGCCGGGAATCAATGTTATTGCGGGGCCCAATGAGTCGGGAAAGAGCACCCTGGCGGAAGCCATACAGGCCGCGTTTTTTGCATTTCACAATTCCACTGCCCAGGATATCAGACGCATCCAGCCCTGGAGCGATAGCAGCGCAAGGCCCTCAGTCTCTCTGACTTTTTATTGGAAAGAGCAGAAGTGGCATCTGGAGAAGCGGCTTTTGGGTCAGGGACGCTTCGATCTGAGTATAGATGAGGAGAGCTACAGCGGGACAGAGGCTGAGCAAAAACTTGCCGAGCTGATGAATTACAGAGAGGGCCGACGGGGCATGCTCCACGTGAAAGACCGCGGCATTCCCGGGCTGCTATGGGTTGGGCAGGGCAAGATTCAGGAGCTGAAGGAGCCGGTAGGCAATGCATCTACATATTTACAGAAAGAGCTCAGCCATGATCTTGGCGAAATTGCCAGCAGTGATGGAGACTGGCTTATAAACAAGGTAACGGAAGAAAGGAAGAAGATATTTACTGCAAAAGGCGACCTTAGAATAGAATTTAAGAGCATGGAGGACAGACTGCAAGAGCTCCGGCAGGAAGAAGAGGCTCTCGAAGCTCAGCTGGAAAGCTATGGGGAGAAGGTGGATTTGCTTGGCTTAATGCAAAAAGAGCATCAAAAGGAGGAGGCCAGTAAACCATGGAAAAAGCAGTATGAAAAGGCTCAGGCCGCCAAAAATGAACTGGATGAGGTTGCCAGGATTATTGACGATCGTGAGAGGGCGGAGATTGCTCTGCATAACTGCAACAGAGAATTAAAGCACCTGTATGACAAGCTGAAAGCATTGGAGTCTGATGAAGAGCGACTTGTCGAGCAGCGGGTGAAAAAAGAGCGGGCAGCAAATGATCTTGAAGCATTGCGGCATCGCAAGGATGAGGTGGTAGCGAAGCTGGGCAGGGCACAGTCGTTTTTTGAGACCACGCAGAAAGCTCTTGTACAAGTAGAGCAGCAGGCAGATCGCAAGAAGTTGGAGAGCGAATATATTGAATGCAAAAAAACGCTGGAAAAAATGAGGGAGAGCCTTAAAAATGCTGAAAAACTGAGGCTTGAGCTTGCTTCCAAGACCGCTCTGCAGCAGAGTCAGTTCATGAGCCCAGAAAGTCTTGAAGAGCTTGAAGGGCTGAAGAAAAAGCTTGATGAAATAGAGATTAAAAAACAGGCTCTTGCTACCCGCCTTGCCTGGGCTCTTGAGCCTGATCAAAGCATGATGGTGGATGGCGACACGGCAAGCGGACAGGGAGAGCAGCTTTTGCTCAAGGAGACGAATGTTGACATCAAGGGGTTTGGTTGCCTGAAAATCACTCCTGGCGGAGAGGACGCAGGTGAACTTGCAAACAGCGAGGATAGGTACAGGTCGGAGTTCCGCAACAAGCTTGCCAAAATGGGTGTTAAGGATCTTGCTGACGCAAAGCGCCGTACCAGAGAGCATGAGCAAAGAGAGCATGATATCAGCATCATCAATGTGCGTATCGAAGGGCTGGCCCCTGAAGGTGTTGAAGCTCTCAAGGACAAGATTGAACAGAGCTCAAACAAGCTGAAGGTGCTGAAGAAAAGGATATCGGAATGCCCACCTGAACAGACCGGTTTGCCAAGTCTTCAGGAGGCGGAACATGAGCATGCAAGAGCCCAGGAGGAGCTCGTTAGGCTCAAGGGTGAGTTGCAGAAGCATGATATAGAAAAAGCCAGGGTCAACTCGAATTTTCTTAATATCAAAGAGGAATTTGGCAGACTGAAATCCGAAATTGAATCGACCGCCTGGCAAAAAGACAAGAAGCGGCTCATGCATGAGCTCACTAATGCGAGGGCTGAAAAAGAGACGCTGGAATCCAAAGTTGAAAGTCTTTTGAAGAGGATAAATGAAGCTGATCCTGCGCAGTTGCAAAATGACGTGGAGCGCTACAAAAAGTCAGCCAATATGCTTGAGAGAGAAGCCGGGCAGCGTCGTGAAAACATTGCGCGACTTGAAGCCGAGCTGGAAACTCTTGGCGCGCAGGGCCTGGAGGAATACCTGGGTGAGCAGCGGATTAAAATATCAAATCTGGAGCGCAGGCTTGAAGAAGTAAGATCTCGCGCACATGTGCTGGGTTTTCTGAAGGATCTGCTTGAAAAAGAACGTCAGGCGCTGGTAAACAGATTACAAAAACCACTTCAGGAACGTCTTAACCATTATCTCCCGCTGTTGTTTGATGATACAAGGATGGAGATTGACGAAAACCTGTTGCCAAATCAGCTGCTGCGGGACAACCTTTCGGAAGGATTTGACGAGCTCAGTTATGGTGCGCGCGAGCAATTGGGCCTTATCAGCCGACTTGCCTATGCCGACTTGCTCAAGAATGCCGGCAAGCCGGCGCTCATCATTCTTGATGACGCTTTGGTCCACTCGGATTCAGATCGCCTCGAGCAGATGAAGCGTATTGTTTACGATGCCTCTCAACGGCATCAGATTCTGCTGTTTACCTGTCACCCTCAGAATTGGAAAGATGTGGGTGCGGCAGCGTGGTTTGATCTTGAAGAACTAAAGAGGGCTTCTTGATGAAAGCTGAGTCGGGCCGCCATGGGCAGGCAGTTGCCGGGATGCTTCAAGCCTTGAGGCTTGCTTCATGACTCGTTTGTCGGTG
>Ga0209487_1003933_pt1 | contig 11562 bp, 10 predicted proteins | sample Poulit2012_FD_187524 | JGI IMG/M metagenome (GOLD analysis project Ga0209487, IMG submission 187524) | Agricultural soil microbial communities from Georgia to study Nitrogen management - Poultry litter 2012 (SPAdes) (version 2) | ecosystem: Environmental > Terrestrial > Soil > Agricultural land... | reverse complement strand
CCGATGACAATGACAGACCCCATCGCAGACATGCTCACGCGTCTGCGTAACGCCAACTCGGCGTACCACGAGTCGGTGACCATGCCGTACTCGAAGCTCAAGGCGAACATCGCCGAGATCCTCAAGACCGAGGGCTACATCGCCGGCTGGGACGTCGAGGACGCCCCGGTGGGCAAGAACCTCACGCTCCAGCTGAAGTTCGGCCCCCAGCGCGAGCGCTCGCTCGCCGGCGTGCGCCGCGTGTCCAAGCCCGGACTGCGCGTCTACGCCAAGTCCACCAACCTGCCCCGCGTGCTGGGCGGCCTCGGAGTGGCGATCCTGTCCACCTCCTCCGGCCTGCTCACCGACCGTGAGGCACAGACCAAGGGCGTTGGCGGGGAAGTCCTCGCCTACGTCTGGTAGCCGGGAAGGAGTACGACGACCATGTCACGAATCGGTAAGTACCCCGTCCCCGTCCCCTCCGGCGTCGACGTCACGATCGACGGCGCCGTTGTCACGGTCAAGGGCCCCAAGGGCACGCTGAGCCACACGGTTCCCGAGCCCATCTCCGTCAACCGTGCAGAGGACGGCGCCCTCGTGGTGTCCCGTCCCGACGACGAGCGCGAGTCGCGCTCGCTGCACGGCCTCACCCGCACGCTCATCGCCAACCTCGTCACCGGTGTGACGCAGGGCTACGAGCGCAAGCTGGAGATCGTCGGCACCGGTTACCGCGCCGTCGCCAAGGGCAGCTCCGTCGAGCTGGCGCTGGGCTTCTCCCACCCCGTGGTCGTGGACCCGCCCGAGGGCATCACGATCACCGTCGAGGGCAACAACAAGCTCACGGTGGCCGGGATCGACAAGCAGCAGGTCGGCGAGGTCGCTGCGAACATCCGCAAGCTGCGCAAGCCCGAGCCCTACAAGGGCAAGGGTGTGCGCTACGCCGGCGAGCAGGTCCGCCGCAAGGCCGGAAAGGCAGGTAAGTGATGGCAATCACCGTCAAGCGCGCGAAGGGCAAGAGCGCCGCTCGGGGGCGCCGTCACCTGCGCGTCCGCAAGAAGATCACCGGGACGCCGCAGCGTCCGCGGCTGGTCGTCACCCGGTCCTCGCGTCACATGGTCGCCCAGCTCGTGGACGACACCACCGGCACCACCCTGGTCTCGGCCTCCACCCTCGAGGCGGACCTGCGTGCCGCCGAGGGCGAGAAGGTCGCCAAGGCCCGCCGGGTCGGCGAGCTCATCGCCGAGCGGGCCAAGGCCGCAGGCGTCGAGGGCGCTGTGTTCGACCGGGCCGGCAACAAGTACCACGGTCGCGTCGCGGCCGTCGCTGAAGGCGCCCGCGAGGGCGGGCTGGCCCTGTGACCAGCGTGAACGAACGAGAGCAAAGGAACATCTGATGGCTGCACCGCAGCGAAGCAGGACCGGTTCCGGTACCGGCAACGCCGGCGGCGAGCGTTCCGGCGGCCGCCGGGGCGAGGGCCGTCGCGGCGCCGAGCCGAGGAACGAGTTCATCGAGCGCGTCGTCACGATCAACCGTGTCTCGAAGGTCGTCAAGGGTGGTCGTCGCTTCAGCTTCACCGCTCTGGTCGTCGTCGGCGACGGCGACGGCACGGTCGGCGTGGGGTACGGCAAGGCCAAGGAGGTGCCGGCAGCGATCGCCAAGGGTGTCGAGGAGGCGAAGAAGAACTTCTTCCGCGTCCCCCGCATCCAGAAGACGATCCCGCACGCCGTCACCGGCGAGGCCGCGGCAGGCGTGGTCTTCCTGCGCCCCGCCGCCCCGGGTACCGGCGTCATCGCCGGCGGTCCGGTGCGCGCCGTCCTCGACTGCGCCGGGATCCACGACGTGCTGTCGAAGTCGCTCGGCTCGGAGAACGCGATCAACATCGTGCACGCGACCGTCCAGGCGCTGCGCGACCTGGAGGAGCCCGAGGCCGTCGCGGCCCGTCGTGGGCTCCCCCTGGAGCGCGTGGCTCCGGCCGTCATGCTGCGCAACCGCGCAGAGGGCCAGGCGAAGGCACGCGAGGAGAAGCAGGCTGAGTCCGCTGGGCAGGTGACTGCGTGATGGCACAGCTCAAGGTCACCCAGACCAAGTCCGCGATCGGCGGCAAGGAGAACCAGCGCCAGACGCTGCGCACCCTCGGCCTCGGCCGCATCGGCAAGAGCGTCGTGCGCGAGGACCGTCCCGAGGTCCGCGGCATGATCACGACGGTGGCCCACCTCGTCACCGTCGAGGAGGTCGACTAACCATGGCAGAGTCCAAGCAGCCCACGGAGCGTCCGCTCCAGGTGCACCACCTGCGTCCCGCGCCCGGCGCCAAGAGCGCCAAGATCCGCGTGGGTCGTGGTGAGGCGGGACGCCGGGGCAAGACCGCGGGCCGTGGCACCAAGGGCACCAAGGCCCGCTACCAGGTGCCTGCCGGCTTCGAGGGCGGGCAGATGCCGCTGCACATGCGGCTGCCCAAGCTCCGCGGCTTCAAGAACCCCTTCCGCGTGGAGTACCAGGTCGTCAACCTCGACCGCCTGGCCTCGCTCTACCCGGAGGGTGGCTCGGTGAACGCCGAGGACCTCGTCGCCAAGGGCGCCGTGCGCGCCGGCCAGCCCGTCAAGGTGCTGGGCAGCGGCGAGATCGGCGTCAAGCTCGACGTCGTCGCGGACGCCTGGTCGGCGTCGGCGAAGGAGAAGATCGAAGCGGCCGGCGGGTCCCTGACCCAGCCGTGACCCACCGTGGACGGGCGGCCCGGATACCCGGGCCGCCCGTTCGCGTTCCCGGACGTTGACGAGTTGCCGCTCGCGACCCGGTACAGTACATGGCGGCCCAGACCACCGGCGCGGGACATCGACGCCCGCCGTCGTGACGAAGCATTACAGGAGGAAGATTGCTCAGCGCATTCGCCCAGGCGTTCCGTACGCCGGACCTGCGGCGCAAGCTGCTCTTCACGCTGGGGATCATGGCGATCTTCCGCCTCGGTTCGGTCGTCCCCACCCCCGGGGTGTCCTACCCGAACGTGCAGCAGTGCCTCGAGATGGTCGGGGGGACGAGTGACCTCCTCGGTCTCGTCAACCTGTTCTCCGGGGGCGCCCTGCTCCAGCTCTCCGTCTTCGCGCTGGGCATCATGCCCTACATCACCGCGAGCATCATCACCCAGCTGCTCCGGGTGGTCATCCCGCGCTTCGAGGCGCTGCAGAAGGAGGGCCAGGCCGGACAGGCCAAGCTCACGCAGTACACGCGGTACCTCACCATCTTCCTCGCCGTCCTGCAGTCGACGACGATGATCACGATGGCCCGCAGCGGCAACCTCATCCCCGGCTGCCCCGTGCCGCTCATCCCGGACGACTCGCCGATGACGATCGTCCTCATGATCATCACGATGACCGCCGGCACCGGCCTCATCATGTGGCTGGGTGAGCTCATCACCGAGCGCGGCGTCGGCAACGGCATGTCGCTGCTCATCTTCACCTCGATCGCCGCGGGCTTCCCCTCCGCGCTGTGGTCGGTCGGTGGCGCCGCCAACGGCATCGCCAACGTGACGATCGTGGTCGCGCTGCTCCTCGTCATCACGCTGCTCGTCGTCTTCGTCGAGCAGTCCCAGCGCCGCATCCCGGTCCAGTACGCCAAGCGGATGGTCGGCCGGCGCATGTACGGCGGGTCGAGCACCTACATCCCGATCAAGATCAACATGGCGGGTGTCATCCCGGTCATCTTCGCCTCCTCGCTGCTGGCGCTGCCGGGCCTGTTCGCCCAGTTCGGCGACCTCAACGAGGGCTGGGTGCAGTGGGTGACGGCCAACCTGCTCTCGCCGTCGGCGCCGCTGTACATGGTGATCTACTTCTTCCTCACCCTGTTCTTCGCCTTCTTCTACACCTCGATCACCTTCAACCCCGACGACGTCGCGGACAACATGAAGCGCTACGGCGGCTTCATCCCCGGGATCCGTGCGGGACGTCCGACGGCGGAGTACCTCCAGTACGTCATCACCCGGATCACCACCGCCGGTGCGCTGTACCTCGCGCTCGTGGCGATCTTCCCGGTGATCGTGTTCGCGGCGCTCAACCTCGACGACTCCGTCGGGTTCGCGCTCGGTGGTACCTCGATCCTCATCGTCGTCGGCGTCGGTCTGCAGACCGTCAAGGAGATCGACTCCCAGCTCCAGCAGCGTCACTACGAAGGGTTCCTGCGATGACTCGCCGTCTGGTCCTTCTCGGCCCGCCCGGAGCGGGCAAGGGCACCCAGGCCGCCCGGCTGAGCGCCGAGCTCGGCATCCCCGCGATCTCCACCGGGGACATCTTCCGCAGCAACGTCGCCGAGCGCACCGAGCTCGGCCAGCGGGCGCAGCGGTACATGGACGCGGGGGAGTACGTCCCCGACGAGATCACCAACGACATGGTGCGCGACCGGCTCGCCCGCGAGGACGCCGCCGAGGGCTTCCTCCTCGACGGCTACCCGCGCACGTTGGACCAGGTGCGTGAGCTCGACTCGATGCTGTCCGTGCGCGAGCTCGCGCTGGACGCCGTCGTCGAGCTCACCGCGGACGACGAGGTCGTCGTGGAGCGGCTCCTCGGTCGCGCCGCCGAGCAGGGCCGGGCGGACGACACCGACGTGGTGATCCGCCGCCGCCTGGAGGTCTACCACGAGCAGACCGCGCCGCTCGCGAACCACTACGAGGAGCGCGGGCTGCTCGTGCGGGTCGACGGGATCGGCACCGTCGAGGAGGTCACCGAGCGCCTGCTCGCCGCTCTCGACGGACGCTGATGCGCGAGCGCATCGAGTACAAGACCCCGGACCAGGTCCGGGTCATGCGGCGTGCCGGGCTCGTCGTCGCCGACATCCACGCGGCGCTGCGCGAGGCCGCCGCGCCCGGCGTGAGCACCGCCGAGCTCGACGAGGTGGCGCGCGAGGTCCTGGACAGCGCGGGCGCCCGGTCCAACTTCCTCGGCTACCACGGCTACCCCGCCCACGTGTGCATCTCCGTCAACGAGGAGGTCGTCCACGGCATCCCGGGGTCGCGGGTGCTGGCCGACGGTGACGTCGTGTCCTTCGACTGCGGCGCCGTCGTTGACGGATGGCACGGGGACGCCGCGTTCACCGTGGTGCTCGGCGAGGGGGACCCGCGCGACCACGCGCTCAGCGAGGCGACCTGCACGGCGATGTGGGACGCGATCGCGGCCCTGGCCTCGGGGAGCCGGCTCGACGTCGTGGGCGAGGCCGTCGAGGACGCCGTCGCCGCGCACGTCGCAGCCGGGAACGAGGAGCTGGCGATCATCGAGGACTACGTCGGCCACGGCATCGGGACGGCGATGCACCAGCCGCCCGACGTGCTGAACTACCGGGCCGCGCGCCGCGGGCCGCGCCTGCGCGCCGGCATGTGCCTGGCCGTGGAGCCGATGCTCACCCGCGGCACCGCCGAGACCCGGGTGCTCGATGACGACTGGACCGTCGTCACCGCCGACGGCGCACGCGCAGCGCACTGGGAGCACACAGTGGCACTCCTGGAGGAGGGGGTGTGGGTCCTCACCGCGCCGGACGGCGGGGCCGAGGAGCTCCAAAGGCGGAACGTACGCTTTGCGCCTCTGCCATGATATTGACATGAGTGGCCTGGGGCGGCGGGTTAGCGGACCCCTTCCGCGAGCGAGTCGAGCGGCTCACGTGCCTCCGCGCATCCTCGCCGCGCTCGACTCCGGCGCCCCGCTGACCATCCTGCGCGGACCGCGCGGGTTCGGGAAGACCACCGCCCTGGTCGAGTGGCTGTCCGAGCACTCCACGGACATCCCCACCGTCTACCTGCCCCTCGACAGCGAGGCGCGCCTGAGCAGCGGCTTCTGGTTCGCCCTCCACGAGGCGCTCACCGCGGCCGGGCTCGAGATCGGCGAGGTGGCCCCGGACGACGAGACGCCGGGCCGCGGCCAGGCCGCCGTCCGGGAGGCGCTGCTGGGGCGCGAGGAGCCCCTCCGGCTCATCCTCGACGACTACCACGAGGCCGGGCTGCTCGACGGCAGCGCCGAGATCGACGAGGATCTCCTCGACGTCGTCCGGTCCAGCGTCGGGCTCGAGCTCGTCGTCGCCACCCGTGCGCTGCGGTCGCTGGAGACCACCGGGGCCCTGTCGGTGGACCTGACCGTCGTGCGCCCCGCCGACCTCGCGATGCAGGCGGAGGACGTCCTCGCCCTGGCGGACAACCACGGCGTGACGCTGAACCGGGACGTGGCCGACGAGCTCGTCGTCTCCCTGGGCGGCTGGCCCGCCGCGGTCCGGGCGTGCATCGCCACCGCGACCGTGAGCGGCCAGGAGGCGTCCGTCGACGCCGGCACGATCGACGGCTACATGGAGGCCATCCTCAGCGACATCCGTTCGACGAAGTTGCGCGAGTTCCTCATCCGCACCGCCGTGCCGGACGAGTTCTCCGCCGCCGCGGCGCGCGCGATCATGCCCGACGGCACCGCCATCCGTGACCTGCGCAACCTGCGGCTGGGCGGGCTCCTGCAGGAGCGGGAGACCGTGGACGGACTGCGCTACTCCTACCCTCCGGCGATCCGGGACGCGCTGCGCCGGGTGGCCCGCGAGCTGCACCCGGAGATCGAGCGCGAGGTGCACATCGCGCTCATGGCCCTGGCCGCCCAGCAGGAGGGGCCGGTCGCGGTGCTCACCCACGCGGTCCGGGCACGCGAGTGGGACACCGCCCTGCGGATCATCGAGGAGGAGTGGGCCGATCTCGTCACCCGCCACCCCCACCAGCTCATCGAGATCGCGCTGGCCTTCCCTCGCGAGCTCGCCGAGTCCGACCCCCGCCTGCAGGTGGTCCACCGCCACCTCCCGCGCATGGCGCCGGAGGGGAGGGACGGCGACGGGCCGGAGTGGACGGCGTCGAAGGCGTACTTCGCCGACCGTGCGGTGAACCAGCGCTGGCGCGAGATGCAGGGCACCACGGACGAGGTGCTCGTCCTGGTCCAGTCGGGCATCGCGGCCGTCCTCGCCGGGGAGAACGAGGCGGCGGCGTACGCCTTCGAGCGGGTCCGGGACCACGGCGTCGCCCGGGACGACCGCTCCGCCCGGCTGCTGGGCACCGGTGGTCTCCTCATGGCCAAGGTGATCCACGGCGAGGTCGACCTCGCCGTGACGATGCTGGAGGACCCCGAGCTCGCCGACGTCGTGGCGGGTGGTGAGGACGACGACGTCAGCGTGCTCGTGCGGGTCGGGGCGCGGATCATGCGGGCGATCGCCTGCGTGGACGGGATGCGCCCGGAGGTGCACGAGGCCGTCGACGCCATCGTGGAGCCGGCGCGCCGGGACGAGGTCTGGGCGCTGGCGCTCAACGCCCGCGGGCTGTACGCCTCGGTCTACGGCACCGAGGAGGAGCAGGCCCGGGTGGTGGGCCAGATCCGGGCCGCCATGCGGCACCTGGAGCCCGGCAGCATCGCCGAGTCCACCCTCGGCACCCTGCTCGTCGAGCTGCTCGTCGCCGGTGGCATGGTCGACGTCGCCGAGCAGGTGCTGGACCGGCTGGCCGACACCTTCGTCTCCAGCTCCACCCGTGCCTACCTGCTCCACGCCCAGGGGCGGGAGCAGGAAGCCATCGACACCGCCGCCCGCGGGCTGGCGGACCGGCGCATGACCCACCGCAGCCGGCTGGTCAGCGAGCTGGTGATCGCCGCCGCCCTCTACCGGCTGGGGCAGGCCACGGCGGCGCGCCGCCGCTTCTCCCGTGCGGTGCGGGTCGCCTACGAGACCGGACAGCGGCGCCCCTTCGCGCTCATCTCCCCGGAGATCTTCGCCGCCCTCGCCGGCCACGACCCCGAGCTGCTCGCGCTGCGCCCGCTGCCGACCTCGGTGGCGGTGCCGCAGAGCGTCCCCAGCCCGGTGCCCTCCCCGGGGGACCTGAGCGCCCGTGAGCTGCAGGTCCTCGCCGCGCTGCAGGACAGCCCCGGCCCCGCGGGCGTCGCGGCCGCGCTGGGCATGTCCGTCAACACCGCCAAGACCCACCTGCGGCACGTGTACCGCAAGCTCGGCGCCTCCAGCCGGGACGAGGCCCTCGTGCTCAGCCGTGGCCTCGTGACGGAGCGGCGGTAGGCGTGCGGGAGCGCGGGAGCTACCGCAGCCGGCTGCCGCGCGTGCCCAGCATCTTCTGCCCCACGCCGCGGGCGCAGGAGGTGGCCCGCCAGCTGCCGCCCCTCGTCGTGCTGCGCGCACCGCGCGGGTTCGGCAAGACGAGCACCGTGGCCTACTGGCTGCGCAGCGGGGCGCTGGACGACCGCTCCGCCGCCTGGCTGACGCTGTCGGGTCCCACGAGCGCCACCGAGCTCTGGGCAGCCCTGCACGACTCGCTCGTGGTGGCGGGCCTGTGCGCGCCGGAGGCAGCGCCGGACCGCTCGTCGCTCGACGCCGTGCTGCGCCGGCTCACCCGGCGCGTCGTCCTCGTGCTCGACGGCCTGCACCACGTGGCCGACGAGAGCGTCGACGGCGAGCTCGTGAGCCTGGCCCAGACCTACGAGCTGCTCCACCTCGTGGTGATCTCCCGGCTCGAGCGCCGCCTCGTGAGCGTGGGGCCGGCAACGGTGGACAGCGCGGTGCTCGGCGTCCCCGAGCTGCGGCTGACCGCGACCGAGGCGGGACAGCTCGCGGGCCACCTGGGCCTCACCGCCGCCCCGGAGGAGAGCGAGCGGCTCGTGCGGGACTACGTCGGCTGGCCCGCGCTCGTCCGCGCCGCCCTGCTCGACACCCAGCGGACACACGACGGCCGCCTCGTCACCGACCCCGCCGGCGTGGCTCGATACACCGGGCTCATCATGGCCGACCCCGAGAACGAGGACTGGTGGGACATCGTCTCGGCGCTCGCCGTCCCCGACCCGCTGCAGGAGGACGACCTCGACGTCCTCTTCGACCGCGCCCCGACGCTGCAGGCCGCGCGCACCATGCTGGAGACCTCCTTCACCATCGTGCGCGACGACGGCTCGGCCCGGTACCCCGCGGGACTGCGGCGGGCGCTCGTGGAGAACCTCCTGGCCCGGGAGCCCGAGCGGTACCGCGAGCTCAACCGGCGGCTGAGCGAGCGGCGCCGGCGTCAGCACCAGCCGGTCGACGCCCTGCTCTACGCCCTGCGCGCCGAGGCCTGGCCGCTCGTGCTGACGCTCCTCGAGGAGAACTGGGCGCAGCTGCTGCGCCGGCACACCGAGCACGTCGCCTCCGCGGTGCGGACGCTGCCCCGGGAGCTGGTGAGCTCCAGCCCACGGCTCGTCGTCGCCCGCGACTACGTCCTGGACCTCGAGATCCCGCGCCGGGCGGAGGCAGCGCTGCGCGCCGGCCTGCTCAGCCCCGGTACGGGACTGCCCACCCACTCCCTGACCACCACCCAGCGTCTCGCGCTGCGCTTCGACGGCACCCCCACCTACGGCGCCGCCGAGGTGCTCCTCGGACGGTTGGACAGCACGTTGTCCAGCGAGGCGGGCGCCGACCAGCGGGTGCGGCGGGCGGTGCCCGAGCTCCTCACCCAGTGGGGCCTGTCGCTGCTGTACGACAACGACGGCGTCGGGGCGGCCTACGGGTTCGCGCTCGCCTGCCAGGAGGCGGAGCGGGTGGGGGACCAGGCCGCTGCCCGCGAGGCTGCGAGCGGCACCGCGCTGGCCATGGCGCTGCTCGGCCATCCCCGCTGGTCCGACGCCTGGACGGCGTACGCCCAGCGGCTCACGGCGCCCCCGTCCGGGCTGGAGGTCATCGCCGCGCCGCTCACGCGCGCCGTGCTGGCGGGACTGCGGCTGGAGGACGTCAGCTGGCCGCAGGTGCCGCCGGGCGGCGTCGAGCACGGGCTGACCCCGCTGCTCGAGCTCAGCCGGGTGGCCGCGGCCTTCTCCGACGTCCTCAACGGGCAGCTGGAGCGGGTGCGCGGGGAGCTGCAGCGGCACGCCACCGCGCACGAGGAGGACCACGAGGAGGCCGTGCGGGCGTCGGTCGTCGCCCTGCAGGTGGACCTGGCCCTGGCGGAGGACCGCATCGACCGGGCCGGTGCTCTCCTGGCCGAGGCGCAGGGCCGCGGGGCGTGGACGGTGGCGAGCCGCGCCCGCCACGCGTTCTACGTCGGGGCCTTCGCCGAGGCGCTGCGCCTGACGGCGGACGCCGCCTCCTACGCGGGCGCCCGTCCCCGGGTGGGGCTGGAGCTGCTGCTCATCCGGGCCTGCGCGGCCTGGCGGGCCCAGCGCCGGGAGGCCGCCGTCGACGACCTCGCCACCGCCGTGGGCATCGCAGCGGACACCGGCGTGCTCAGCCCCTTCCTCACCGTCCCGCGCGCCGACCTGGAGGCGATCGCCCCGCCCGGGTCGTGGTCCCGGGAGTTCCTCGACGGGCCGGCCCTCGCGGGGAGGGACACGGTCTTCCCCGAGCCGCTCCAGGCCGACCAGCTCAGCCAGGCCGAGCTGCGGGTGCTGCGGGAGCTGCAGGCGGGGGTGCCGCTCGCGCACATCGGCCGGCGGCTCTACCTGTCCGAGTCGACCGTCAAGACCCACGTCCGGCGCATCTACCGCAAGCTCGGCGTCTCCGACCGGGCGCACGCGCTGGAGCGTGCCCGCGAGCTGTCCCTGCTCGACTGACACCACGGCCCGGCCGCCGCCTGGCGGCGGTGTCGGGTGAGCGACGTCGTCGCCCCGCCTCACCCCCTGGTCGGTCGCCGGATCACCCGCTGCTCGACCAGGACCACCACCGGCCTCCCCATACGCTGGCACGACAGCCCCAAGGAGGACGGATGGTCGACCTGCAGCGCGGTCGCGCGACCCCTCGCACCGCGTCCGCAGTGACCGTCGACGAGTGGCTCGACCGGTCAGTGCAGTCCGGGCAGCTCGGGCGCACCGTCACGCGCGGGATCAGCTGGACGCTGCTGGGCAGCTGGGTCTCCAGCGCCGTGCAGATCGGGACCACCATGGTCCTGGCGCGGCTGCTCACCCCGGAGGACTTCGGCGTCATGGCGATGGCGCTGACCCTGACCGTCGTGGTCAACCAGTTCCGCAACCTCGGGCTGAGCCAGGCCGTCGTCCAGCGCGTCGACCTGCGCTGGAGCCAGGTCAACGCGCTCTTCTGGGTCAACTCGGCGGCGGGCCTGGTCCTGGCCGCGCTCGTCGCGCTCGGCGGCTTCCCGCTGGCCGCGTTCTACGGGGAGCCGGCCCTCGTGCCGATCTGTGCCGCGCTCGGCGCCGGCTTCGCCGTCTCCGGGGTGGCCGTCCAGCACGGCGCCCTGCTCAACCGCGCGATGCGCTTCCGCACGATCTCGCTGCGCAACGTCCTCGCCGGGCTGCTCTCCAGCGTCGCGGCGATCGTGGCCGCGCTGCTCGGTATGGGCATCTGGGCGCTGGTCGTGCAGCACGTCGGGATGCTCCTGCTCTCCACGGTCCTCAACTGGTGGGCCGTGCCCTGGCGGCCGGGACGGCCGCGCGGGCTGCGCGAGGTGGGGCCGCTGCTCGGCTTCGGAGCACACGTCTCCGTGGCCGGGCTCTTCCACACGCTGTCCCGGGAGGGGGACAACGTCATCATCGGACGCGTCCTCGACGCCGGGGCGCTGGGCCTGTACACCCGGGCGTACGGCCTGCTCATGCTCCCGCTGCGGCAACTCAAG
>Ga0209487_1003931_pt1 | contig 11564 bp, 12 predicted proteins | sample Poulit2012_FD_187524 | JGI IMG/M metagenome (GOLD analysis project Ga0209487, IMG submission 187524) | Agricultural soil microbial communities from Georgia to study Nitrogen management - Poultry litter 2012 (SPAdes) (version 2) | ecosystem: Environmental > Terrestrial > Soil > Agricultural land... | reverse complement strand
GCCGCCCGCCGGGTCATGGACCACTCGCCCCACGTCATGCTGATTGGTGACGGCGCCATGGACTTCGCCCGCCGGCAGGGGCTGGAATTCAAGGATGAGGACTGGTTCATTACCGAGTCCCGCCGCCGGCAGCTGGAGGCCATACAGGCCGATGAAACGGCCGCCACCCAGCTGTCGGAAAGCTGGTTTTCAACCGTGGGCGCCGTGGCCCTGGACAAGCACGGCAACCTGGCCGCAGCCACGTCCACCGGCGGCATGGCCAACAAGCGCTGGGGGCGGGTGGGCGATTCGCCCATCATCGGCGCGGGCACCTATGCCGACAATGACAGCTGCGCTGTGTCAGCCACCGGCCACGGCGAGTATTTCATTCGTCATGTGGCCGCCTACAGCATTTGCAGCCTGGTCAGGATCAAGGGCCTGTCGCTGGCCGAGGCCGCCGACGAGGTGGTCAACAACACGCTCAAAAACGCCGGCGGAGACGGCGGGGTCATTGCCCTGGATCCTCAAGGCAATATCAGCATGCCGTTCAACACCCCCGGCATGTACCGGGCCGCCATTCACCCCGACGGCAGCGTGCAAATCGGGCTTTATCGCGGGGATGACTGACCGTGTATCCGGGCGGCCGGGAACTGATCCTTGCCTGCCCATACCGCGGCGAAACCAATGAGTTTTTTGCCGACGCACAGGAATACGGGCAGGTCATTGTTGTTGACTGCCACGTGTGCTGCCGGCCGATTGAGATCGGCCTGCCCGCCGATTCCGACCAGCCGCCGAAAGTGAAGACCCAGGACGGCCAGGTTATAAAAGGCCGGGCACAAAAAAGCCGCCCCGGCGCAGTGCACCGGAGCGGCCGCATTGCCGGTACAAAAATCAGTAGCGGTAGTGCTCGGGCTTGTACGGCCCTTCCACCGCCACGCCGATGTAGTCGGCCTGTTCCTGCTTAAGCTCGGTCAGCCGCGCACCGACGCGCGCAAGGTGCATGCGGGCCACGTGCTCGTCCAGATGCTTGGGCAGCACGTAAACCTTGTTTTCATAGCGGTCGCCGTGCTTGAACAGCTCGATCTGGGCCAGCGTCTGGTTGGTGAACGAGTTGGACATGACAAAGCTGGGGTGGCCTGTTGCGCAGCCCAGGTTGACCAGCCGCCCGCGGGCCAGCAGGATAATGCGCTTGCCGTCGGGGAAGATGACGTGATCCACCTGCGGCTTGATCTCGTCCCATTCATACTGTTCGAGGCTGGCCACGTCGATCTCGTTGTCAAAATGGCCGATGTTGCAGACGATGGCCTGGTCCTTCATGCGGCGCATGTGGTCGTGATTGATGACGTTGTAGTTGCCGGTGGCAGTGACAATGATGTCGGCCGCCTCGACCACGCCCTCGTCTTCAAGGTTGACCACCTTGTAGCCTTCCATGGCCGCCTGCAGCGCGCAGATGGGATCCACCTCGGTAACCCAGACATTGGCCGACAGCGCCCTGAGCGACTGGGCCGAGCCCTTGCCGACATCGCCGTAGCCGCACACGATGGCGGTTTTGCCGGCGATCATCACGTCGGTGGCGCGCTTGATGGAATCCACCAGCGATTCACGACAGCCGTACAGGTTGTCGAACTTGGACTTGGTGACCGAGTCGTTGACGTTGATGGCCGGAAAGGTCAGAGCGCCCTCGCGCTCCATGCGGTAGAGGCGGTTGACGCCGGTGGTGGTTTCCTCGGTCACGCCCTGGATGTTCTCAAGGGCACTTGAGTACCAGCCGGGATTGAGCTCAAGCCGCTTTCTGATGGAAGCGAACAGGGCCTTTTCCTCGTCGCTGCCGGGGTTGTCGAGCACGGAGGCGTCCTTTTCGGCCCGGGCGCCCAGGTTGAGCAGCAGGGTGGCATCGCCGCCGTCGTCAAGAATCATGTTGGCGGTCTGCCCGTCGGGCCACTGGAAAATGCGGTGGATGAATTCCCAGTATTCGTCCAGCGTTTCGCCCTTGAAGGCAAACACGGGAATGCCCTGCTCGGCAATGGCGGCGGCGGCGTGGTCCTGCGTGGAGTAGATGTTGCAAGATGCCCAGCGCACCTCGGCGCCCAATGCCACCAGGGTTTCTATCAACACGGCGGTCTGGATGGTCATGTGCAGGCTGCCGGCAATGCGCGCGCCCTTGAGCGGCTGGTCGTCGGCATACTGGGCCCGAGTCTGCACCAGGCCGGGCATCTCGGTTTCGGCAATGCGGATTTCCTTGCGGCCGAATTCGGCCAGGCCGGCATCGGCAATGCAATGATCCTGTGCGGTCGACGCGATGCGATCGTCAAAAAACACGCCCTTGCCGTGTTCCTGCAGGTTGGCGCTCATGGTTGATTACCTCAATTGATCTGAATGAATGTTCGGGTCTTGCGGCCACAGTCTGCAGACACCTGCAAACGCGGCGGGTTCTTTACAGCCCGGCAGCGGCGCGCAGCGCTTCCGCCCGGTCGGTCTTTTCCCAGGTAAAGGTTTCAAAGCGGTCGGTATAAGGCCGGCCGTCCCTGATCACCTCGACTTCCATGGGTTCGGGCCGGCGGCCAAAATGCCCGTGGGTGGCCGTTGGCCGATACATGGGATGAAGCAGGTCAAGCTCCTTGAGGATGCCGTAGGGCCGCAAATCAAAATTGTCGCGAATAATATTTTCTATCTGCTGCTCGGGAATATGGCTGGTGCCAAAGGTGGTGACCGAAATCGACGTCGGCTCGGCCACGCCAATGGCATAGCTCAGCTGCACCTCGCACTTGTCGGCCAGGCCGGCGGCGACCACGTTTTTGGCCACGTAGCGGGCCGCATAGGCCGCCGAGCGGTCAACCTTGGACGGGTCCTTGCCGGAAAAGGCGCCGCCGCCGTGGCGGGCCGTTCCGCCATAGGTGTCAACAATGATCTTGCGCCCGGTCAGCCCGGCGTCGCCCACCGGGCCGCCAATGACAAACTTGCCGGTCGGATTGATGTGATAGCGTGTGTTGTCATGCAGCCACTGCGCCGGCAAAACCGGCTCGATAATATGTTTGCGCACGTCCTGACGCAGCTCTTCAATATCGACATCCGGGGAATGCTGGGTCGACAGCACCACCACGTCTATGGCCACCGGCTTGCCGCCCTCATAGCGCAGCGTGACCTGGCTCTTGGCGTCGGGCCGCAGCCACGGCAGCGGGTTGTCGGCCTGCTTGCGCAGCTGCGTCTGGCGCTCGATGAGGCGGTGCGCATAGTAAATGGGCGCGGGCATCAGCACGTCGGTTTCGTTGGACGCATAGCCAAACATCAGGCCCTGGTCGCCCGCACCCTGCAGCTTTGGGTCCTCACGGTCGACACCCTGGGCAATATCGCTCGACTGCTTGCCGATCATGTTGATGACCGAGCAGGTGTTGCCGTCAAAGCCGATATCGGAAGAGTTGTAGCCAATGTCGACCACCACCTGCCGGATCAGGTCCTCCAGATCCACCCAGGCGGTGGTGGAAATTTCACCGCCCACAATCACCGCCCCCGTCTTGAGAAAAGCCTCACAGGCCACCCGGGCGCCAGGGTCACGGGCCATAATGGCGTCCAGAATGGCGTCGGAAATCTGGTCGGCCATTTTGTCCGGATGGCCTTCGGAAACGGATTCGGAGGTGAACTGGTAAGGTCTCATGGCGCTTGATTATCTTTTGATCACGATAGAAGGATATGCATTTTAACGCAGCTGAAAAGTGCCTGCATGAAGCCTGTTGTTGCAAAATAACTCGCTTTTTCTGCCCCCAACCATGAATGGCAGCACATGTCCTGGCACGCCCTGATTCTGCTGGCTTTTCACGCCGTGCTGGCGCCGGCCACCGTTGTCCATGCGCTGATCCACAAGCGCGACCCGCGCAGTGCTTTTGGCTGGATCGCCTTTTGCACCATCACGCCGGTGGCGGGCCCGGTGCTGTATCTGTTCTTTGGCGTCAACCGCAGCCGCAGCCGTGCCCAGCGCTTTTCGCTGTCGCTGCTGCGCATGGGTGAACGTGGCCTTGATGTGGCCCATATTCAACCGCTGCCCGACAATTTGCCGAAAACCTACAACGAGCTGGCCCGCAGCGGACGGGCGCTGACCCGCCACGCGCTGGCCGGCGGACACCGGGTGGATGTGCTTGTCAACGGCGAGCAGGCCTACCCGGCCATGCTGCAAGCCATAGACTCGGCGCGTGACCACATCTGCCTGACCACCTATATATTCGATACGGACGAAACCGGTCGGCGTTTCATTGATGCGCTCGGGCGCGCCGTCGAGCGCGGAGTCACCGTGCGCGTCCTTATCGACGGCGTTGGCGAATGGTATTCGTGGCCGCGCGCCAGCAGCCTGCTGCGCAGGGCCGGTGTTGACACGGCGCGCTTTTTGCCGCCCCGGCTGGTCCCTCCGTCCATATCAATCAACCTCAGAAACCACCACAAGATCCTGGTTGTCGACGATCGCGTCGGATTTACCGGCGGCATGAACATCAGCGACCGCCACCTTGTTGACAGGGAGAACAACAAAAACACAACCAGCGACGTGCATTTTCAGCTGCAGGGGCCGGTGGTGGGCCAGCTTGCGCTGGAATTTGAGCGCGCCTGGGAATTTGTCACCGGCCGGCTCATCGGCCGCCAGCCGATTGTCAACAGCCCGTATCGCGGCGCCGTATGCCGCACGATCACCGACGGCCCCGACGAGGACCTGGACCGCCTGCCCATGCTTCTTGGGGCGGCCATTGCCAGCGCCCGCCATTCCATCCGCATCATGACCCCGTATTTTCTGCCGCCCCGCGAACTCATCGGCGCCCTGCAGTCGGCCGCCATACGCGGCATTGATGTTCACGTTGTTCTGCCCGAGCGCAGCAATCTGCGCTATGTGGACTGGGCCACGCGCAACATGCTCTGGGAACTTTTGCAGCGCGGCGTGCGGGTCAGCCTGCAGCCGCCGCCGTTCAATCACGGCAAGCTGTTTGTCGTTGACAGCTACTACAGCCTCATTGGCTCGTCCAACTGGGATCCGCGCAGTCTGCGCCTGAATTTTGAGCTGCAGGTGGAAATCTACGACGGTGCACTGGCCGCAAAACTGTCGCGATATATTGACGAGCGTGCTGATGCCGGCCGCGCTGTCACGCTGGAAGATGTCGACCAGCGCAAGTTCCTTGTGCGCCTGCGCGATGCAATCTGCTGGTTGTTCTCGCCCTATCTCTAAGGCCCGCTGCGCGCACACAACCTCTTGCCAGCGGCAAAGAACTTGGTAGAATCCCTCCCGTTATGCGCTATCACATTCTCCTTGCCATCGTTCTTGTTGCGCTGTGGCTGGCCGTATCCGGCATCTACACACCGCTGGTGCTTTCATTTGCCGTCGTGTCGGTCACGCTGGTGCTGTGGCTGTCCACGCGCATGGATGTGGTTGGACGCGAGCACAACCCGTCTCTTTTTTCATGGCGGCTGCCGGTCTACTGGCTGTGGCTTCTGTGGCAGGTGGTGCTGGCCAATGTTCACGTGGCCAAACTGGTGTTTCGGCCCGGACGCGTCAGCGCCCGGATTTTCACCGCGCCGGCGCCGCAGAAAACCGCCATCGGGCGCGTCACCTACGCCAACTCCATTACCGTCACTCCGGGCACCATCACCATGTGGCTGGACAAGGATCAGCTGCAAATTCATGCCGTTGATGAAGAATCCGCCGACGGGGTAAAAAGCGGCGAGATGGCCGCCATGGTCAGCTGGCTTGAAGGTACCGGCAGCAAAAGGGATCCGTCATGAGCACCGTGCTGCTGATCACCACGCTGGCCATATTCACCACCATGACGCTGGCCCTTATCCGCGCCATCATGGGGCCAACCGTTTATGACCGCATAGTGGCCGTCAACATGTTTGGCACCAAAACCGTGCTGGCCGTTGCCCTGATCGTCTTTATCACCGGGCACAGCGACCTGCTGGACGTGGCCCTGGTCTATGCGCTGATCAACTTCATTTCGGTCATCACCATCCTCAAGCTGTCGCACAAGGGCAACCTGGCTGCGGCCGGCAAGCGCGAAAGGGGCAGCTCTGATGATTGATGCCATCATCAATGTTCTGTCCTGGTGCATGCTGCTGGCCGGAGGCCTGGTGGGCATTGTTGGCGGGCTGGGGCTGCTGCGCTTTCCGGACATCTACACCCGCATGCACGCTGCCGGCATGACCGACACCCTGTGCACGCTGCTTATCATTGCCGGACTCATGCTCCAGGCCGGGCTGAGCATGCTGACCCTCAAGCTCCTTGTCATTTTGCTGTTCATGCTGTTTACATCGCCAACGTCGGCCCACGCGCTGGCCAGGGCGGCCTGGATGGACGGCGTTGAGCCGGTGCTCGGCGTCAAAAAGGGAGAAGACTCATCGAATTCCTGATTGACATTGCCATTTTGTGCCTGCTGGTGGTCACGGCGGTCATGATTGTGCGGCTGCGCAATCTGTTTGCCTCGGCCATGCTGTTTTCCATTTATTCCCTGCTGTGCGCCGGGCTGTTTACCGTGCTTGATGCCGGCGACGTGGCGCTGACCGAGGCCTCCGTCGGCGCGGGCATCAGCACGCTTTTGATGCTGGCAGTGCTGGCCGTGGCCCGGCGTTATGAAAAGCCGGTGTCCAAAAACAGCCTGGCCGCGGTCATTGTCGTGGTGACGACCGGCGCCGCGCTGGCCTGGGCCACCTGGGAACTGCCCCCGTTCGGGCAGCCCGACAACCCCATACACATGCACATTGCGCCACATTACCTGGCCAATACCGAGCCCGACCTTGGCATCCCCAACGCAGTGGCCGCCATTCTGGCCGACTACCGCTCCTTTGACACCATCGGCGAGGCCTATGTCATTCTCACCGCCGGGCTGGCGGTGTGGTCGCTGCTGACCGTTGCCCCGCCCGCAAGGCGGCGCAGAAAGCGCGGCGAGGCCGAAATCCCGGACGAGGAGCGGCAGGCATGAGCGAATACACCATATTGCGCATCGTCGCCCGCTTTCTGATTCCGCTCATCATGCTGTTCGGGCTCTACGTTCAGTTTCACGGCGACCAGTCGCCCGGCGGCGGTTTTCAGGCCGGCGTCATCTTTGCCGCCGCCTGGATTCTGTTCGTGCTCATCTACGGACTGGAAGCCGGATTCAAGGTCATTCCGCAGCGCGCCATGTTCATTCTCATGTGCTGCGGCGTGCTCATCTATGGCGGCACCGGGCTGTTCGGGGTCATTCTGGGCGCCCATTTTCTTTCTTTCGAGCCTTTTTTGAGCAACCCCCAGGCGGCTGAACAGTTCGGCATCATCTCCGTCGAGCTGGGCGTCGGCCTGACCGTTGCCACCGTCATGATGGTGCTGTTTTCGCTGTTTGCCCAGCGCCGCCAGCTGCTCGACGAAGTTTCCGGGGAGGACTGATGGCCGCACTGGGGCACTACAATTACTGGATTGTCATCACCGTCATGATGATCGGCTTTTATGCCGTGATTGCGCGCGGCAACATGATGAAAAAAATCATGGGACTCAACCTGTTCCAGACCGCCGTTTTCATCCTGTTCATTTCCTCGGGCAAGATCATTGGCGGCGCCACGCCCATTCTCGAAGAGGGCGTCACCGTCTATTCCAACCCCCTGCCGCACGTGCTTATCCTGACCGCCATTGTGGTGGGAGTGGCCACCACGGCCGTGGCGCTGGCGCTGGCCATGCGCATCAACGAAGCCTATGGAACCATGGAAGACGATCTCATCATCGATGATGAGGCCCGCAGCGAAGGGGACCATCACTCGTGACCATTGTTGAATTGATGCCCTTCAGCGTGCTGGTGCCGCTGATTGCCGCACCGGTATGCGCCATGCTGCCGGGCCGCAACCTGCCGTGGGCACTGGCAACGCTGGCGGCGCTTGCCAGCGCAGTCATTGCCGCCACTGTTCTGCCGCACGTCATGCACGAAACGCTGCACTATGCCTTTGGCAGCTGGGAGGCGCCCATAGGCATTGAATATCGCGTTGATGCCGCCAACGGCCTGGTGGCGCTGATCATCAGCGCGGCGGCCGCACTGGCGCTGTTGTGGGCGCGCACCAGCGTCAATCACGAGCTGCGGCCGGGCAGCCAGAGCGTATTCTACGGGCTGACCCTGCTGTGCCTGGCCGGGCTGATGGGCATCGTCATGACCGGCGATGCCTTCAACGTGTTCGTGTTCCTCGAGATCTCCTCGCTGTCGTCCTACGCCCTGATTGCCCACGGCCGCGACCGGCGCGCACTGGTGGCCTCTTTCCGCTACCTGATCATGGGCACGGTGGGCGCCACCTTCTACCTGATCGGGCTGGGTTTTCTCTACATCATGACCGGCACGCTGAACATGGTTGACCTGGCCCAGCAGCTGCCGGCCGTGGCCGACACCCGCGTGGTGCAGATGGCACTGGTGTTCATCGTGGTCGGCACGGGACTGAAGGCCGCCATGCTGCCCCTGCACCTGTGGCTGCCCAACGCCTACACCTATGCGCCCAACTTTGCCAGCGTGTTCATTGCAGCCACCGGAACCAAGGTGGCGCTGTACGTCATGATTCGCATGATCTTTACCGTGTTCGGCTATCAGTACAGCTTCAGCGCCATTCCGCTGGGCGCAGTGCTGATTGCCCTGGCGGTGGCCGGCATGTTTGTGGCCTCGTGGATCGCCATGTTTCAGGTCAACCAGAAGCGCATGCTGGCCTGGTCGTCGATTGCCCAGGTGGCCTACATGATTCTGGGCCTGGGGCTGGGCACGGTGGCGGGGCTGACGGCCACCTTCATCCACCTGTTCAATCACGCGCTCATGAAGGCCGCCCTGTTCATGGCCCTGGGCACCATTTTCTACCGCATAGGCTCGGTGCGCATCGAGGCCTTCCGCGGGCTGGGCCGGCAAATGCCGTGGACGCTGACCGCCTTTGCGCTGGCCGGGCTGTCCATCATCGGCGTGCCCACCACCGCCGGCTTCATCAGCAAGTGGTATTTGATTCTGGCCGCCATGGAAACCGGCGACTGGCTGCTGGTGGCACTGATCGTGATCACCTCGCTGATGGCCGTGGTCTATATCTGGCGAGTGGTCGAGGCCGCCTGGTTCCACGAGCGCCCCCAGGGCGCCAAAACGGTCAGCGAAGCCCCTTTGACCCTGCTGGTGCCCCTGTGGCTGATGGTCGGGCTCAACTTCTGGTTCGGCCTTGACACGCGCCTGCCGGTGGCCGCTTCGGGCGCCGCCGCCAAATCCCTGTTTGGCGTGTTTGCGGGAGTTGCCCCATGAGTCCGCTGAGCGTTGTCCTCATTCCGTTTGCCGGCGCCGTCCTCATCGGCCTGGCGGCAAAACTTCCCCGCCTGCGCGATGCGCTGAGCTGGATCACCGCCATTGCATTTTTTGGCGGCATCATCAGCCAGATCGGCCCGGTGCTGGAAGGAGCCGGCCGCAGCCAGACTGTCTGGACCCTGCTGCCGGGGCTGGAATTTGCGTTCAGCGTTGAACCGCTGGGGCTGGTGTTTGCGCTGGTGGCCGGCACTCTGTGGCTGGTGGCCACCCTGTATGCGCAAAGCTACATGAAGACCCTGCGCTACGGCAATTTGGGGCGGTTTTTTGCCCTGTACGCCATTTCCCTGGGCGCCGCCGGCGGCATGGCTTTTTCGGCCAACCTGCTGACGCTGTTCGTCTTCTACGAGATTCTGACCATTGCCACCTACCCGCTGGTGGCCCACGACGGCAGCGCCCAGGCGCGGCGCGGCGGGCGCATCTACCTGGGCTACCTGCTGGTGTCATCCATTGCCCTGCTGCTGGTCGGCATTATCTGGACCTGGGCGGCCGCCGGCACGCTGGACTTCATGCCGGGCGGGGTGCTGATCGGCCGGCTTGATCCCTCGTGGCTGCCGCTACTGGCCGGCCTGTTCATGTTCGGCATTGGCAAGGCCGCGCTCATGCCCATCCATCGCTGGCTGCCGGCCGCCATGGTGGCCCCGGCGCCGGTCAGCGCACTCCTGCACGCCGTGGCTGTGGTCAAGGCCGGTGTGTTTACCGTCATCAAGGTCAGCGTCTACATCTTTGGCATCGATTTTCTTGCCCGGACCGGCGCCAGCCTGTGGCTGGCCTGGGTGGCGGCCTTCACCATTCTGGCCGCGTCACTGATTGCGCTGACGCTCGATGACCTCAAGGCGCGCCTGGCCTACTCCACCGTCAGCCAGCTTGGCTACGTGGTGCTGGGCGCCATGATTGCCACGCCGCTGGCCATTCTGGGTGCCGTCATCCAGCTGGCCGTGCACGCGGTGGCCAAAATCACCCTGTTCTTTGCCGCCGGCGCCATCCAGGTCGCGCACGAGCGCACCAAGGTGTCCCAGCTGGGCGGACTGGGCCGGGTCATGCCGGTCACATTCGCCGCCTTTGCCATCGCCAGCATGAGCATCATCGGCGTGCCCGTTTTTGCCGGCATGTGGGCCAAGTGGTATCTCATCGCGGGCAGCCTGCAGGGCGGCCACTGGGCGTTTGTCATCGTGCTTCTAGCCAGCTCCCTGCTCAACATCATGTACCTGCTGTCCATTCCCGCCAAGGCATTTTTCGGGGCCCCGGCCCGGGGCGTTGATGACAGCAAGGTCAGGGAAGCACCCTGGCCCATGGTGGCCGCCATGGTTGTCACCGCCGGCGGCTGCGTGGCGCTGTTCTTCTTTCCCGAGCCGCTGTACATGCTGGCTCAACTGGTCGCCGAAGGAGGCAAGGCATGAATGACCCCGCCCATCATTCCGGCGGCTGGGCCGACAATCCTGTTGTCAGGCGGCGCATTCGCATTGCGCTCTACGTTCTGTGCGCCCTGCTGCTGATCGTCGAACTGTTCGTCAGCCGCACCGGCCACAACCGCATTGAGTCCATCCCCCTGATGTACGCCGTGTACGGTTTTGGCTCGCTGGTGTTCGCCGTTGTGGTTGCCAGGGGCCTGCGCGCCCTCGTCCGGCGCGACGAGGATTACTATGATTCCTGAATTTCATCCGGTTTGGCCGTTTTTCATTGCCGCCCTGCTGATGCCCGTCACGCGCGGCGCACTGCGCAAGGCCGTTCTGCTGGCCGCGCCCATCATCGGCGGCCTGCAGTTTTTCGGCATGGAACTGGACGTCAGCCGCCACATGACCCTGATGGGCCTTGAGCTGACGCCCTACCGCGCCGATTCGCTCAGTTTCATCTTCGGCATCGCGTTTCACATCGGCGCCTTTCTGTCCATTCTGTTTGCGCTCAGGGTGCGCGATACCCTGCAGCAAATCAGCGGGCTGCTGTACGTGGGCGCGGCGCTGGGCGTGGTTTTTGCCGGCGATTTTCTGACCCTGTTCATCCAGTGGGAGCTGCTGGGCCTGACTTCGGCCGGCCTGATCTTTGCCTCGCGCACGCCCGAAGCGGTGGCCAACGGCCTGCGCTACCTGGTTTACCAGGTGCTGTCGGGGGTCATGCTCACCGCCGGTGCGCTCATGCTGTGGCTCAACACCGGCGAGCTGTCGTTCGAGGCCATGGAGCTGGGCAGCGCCGCCACCTGGTTTGTGTTTCTGGCCTTTGGCATCAAGGCCGGCTTTCCGCTGCTGCACAACTGGATTCCCGACAGCTACCCGGCCGGCACGCCCA
>Ga0209487_1003930_pt1 | contig 11566 bp, 9 predicted proteins | sample Poulit2012_FD_187524 | JGI IMG/M metagenome (GOLD analysis project Ga0209487, IMG submission 187524) | Agricultural soil microbial communities from Georgia to study Nitrogen management - Poultry litter 2012 (SPAdes) (version 2) | ecosystem: Environmental > Terrestrial > Soil > Agricultural land... | reverse complement strand
ATGGTGTCCCACAGGCTGTTGCGCTCGTCGCCCTTGTCCTGGTAGTAATACAGCCCGCCCACGTAGTCCAGCCGGTCGTCCAGAGCCAGGCCGATGATCTGGAAGTCCTGGGAGTAGGCCTCGGAGGTCTTGCGGTTGCCGTTGTTGGCCACGGTGGCGTTGTGGAATACCGGTACGCTCCAGGCGCCGCCATCGTTGTCGGTGGCCCCGGGCTTGAGGCGAATGTTGACCTCGCGATAGCCGCTGATGGACTTGAGCTCGAAGTCGTCGAAGTCGTAGCTCAGGGTCAGCCCGTGGCCGCGGACGTCGTAGCGCTCTTCGTTGGCACCGTCGAGGTTGAACACCCGCTGGCGGCCCTTCTGGTCGGCCAGACCGGAGTCCAGCATCTGCTGGAAGGGATGGTCGGCATTGCCGGCGCTGTACAGCAGGTTGCCGTCCTTGTCGAGCAGGTCCATCTGGGCGTAGGCGGGGTTGACCCAGCTCAGCTGGGCGCCCTTGGCAGTGCCCACGCCATAGGTGCGGTCGTAGGAGTAGTCGGCGGTCAAGCGGTCGGTGAACTGCCAGTTGAAGGCCAGCCGGTAGCCGCTGGTGTCATCCCGGCCCAGCTGGCGGGGACCCCGGGGGTTGACGTTGCGGGCCCAGCCGTCGAATTCACGGGTCATGTAGGACAGCTTGGTGGCCAGGCCAAAGTCGGTCCGCGGCAGGTCGACGGTGGTCTGGGAGCGAACCCGGCCGTAGTTGCCGGCGGTGAGCTTCTGCCGGAAGCCGAACTCGCCCAGGGGCTGTTCGGTGATCAGGTTGATGGCCCCGGCGGTGGTGTTCTTGCCGTAGAGGGTGCCCTGGGGGCCCCGCAGCACCTCGACGCGCTCCAGGTCGGCGATGTCAAAGATGGCGCCACTGCTCTTGCCGATGTAGACCCCGTCCAGGTAGAGGCCGACCTTGGCGTCCTGGGCCAGCGACACCTCGGTGGAGTGGATGCCGCGAATGGAGGCCACCAGGTTGACGTTGCTGCTGGGCTGCTGGACCAGCATGGTGTTGGGCACGCGCTCGGCAATGCCGCCGACGTCGACGACACCGAGGCTCTCCAGCCCTTCGGCGGTGAAGGCGGTGACCGCCACCGGCGTCATCTGAATGCTTTCCTGGCGTTTCTGGGCGGTGATGATCACCTCTTCCAGCGCCACGTTGCGCGTGTCTTCCACCTGGGCCAGGGTCGGAGTTGCGGCCAGCACGGCCACGGCGACCAGGCTGCGCCGGAAGAGCCGGCTCGCCGTGGGGTCGCTGAGTTGTGAGTACACCATGTTTTCTCCCACATGCAATGAAATGGATGCTCGCCCTCACCTCCATGGAGTGCTGTTGTTGTGGATTCCCTGTCCTGGCTGCCCCGCCGTGGTCGACATTCCCCCCATTGAGCAAGGGTGGAAACTGCGGGTGCATGGCCACCTGGAGTGCACAGCCTGTGGTGGCGATGGCGGCGGCAAGACTAATACACTTCAAGGGGTTTCATCAAGTGCTCAGTCACTGCCGGCAGCCCCGGGCTGGCGTTTGTTCGCTCGAGGGGTAGACTGGCCCGAACACTGTGGAGCCAACCATGCACCCTGCCAGTCTGCGCCCCGACCCCCACGCCAGCACCCACAGCCTGATCCTTGGCTATGTGCTCTGGGTGTTCGGCTTCATGGGGCTCCACCGGTTCTACTACGGCAAGCCGGTGACCGGCACCCTGTGGCTGTTCACCTTTGGCCTGCTGGGAGTGGGCTGGCTGGTGGATGTGCTGCTGATTCCCCGCATGAATCGGCAGGCTGATTTGCGCTATCGGGCCGGCCCCATCCATTACAGCCTGGCCTGGGTGCTGCTCCTCCTCGGCGGCTGGCTGGGCCTTCACCGCATGTATTTGGGCAAGTGGGTGACGGGGGTGATCTATCTGCTGACCCTGGGGTTGCTGGGGCTGGGCGTGCTGTACGACTTCTGGACGCTCAACACCCAGATCACCCTGCGCCATGCCCAGCAGCTGGGTCAGCGTGGCTTCGGGGGTTGAACGCCCCGCGGGCGGCCGCTGAGGGCCAGCACGAGGTCTTCCATGCGCCGCCAGGGGTCTTCCCCGGCAGCTCCCTTGATGGCCCGGTCCACCTGTGCCGCCCGGCGGAGCAGGGTGCCGAGCTGGCGACCGGACAGGCGGCGCAGTGCTCCCTTGATCAGGGGCTGACGTCGCCCCAGGACCCGGGCCGAGGCCAGCATGCGGTCGATGTTCTGACCCTGCTCACCGGCCAGGGCAGCCCGGTAGAGCAGGCGCAGCTCCCGGGTCAGGGCCCAGAGCACCACCGGGGCCTCGGTGCCCTCGGCCTGCAGCCCCCGCAGGCTGCGCAGGGCGGGGCCGCTGTGGCCAGCCAGAGCGCGGTCCACCAGGGTAAACACATCAAAGCGGGAGCTGTCGCCGACGCTGGCGGCGACGGTGTCCACCGTCACCCGTCCCTCGGTGGCGTACAGGGTCAGCCTCTCCACCTCCTGGGCGGCGGCCAGCAGATTGCCCTGGACTCGATCGACGAGCAGCGCCAGGGCATCGGGTTCGACATCGAGCCCGGCCCGCTGCAGCCGTTGCTCCAGCCACCCCGGCAGCTGGCGGTCGGCGATGGGCCAGCAGGCCACCACGGTGCCGGCCTTCTCCAGGGCCTGAAACCATTTGCTGCGGCGGCTGCCGGCGTCCAGGCGGGGCGCGGTGACCAGCAGCAGGGTGTCGGCGTGGGCTTCGGCGCACAGCCGGCGCAGCACCCGGGCACCCTCTTCGCCGGGCCGGCCGGAGTGCAGGCGCAGGTCCAGCAGCTTGCGCTCGGCAAACAGGGATTGCTCGCTGCTGGCCGCCAGCAGCCCCGACCAGCTGAAGCCGGGGTCGACGTGGAAGACCTGGCGGTCGACGAATCCCGCGGCCCGGGCTGCGGCGCGGATCTGGTCGGTGGTCTCCTCCACCAGCAGGGTCTCGTCGCCATAGACCAGGTAGATCGGGTCCAGGCCGCGCTGAAGGCGTGCGGGGAGGCGGGTGGGCATCAGTCGGCGGCTGCAGCGGGGGGCTGCCAGGCCTGCAGGCGGCGCAGCAGCTGACCGGCCAGGCCGCTGAGCATTTCATCCCTCAGGGTGCTGGCCTCGGCGTCCTTGTCCACCCGGCGGTCGGGGTCGTCCACCATGACCCGTCGCTCCTCGACGGTGACCGGACCCAGCACGAGGCTGCCCTGGCGGTCGCGCAGCTCGAAGACCACCCGTTCGGTCAGGGCCAGCTCGCCGGTATGGGCCCGGGGGTCCAGGGACAGGGTCCGCTCTTCCCGCTCATGCTTCAGCAGCAACAGCTGGTAGGGGGCCTCGACCCGGTGGCGGCTGACCTCGACGCCGCGCAGATTGAGCTGCTGCTGCAGAACCTTGCCAAAGGCGCCGCCCGCCTCGGCACCGCTCACATGGAGGGGCTGCATGGTCGGCGGCAGGGTGTCGCTGCCGCGCAGATGAAAGCCACAGGCGCCCAGCAGCAGGGTCAGCAGCAGCAACAGGGGCAATCTTGATGGGGACATGGCCCGTCCTCGATTCACTTGACGGCAAAGGTAACCAGTCGACCGGGAATGACCTTCTGCATGGCGAGGGTCTTGCCGTCGGTGAATTTTTGCACATTGGGCTGAGCCAGGGCCAGGGCCAGGATGCTCTCTTCGTCGGCGTCGGCGGCCACTTCGATCCGGGCCCGGACCCGGCCGTTGACCTGCACGGCCAGGGTCAGGGTCTCCTCGGCCTGGGCGGCGGGGTCGGCCTCGGGCCAGGCTGCATCGATCACCGGCTCCTGGCCACCCAGCGCCAGCCAGAGCTCATGGCTGACGTGGGGCACCACCGGGGCCAGCATGCGCACCGTTGCGGACAGGGCCTCGCGCTCCACGGCCAGGTTCTGGCCCTGGCGGTCCGGCAGGCGGCCCACGTCGTTGAGCAGCTCCATGATGGCGGCGATGGCGGTGTTGAAGGTCTGGCGGCGGCCGAAGTCATCGCTGACCTTGGCGATGGTGGCGTGGGTCTTGCGGCGCAGCTTGCGCTGGGCGTCATCCAGTCCGTCGACCGCCAGGGCCGGTGGCGTTCCGGCGGCCAGGTGGTCGTGGGCCAGGCGCCACAGCCGGCGCAGAAAGCGGTGGGCGCCGGTCACTCCCTCGTCGGACCACTCCAGGGCCTGCTCGGGCGGGGCGGCGAACATCATGAACAGGCGCACCGTGTCGGCGCCGTACTGTTCGATCAGCGGCTGGGGGTCCACGGTGTTGCCCCGGGACTTGGACATCTTGCTGCCGTCCATCAGCACCATGCCCTGGCACAGCAGGCGGGTGAAGGGCTCGTCGCTGTCCACCAGGCCCTCGTCTCGCATCAGCTTGTGGAAGAAGCGGGCATAGAGCAGGTGGAGGATGGCGTGTTCGATGCCGCCGACATACTGGTCCACCGGCAGCCAGTAGTTGGCGCGCTCGGGGTCCAGCATGCCCTCTTCGTGGTCGGGGCAGGTGAACCGGGCGTAGTACCAGGAGGACTCCATAAAGGTGTCGAAGGTGTCCGTCTCGCGCTCCACCGGCTGGCCGTTCAGCTCGTCCCGGCGCCACTCGGGGTCGCTCTTGAGGGGGGACAGAACGCCGTCCAGCTCGACGTCTTCGGGGAGCAGCACCGGCAGGCGGTCCGCCGGCACCGGGATCTCGCCGCCCTCGGGCAGGGCAAACATCGGAATGGGGGCACCCCAGTAGCGCTGGCGGGAGACTCCCCAGTCCCGCAGGCGGTACTGGACGGTGCGCCGGCCGCGCTCGCGCTCTTCCAGGGCGCTGGCGATGGCGTCGAAGGCCTCGTCGTGGGACAGCCCGTCAAAGGGGGCGGACTGCACCGTGCGCAGGTCGGTGGTGCGGGCATACCAGTCCTGCCAGCGCTCGCTGTCGAAGGCCGGATCGTCGTCGCGCTCGCTGGCCAGCACCTGGGTGATGGGCAGCTCGTACTGGCGGGCGAACTCGAAATCCCGCTCGTCGTGGGCCGGCACCGCCATGACGGCACCGGAGCCGTAATCCATCAGCACATAGTTGGCCACCCAGACCGGCAGCGGCTCGCCGGTGAGGGGGTGGGCGACCTGCAGCCCCAGCGGCAGGCCTCGCTTGTCCATGGTGGCCAGGTCTGCCTCGGCCACCGAACCCCGGCGGGCCTCGTCGATCAGCGCCTGCAGCTCGGGGCGGTCGCCGGCCAGGGCCAGGCTGATGGGGTGTTCCGCAGCCAGGCAGACATAGGTCGCCCCCATCAGGGTGTCGGGCCGGGTGGTGTAGACCTGGATGTGGTCGTGGCCGGCCACCGGCTCGGCCAGGGCGAACTCCACCTCTACCCCCTCGGAGCGGCCGATCCAGTTGCGCTGCATGGCGCGGACTTGCTCGGGCCAGTGCTCCAGCTGGTCCAGATCCTTCAGCAGCTCCTCGGCATAGTCGGTGATGCGAATGAACCACTGGGGAATTTCCCGGCGCTCCACCAGGGCGCCCGAGCGCCAGCCCCGGCCATCGATGACCTGCTCGTTGGCCAGCACGGTCTGGTCCACCGGGTCCCAGTTGACGGTGGCGTTGCGCTTGTAGACCAGGCCCTTTTCATAGAGTCGGGTAAAGAACCACTGCTCCCAGCGATAGTAGGCGGGGTCGCAGGTGGACAGCTCCCGCTGCCAGTCGTAGGCGAGGCCCAGCCGCTTCAGCTGGGCTTTCATTTCCTCGATGTTGTGCCGGGTCCACTGCGCCGGGGCGGTGCGGTGCTGGATGGCGGCATTTTCCGCCGGCAGGCCGAAGGCGTCCCAGCCCATGGGCTGCAGCACATTGCGGCCCAGCATGCGCTGGTACCGGGAGATGACATCGGCAATGGCGTAGTTGCGGACATGGCCCATGTGGAGCTGGCCGCTGGGGTAGGGGAACATGGCCAGGCAGTAGTACTTTTCCCGGTCCGGGTCCTCGGTGACGGCAAAGCTCTGGTGCTGTTGCCAATAGCGTTGTGCATCGCGCTCAATGCGCGCGGGGTCGTAGTGGTCCTGCATGGGCGGATGGGCCTGAGCAACACAAGGAAACGACGGTGGCGCGGCCTGGGCCCGCCACCGGACAGGGCGGCCATTGTAGCAGAATGGCGCGGGGGCGGCTCAGTCGTCGCCGGGGGACTGCGGCCGGGGCTGGGGAAGGGGCAGGGTGGCAATCTTGTCGCCCTTGAATTCCACCACCTTGCCCACCCCTTCCTTTTCCACCTCATCGATGCGAACGATGGCGTGCATGGGAATGTAGGACCGGGTCACATCGGAGAACTCGTTCTTGAGGCGCTCTTCACCCGGGTCGACGATGACCTGGCTGCGCTTGCCAAAGACGAACTCCTCCACCTCGATGAAGCCGTACAGCTCGCTCTGGTAGATGGCGCGGGCATAGACTTCATAGACTTGGTTCTGATTGTGGAAAATGACCTTGTAAACGGGGCCTTTGGACATGGCTGGAATCCACGGAACAGAGAGGGTTGGGAGACGGGTGGAAGTGACGCCGGAGAGGAATCGCTACCGGACCAAAAATTGTAACACAGCCCGCGGGCTCGTCCCATGCCTGGTCCTTGGGTGCCGGTCCCCTCTGGGGGTATACTGGGCCCATCGCAACGACACCCCTGTGCAGTGACCGGATTCATGAGCGAACGAACCAGAAAGCTCTACATCAAGACCCATGGTTGCCAGATGAACGAGTACGACTCGGCCCGCATCCGCGACCTGCTGGGCACCACCCACGGGCTGGAGCCCACCGAGAACCCCGAAGAGGCCGACGTCCTGCTGCTCAATACCTGCTCCATTCGGGAAAGGGCCCAGGAGAAGGTCTTTCACCAGCTCGGCCGCTGGCGCCGGCTCAAGGAGCGCAACCCCGACCTGGTCATCGGCGTCGGCGGCTGCGTGGCCAGCCAGGAGGGCGAGGCCATCGGCAGCCGGGCTCCCCACGTCGACCTCATCTTCGGCCCCCAGACCCTGCACCGGGTGCCCGACATGCTGCAGCGCCGGCGACCGGATGGGCCCGCGCTGGTGGACGTCACCTTTCCCGAGATCGAAAAGTTCGACCGCCTGCCCGACCCCAGCGTGGAGGGCCCCAGCGCCTTTGTCTCGATCATGGAGGGCTGTTCCAAGTACTGCACCTTCTGCGTCGTGCCCTACACCCGGGGCGAGGAGGTCAGCCGGCCGCTGGATGACGTCATCGCCGAAATCGCCGGGCTGGCCGACCGCGGCGTGCGGGAAGTGAACCTGCTGGGCCAGAACGTCAACGCCTACCGCGGCCTCAATCACCTGGGCGAAGTGGTGGGCTTTGCAGAGCTGCTGACCTATGTGGCGAGAATTCCGGGCATCGAGCGCATCCGCTACACCACTTCCCACCCCGTGGAGTTCACGCCCGAGCTCATCCAGGTCTATGCCGAGCTGCCCAGCCTGGTCAGCCACCTCCACCTGCCGGTGCAGTCGGGCTCGGACCGCATTCTGGCCGCCATGAAGCGGGGCCATACCGTGGCGGACTACCTGGATATCATCGACGGCCTCAAGGCCGTCCGCCCGGGCATTGCCCTGTCCTCGGATTTCATCGTCGGCTTTCCCGGCGAGGAGGAAGAGGATTTCTTCGCCACCATGGAGCTCATCGCCCGGGTCGGTTACGACACCTCTTTCAGCTTCATCTACAGCCCCAGGCCGGGGACCCCGGCGGCACAGCTGGATGACCCGGTGCCCGAGGAGGTCAAGAAACAGCGCCTGGCCCTCCTCCAGAGCCGCATCAACCAGCAGGCCACGGCCATCAGCGAGGCCATGGTGGGCGGGGTCGAGCGGGTGCTGGTGACCGGCCCCTCGCGCCGGGATCCGGGCGAGCTGGCCGGGCGCACTGAGAACAACCGCGTGGTGAACTTTGCCGGGCCGAGCCAACTGGTCGGCGGGTTTGCCGAAGTGGAAATCACCCGGGCGTTGTCCAACTCCCTGCGCGGACGCTGGTCCGGCGCAGCGGTAGTGGCCTGAGTCCATGCCGAATTCGATGATCGGTCCGCCCCCGGCAGGCCGGTCGCACTACAGGGACCATTGCGAGAACCCATTGCCTTGACCACAGCACCCAAGCCCGCCTCTTCTCTCTCCACCCCCGAGTCTGCACCGCCCACCACCGTGGTTCTGGAGCCCGATGACAGCCGTCATCTGGCCAACCTCTGCGGGCCGCTCAACGATCATCTGCGCCTGCTGAGCGAGCGCCTGGGCGTGCAGATCCGCTCTCGGGGCAACACCTTCGAGCTCCAGGGGCCCACCGAGGCCGTGGCCGATGCCCGCGCCCTGCTGCAGAACCTCTACGCCGAGGCGCGGGGCGGCAGGACGCTGACGCCGGAGCACATCCACCTTCGGCTGCGGCAGCAGGGTGCGGGAGTGACGCGTGACAGCTCCTCGGAGCCCCTGGTGCTGCGCACCCGTCGAGTGCACATCAAGGTCCGCAGCGGCAGCCAGCAGACCTATGTGGAAAACATTCGCCGGCACGATGTCAATTTCGGCATTGGCCCGGCGGGCACCGGCAAGACCTACCTGGCGGTGGCGGCGGCGGTGGAGGCCCTGCTGGAAGACCGGGTGCAGCGCATCCTGCTGGTGCGCCCGGCGGTGGAGGCGGGGGAAAAGCTGGGCTTTCTGCCCGGGGACCTGGCCCAGAAGGTCGATCCCTATCTGCGCCCCCTGTACGACGCCCTGTTCGAGACCCTGGGCCAGGAACAGGTCAACCGGCTCATCGAGCGCAATGTCATCGAGATCGCCCCCCTGGCCTACATGCGCGGGCGCACCCTCAATGCCTCCTTCATCATTCTCGATGAAAGCCAGAACACCACCCGGGAGCAGATGAAAATGTTCCTGACCCGCATTGGCTTTGGCTCCACCGCGGTGATCACCGGCGATGCCACCCAGATCGATCTGCCCGGGGGCACCCAGTCCGGCCTGCTCCACGTCATGGAGGTGCTGCGGGAGGTGGAGGGCATCAGCTTTACCTATTTTGGCGCCCAGGACATCGTCCGCCACCCCCTGGTCCAGTCCATCGTCGAGGCCTACCAGCGCTACGACGCCAGTCGCAACCAGCCATGACCGCCAGCGCCGATCTCCAGCTCGACATTCAATACGCCACCGAGGCGACCGACCTGCCGGCGGAGGGCGACCTGCACCGCTGGGTGGTGGCGGCCCTGGCTGCGGGGGGCCTGGCCGACTCCAGGCCGCTGGAGCTGGCCCTGCGGCTGGTGGACGAGGCGGAGGGCGCCGAGCTCAATGCCCGCTACCGCGGCGGAACGGGCCCCACCAACGTGCTGTCCTTCCCAGCCGAGCTACCCCCCGGGCTGCCCCTGCTCTGCCTGGGCGACCTGGTGCTCTGCGTCCCGCTGGTGACGAGGGAGGCCCGGGCCCAGGGCAAGCCGGTCGATGCGCACTGGGCCCACCTGGTGGTGCATGGAGTGCTCCATCTGCTGGGCCATGACCACGAGGAAGAGACCGCAGCGGAGCACATGGAACAACTGGAGATCCAGGTCCTGGCAGGGCTGGGGGTGGCCAACCCCTATGTGCCCGTGCCCGCGCAGGCCGGTGGAAGGATGGAGGACAGCACCCAAAATCATGGCTGAAGACCGATCGGGCCACGAAGCCGGCGACAGGTCCTGGATAGAAAAGATCGCCGATGCCTTTTCCCCCGAGCCCCGCAGCCGCCGCGACCTGCTCCAGGCCCTGCGCAGCGCGGCAGACAGCGAGGTGATCGACCGCGATGCCCAGAGCATCATGGAGGGCGCCCTGCGGGTCGGGGACATGCAGGTGCGTGAAATCATGGTGCCGCGGCCCCAGATGCAGGTGGTCCGGGTCGATGCGGACCTGGCCGAACTGCTGCCCCGCATCATCGAAACCGCCCACTCCCGCTATCCGGTCATCGGCGAAAACAACGACGAGGTCCTGGGGGTGCTGCTGGCCAAGGACCTGCTGCCCTGGATCCTGCAGCCCGATGCCGAGGGCTTCACCGTGCCGGGGCTGCTGCGGCCCGCCATGCTGGTGCCGGAGAGCAAGCGGCTCAACGTGCTGCTCAGGGAATTCCGCGAGAGCCGCAACCACATGGCCATCGTCATCGATGAATACGGTGGCGTGGCCGGACTGGTCACCATCGAGGACGTGCTGGAGGAAATCGTCGGCGACATCGAAGACGAGCACGATGTGGACGATGACCTGGCCATTCGCAAGGTCGCGGACAACGACTACATCGTCAAGGCCCTGACCCCCATCGAGGACTTCAACCACCACTTCGGCACCGACTACAGCGACCTCGAATTCGACACCATCGGCGGCCTGGTCATGCAGGCCTTCGGCTACCTGCCCCGCCACAACGAGGTAACCGTGCTGGGGCCCTTCCAGTTTCGCATTCTCAATGCGGACAATCGCCAGATCCACCTGTTGCGCACCACGCGAGTGGCCCCCGGCGAGCCATGAGGGCCCTGCTCCAGCGGCCGGGCTGGCCCGGTGACCTGCTGGCCCTGGCGGCCGGCGGCCTGCTGACCCTGGCCTTTGCGCCCTTCGGCTGGTGGCCGCTGGGGCTGGTGGCCATGGCCCTGTACGGGCTGCTGATCCACGACCTGGGACCGAGCCGCGGAGCCTGGCGCAGCTACCTCTTTGGCGCGGGCCTGTTCGTCAGCGGCAGCTCCTGGGTCTATGTCAGCATTCACGATTACGGCCAGGCCCCGGTGGCCCTGGCGGGATTGCTGACCCTGGTGTTCTGTCTGGGGCTGGCGCTGTTCTTTGCCCTGCTGGGCCTGATCCACGGCCGCTGGCTGAGAGGCCGCCCGGGCGGCGCGGTGGCCGGGCTGGCGCTGGTCTGGGTGCTGCTGGACTGGCTGCGCAGCTGGCTGCTGACGGGCTTTCCCTGGCTGTATCCGGGCTATGCCTTCATCGATACCCCCCTGGCGGGCTGGGCCCCGGTGGGCGGCATCTGGCTGGTGAGCCTGACCGCTCTATGGACTGGCCTGAGCCTGGGGCAGTGGCTGCAGCGGCGCCCCGGGTGGCGGGCAGTGCTGGCGGTGGCGGGGCTCTGGCTCGGAGGCGGGCTGCTGGGCCAGGTCAACTGGACGGAAGCCGAGGGCGAACCCCTGCGGGTGGCCCTGGTGCAGGCCAACATCTCCCAGTCCGTCAAGTGGGACCCGGCGGAGTTTCAGCCGACCCTCGAGCGCTACCAGTCGATGAGCAGCGAGCTGTGGCACAGCCACGACCTGGTGGTCTGGCCCGAGGCGGCCATCCCGGGCTACTTCCAGGCGGTGGAGGAGTTCGTCGACGCCCTGCAGGCCGAGGGCGAAGGCGCGGCCCTGCTGACGGGCACGCCCTGGCTGGACGAGCGGGGCGAGTTCGGCACCGGGGGGCGCTCCGCCTACAACAGCGTGGTGGTGGTCGACCGGCGCGACCCCGGGCGGGAGCGGCCCGTCTACCACAAGCAGCACCTGGTGCCCTTCGGTGAATACGTCCCGCTGGAGCAGTGGCTGCGGGGGCTGATCGCCTTCTTTGATCTGCCCATGTCCAGCTTCAGCGCCGGCAGCC
>Ga0209487_1003929_pt1 | contig 11572 bp, 8 predicted proteins | sample Poulit2012_FD_187524 | JGI IMG/M metagenome (GOLD analysis project Ga0209487, IMG submission 187524) | Agricultural soil microbial communities from Georgia to study Nitrogen management - Poultry litter 2012 (SPAdes) (version 2) | ecosystem: Environmental > Terrestrial > Soil > Agricultural land... | reverse complement strand
TGCCGAAAGTTGAGTAATGGTAATTTGTTTGGTGATTATCTGAAAGGGGCGGAAAAAGTAACCATAGAGGATCCATATATCAGGATGGCTCATCAATTTCGAAATCTGATGGAACTGATATCACTGATTATGCGCAAAAACAAGGATTTTACTAATTTGCATATCCACCTAAATACATGGAATGAAGAGGAATTCATAGAGCAATCTATAACAAATCTTGATGAAATAAAAATTGCGCTCGAGGAGCAGGGTGTTTTATTTACTTACGATTTCAGAGAGGCAGCTCATGATCGTTTCATAGATCTGGATAATGGATGGTTGATCATGTTGGGCCGAGGATTAGATATCTGGCAAAAGCCTCTTGGGAGGTATGATATAGCAGAATTTTATCCCGAGAAGCGAAGAGCCAGAGAATTCTCAGTAGTGATATTGAAGAACTGGGGAGTATCCCATTAACTGTGTCATTACCCATTATAGGAATGGAGTGAGGCCGTAGGCCGAACGGAATTCCTATAGATGATATGATGGCGGGATTTTTTCAAATCATCAATAATTCATCTCTCAAAACGCCCAATACGACCTCATCGCTCCAAATCACTTCACCACCAACACAGTCGCCACTCCCCGCTCACCTTCATGATCAAAAGTCTTATTGTCGCTGGGATAATTCACCACACCGCGATTTCTTACCCAGGCGGTTGACGATCCTCCGCCGTCGAGATTCAGAGCTAATTGACAATCAAACGCCTGAAAAAGCTGGGTCATTTCTTCAATCGTCATCCCATGAGCTTCTGAAGCCCGCCCATCTACTACAAAAACCAGCAAACGATTGTCAGCTGTCAATCCAACAGCAGTACGAGGATGTCGGTTCCGGTTGAAAGCTTCGTCCTTTTGATCCAGCGCCTTCCCATCCATAATAAGAAGGGGTCCCGAAGCAAGCGCGGTGTATGCATCTAAGGAAGTCCATCCATTCGAAGGACGTTCTGCAATCGATACTTCACCATCTTCCGAAATAACGATCGCACCATTTTCACGATAGGGAGTAAAGTTTTTCCGGGTTTCCGTGATCACTTCTCCTTCTTTTTTGAAAAAAACGGTCGATCCACCAACGGAAGTACTAAAAAAACTACCATTGAAACCGATAGCAGCCCGGGCGTCAATCGCCGCATCACTCGTTTTCAAAAATCCGGAATTCACATAAGGGATATCGATTTCAAGATCTTCATTGAGATCGATTTCAAATAGGGTCACGCTCTGTCGTGATTTGAACAAATCTCTGAAATGATGATATTTCCAGGTGATCCCTTCTTTTACCTCGGTCGTCTCCCAATCAGCTTCCTGGATCTTTTCAATATCTGTCTTTTCCTTCTCATCAATCGGATCATCCGGTACATTTTTGGAACAACCAGAAACGGAAAAGACGAACAGAAATAATAATAAAAACCTATATCTCATCATGAATTTTTATTTTAAAGTTTTCAGGGGATGATCGCTCCCATCACTTTATCATCCGACCGGTTCTTCCCAAAAAAGTCCATGAACAATCGATCTTCAGAATCCTCAAAAATAAGATCAATATTCTTTAAAGCATTCAAATCCAGACCATATTCCAAAGCAGGATTGTCATCACCAATAAGAGTATATTCATCAGACAACATTCTGCCCGCCTGAAATCCAACCCCTTCTATCACATTCCCCTGCTCACCGATTACCACATCGCCCGTTGTCGATGCAGAGATTGATGCAGAGATAGCATCCTCTTCATATACATCAACATCCTTCGTACCCTCTTTTTGAATATTCCCTGAGATAATGGAATTATGAATCTTCAAAATATTATCTCCATTACGTCGGAACACACCACCACCTGGGCCTTGAATATCATTTTTAGAAATGGTCGAACTGACGATTTGAATTTCACAATTATCGTACATCATCACACCCCCTCCTCCATTCGCGGAAGTGCTCTCATTCTCAGTCACGATACAATTTACGAGACCGCCCTTCGATCGATCCCGCAGATAAAATCCGGCACCGTAAGAACGCCCTTTATTCCCCCGGATTTCAGAATCAAAAATATAAATTTCCGCCTGCGGATAAGCGTGTACGCCAGCAGCAGTACCTCCAGAATTCCCATTGATTTGAGAATCATAAATATAGACCGTTGACTGATTCGCCCAGATTCCACCTCCATTGCTGGCGGAAGCATTATGATTCACCTGACTATTTCGAATGTCCACCTCAGCACCATCAAAAACATAAACACCAGCTACAAACTTCTGAGACTCATTATTTTCAATGATACAATTTTCAATCGTTGCCCGACCACCCCCGATCGTTATTCCACCTCCATAATCCCTCCTGAAATTTCGTCCCTGAATCGTCGCAGAAGTAGATTGCGATCCGGCGTTTCCTTCTGTAATGGTCAGACCTTGAAGCAAGACTTGCTCTTCTGATGATTTTGGCGCAGAAACTGTCACCACATGATATGCTTGTGAACCATCATCCAATTTCCCTGACAGAATAGTAGGATAAGATTCAGGATCAGCGGTAGAATTTTCATCTGCATCTGCCGGAAATCCACCGATCACAGTAATGTTATTGGCTATTTCAAAAGTCAAATCTCCAGAGTCACCCTCATCACCCCCACTCACCACATTCTGTGGCACATAGGTTCCCTCTGTCAGATAAACCGTACTTCCGGTAATCGCTATTTTCAGTGCTTCAGAGAGTGAGGCAGCATCCTCCCAGGATTGACCAGTTCCGGATCCATCTGGTTTTACATACAGATTGAAGGTCAGCCCAGATTCCTGCACCACCAGTACTTCAGCAGAAGCACCCTCAGCAGTTTCTACCACGATACGACCTGACCGTTCATCATCTTCATTCCGATCCACCAGAAATGAAAGCGTTAATTTTCCTTTTTCCCCCTCGCTCTCCTGAAGTGTCATCCAATCTGCGTTCGTCGATGCCTTCCAGTCCAGATTAGATAACACATCGATAATAAATTCTCCCCCTTTATTGGGGACCTGGAGCGAATCTTGTGCATTCAAAATGATAGTAGGAACAAAGTCATCCTCTTTTTCACACCCATATAGCATCCACCCGACCAGGGAAGCCAAAATTGTTATTTTTAAAAATTTACGTATCATGATATATTTTATATTTTCAAATTTTCAATCGAGACTGTTACGATAATTCCGGTATAAATTCTCTCTATAGCATTTCACCAATTCTTCTTCTGAATCATAAGCAGATTCAAAAACGAAAGGCCCATCATACTTCACTTCATCCAAAGCAGACAATATCGCATTCCAATCATTCTGACCTTCGCCGGAGCAAGGGAAAAAATGATCTTCCGCTTCCCCGGTTCCATCTGCCACATGAATTGTCTTGAGGCGATGCCCCATACGTCGGATTAATATTTCAGGATTTTTGATATGATTCATATCAATCGCGAGCCCCACCGCGCTTGGAAATCGATCAAAAAGCTCCATGGTTTCTTCAACTGTTCTTAACAAAGGTCTCTCTACATCGCCTTTCATCAATTTTGGTCCCAGCATATTCTCCACCACCATCTGTGCTCCCATTTCAGATACCTCTACATTTAATTCCTTTACGGATTTGATCAATTGGTTTTTCCGAATCTCTCTCTGTCCCGGGGGATCCAGATAATAGCTGGGATGAAACAATATCACTTCTGGCTCCAGAATTTTGAGGAACTTCAATAATTTCACATGACCCTCTACCACCCGTTTCCGTTCATTTTCATCTGCTTTGGAAAGATCCATCGCCTCACTAAATGGCATGTGAATCGACCAAATATTGATTCCCGCCTGATCTGCCGCCTCTTTCGCTGATTTCATGATTGCTTCCACCTCCTCTTCCGGTTTTACGAAGTCACCATTTTTATCAAAAAAGATATTCATCCCGGAAGCTTCTACATGCCGAATACCCGCCTGATATGCTTTTTCCATTTTATCGAGACGAATCCGGCTAACAGGAACCGAATATCCGATTTCCAGGATTTTCGGAGTTTCACCATTCATTTTTAGAGGAGGTTCCGACTCAAGTACTCCATTAAAACCCATCAGGAAAAAACCCATCAGGAAATAGATACCAAAACTGAACTTCTTAATGACCATCACCATCCCGGATTTTGTTCCAGCTGAGGGTTCAAATTCAAGTCCTCAATCGGAATCGGATAAAAATAATCCTTTCCTTCATCAAAACTACCTCCCGACGGGAAAGGATCCAGGTTGCCCATAGTTCCCCCCGTTTCACCTGTGACAGGATCACGCAACTTCTTTTGCTGCACATTGATGATCGTAGTCACCTCTCTGGGTGCACCTGATGCGTCGCCATCATGAAGGTATACATCTGGAGTTCCATCATTATTGAAATCATGCGCGCCCAGACGGGAAAAATATATCCCTACCATAGGCTGCTCAATCTTTTTCCCCTCCTTCCATCGCATCAGATCATACCACCGCTGCCCCTCATTGTACAGCTCAATTCGGCGCTCTCTTCTTATTTCGAGAATCACTCCTTTATTTTCACCTTGATCAACATTAGGGTACATATTTTCCAAGAATGGATCCGGATCAAGATTGGCATCTGCCAGCAACAGCGGAGGCATATCGACCCGGTCTCTCAGCAGATTGATCGTTTTATCCAGATCTTCCTGCGTCAGCGTTCCCAGTTCAGCTTTGGCCTCTGCCAGATTGATCAAAGCTTCTGCATAACGATAAATAATAATATCAAAATGCGCAGAACTCCACTGATCCTTCGTAGGCAATGCTTTGATCACACGATATCCGGTCGTCGTTCCTTCCAGAATCACCGGCTCCGGTTCGGTTTCTCCATTTACCACAAAATCAGGCCCTGCCGTGGTTTGAGTCAATCTTGGATCTCTGTTTTGCATTTCCTCATAATATTCCATTCTCTCATATCCTTCAATATCCGTAAATCGGGAACCATCTTTCATCAGATAACTATTGACCATGTCCTTGGGTACACCATATGCGCCCTGAGTGGGAGAGGTCATGAGATATCCAAGATTGTGGCTTCTTATTCCACGCTCAAAATCAGCCGCCAAAATGGTTTCAACATCATCCTGATCATCTCGCGAGAAAAGATTGCGATAAGCTTCATCCGGACCTCCACTGGTGTACAAGGTATACGCACCGGATTCCATCAGCTGTTCGGCTGCTGCCACTGATTCCTCCAGAAATCTTTCATAATCCTCGATCCCATGATATTTCCTAAATGTCCCTTCAAAAAGAGCGATCCGACTTTTCAAGAGCAATGCCGTATATTGAGTCACTTCATTCAGTTTTTTTTCTGCCGGAATATTTTCAATCGCATAATCGATATCCGCCATCACAGAATCCATGACAAGCTGTCTCGAATCCCTTGGTTTGTATAGATCTTCGTCATCTGCTTCCAGGACTTTGTTATACCAAGGAACATCACCAAATCGCTGTACTTTTTGAAAATAAAACAACGCTCGAAAAAACCTTGCCACACCGCTATAATGTTTTTTAGCCGCTTCATCCTCCACTTTATCATAATGCTCAAGGAAAAAATTAATCCCCCGAAGATCCCTCCAGGACCATCCACCGCTTCCACGTCCTGTAGGAACGATCCGTGCACCCCGTACTTTATCTGAAGGATTGAGCGTAATTACATTGTCGGAGGAAGCATCTGCTTTATACAATGATTCAGTTGGAAGCATTGTGTAGAAGTCATTGGTTGCTACTTCCAAGTCCTTAGGTGTATTAAAGAAAAATTCTGCGTCGATATTATCTTTTGGTGGTCTATCTAAAAAATCACTGTCACAACCCGTCCACACCACCGATATCAGTATAATAAAGAATATTGTATTTCTCATTTTTATAAATTTATATTGATCCCAAATGAATATGTTTTCCCCATCGGATAATCACGCAAATCGGCGCGAGCCACAGCACTGCCCGGATTTGAATAGCTAATCGCACTACCTGCTTGTTCGGGATCCACATATTTGGTCAGACCACCAAATCTCCATGTAAGAATATTTTCACCACTGAAATAAATCCGAATTTTGTCAACCTGGGCGCGGCGTGTCAAATGCTGCGGAAGAGTATATCCCAGAGTTAAATTTTTGATTCTCATATATCCGATGTTCTGCAGATAATAATCATTCATTTCATACATTGACCGATTCGCGTTGAGGGAAGCATATCCCCGCTCGATCCGTGGATACGTATTTCCTGGAGTTTCTGGTGTCCAGGCATTTTCCACCAGATCCTTTCTTATAAATGATAGGTAAGGTCTTTGGTATGGTCCCCAGAAAATATCACCTGTAGGGTACCAGTGCTGTTTTCCGATCCCTGCACCCGCGATCGCCAGATCGATATTTCGCCAGGAAGTATTGATATTAAATCCAAACGGAAATTTAGGCATCGCATTACCGATCGGCTGAAGATCTCCATGATCATTCAGAGTGTACTCTCCACGATCTATCCGACCATCTCCATTCACATCTACATATTTGAGATCTCCTCCTCTCAGCATATTCCATTCGGTATTTTGAACTCCGTTCAGGATGTAATTATATACCTGTCCCAGATCGCTGGATGGATTATCAAACTGTGCCTGATAGGCTGCCGCCTCTTCGTCCGACTGAAACTGACCTTCCACATGATACCCCCAGATCTGACCCAGTTCTTGGCCCTCCCAGTAAGTACTCATCAATCCTTCCGGGTTATCATACTTGGTAATCACCCCACGGAAATTGGAAACTGTGGCTGTTAATCGGAAATTCAGAGGATGACCCGCTACATCAAAATGATTTCGGTAACTGGCGCTTAGCTCCACTCCTCTGTTTCGAAGGGAAGCAAAGTTTTCCCGGGGTTCGGAAGCACCAAAAACCGCCGGCAGGGGCTTTCCGGGTAAATACATATCCTCCGTATTTTTCTCAAACCAATCAAAAGATAAAAACAATCGATTCTCCAAAAACGCAAGATCTACACCCAAATCCAGGGATCGGGTTGTCTCCCAGGTAACCACCTTGGGCAGAGGCGCCGGAACACCCGCATAATTGATCTTCAATCCATTCACCAACCAATCAGATTTACCCAGATTCATCAACTGCTGAAATGTATTCACCGAAACACTCTGATTCCCCAATGCTCCATATGAGACTCTCAACTTCATGGATGTGATCTTATCTTCGAGAGGAGTCCAGAAATCTTCACGATCTAACTGCCAACCCGCTGATACCGAAGGGAAAAATCCCCACCGGCTATCACTGGGGAACCGCGACGATCCATCATATCGAGCATTGATCTCCAGTAAATATTTTCGGTCATAATCATAATTGAACCGTCCGAAATACCCCTGCAAGGCCCAATCAAGAGAAGAACCATCTATATTGTACATTTCTGTACCAAAAGCCAGATTTGCCTTTTCCCGAACCAATAGATCTTCTGACTGTGCTGCCACCCGATCGCGGGCAAAAGTCTCCTGGTTGTATCCAAGCAACAACTTGACATTGTTTTTATCAAAAAATGACGTGGAATAAGTTCCATAAAGATTCAATACATTGTAATTATCCTTCCAGCGCCACTCTCCCAGCCGGTTCAAGCCGACCGTTTCTTCTGTCAGTCTGTCCGTCGTCAAATATTCAAATTCATTGTATCGATATGTTCGATGGGTATTGTCGATCCTTGTACTATAATCAAAATTAATTTCCAGTCCATCTATAGGCGTTAATTTGGCACGGAAGGTATTCGTAAATTCTTCCGTAAGCCATTTTCGCCAGTTATTTCCAGCTTCCATCGCAGCACCACCTCCCTGTCCACCACTACCGCCCCGACCGATATCGACCGGCATTCCATCCACCTCATTGGGATAAAACGGAAACAAATCATACCAAGTAGTTGTACTCCATATCCCACCATATCCATTCCGATATCCACCAAACTCATCATCCAGTTCGTGGGTGAATTTGATATTATTAGAAAACTCCAACCAATCATTGGGTACAAAAGTCAGGTTGGCATTCAGATTATATCGATTCATATCCGCGTCAGCGATATTGTTGATCGTTTCCCGATTGTAAACCCGTCCTGACAGGTATCCTCTCAGCTTTTCTGTTCCACCCGAGATCGACAGATTATGATTCTGAGAAGGTTGATATTTTTTGAACAGATAATCATACCAGTTGGTATTGTAAAAGAATTTGTAGGCACCATTAGGCATTTGTTCATGGAATGGCTCGATCTCTCCGCGTGAAACCATCTTGATGGTCTCCCAGTCAAAATCATTGTAACCGGTATAAGTGGATCCATTATATCCATAGATAGCAGCATCGACCGTTTTACCATAGAGGTAAGGATCAGATATAAAATCGGTTCGTGTGGTCGGGCGGGTCCACCCCAGATTGTTCGAATAATTGACCACCATTTTTTCATCACTTCCTGTTTTGGTCGTGATCAGAATCACCCCAAAAGAACCTCTCGCACCATAAATAGCAGCAGAAGCAGCATCTTTCAATACACTCACACTTTCGATATCCTGCGGATTCACGCGGGTGATATCTCCTTCTATTCCATCGATCAATACAAGCGGACTACCACCGTTGATCGAGTTGAATCCACGGATATTAATATCCGGTGTCGCCATAGGATCTCCTGAATTCACCTGGATGTTGAGACCTGGTATCATTCCTTGGAGAGCGCTCACGATATTGGCATCTGGTCGCATTGCAAGGTCATCCGCATCAATCTGTCCGACAGCACCTGTGAGATTCTCCCGAACTTGAGTTCCGTATCCCACCACTACAACCTCCTCCAGTGTCTGAGAATCTTCGATCAGAGTGACATTGATTTCAGACTGACCATCCAGAGTCACTTCTTGTGTCTGATATCCCACATAGGAAAATACCAGGACCGCATTCTCATTTACATCATCCAATGAAAACCGACCATCAAAATCAGTAGCTGTTCCACGATTCGTTCCTTTTATCACCACATTCACACCGATCAGAGGATCGCCATTTTGATCTGTCACCACTCCGGATATATCCCTTACGATTCGACGATTTTGTAAGCTCAACAACCCGACAGAAGATTTTTCCAAGGGTTGAATCGTCGTCACATTCCGTTTTTCTTTTTCCTGATTCACCAATTTTTCCAAAACCTCCACCATCTGCTCCAGGGACTTCATCCCTTCCGCATCATCCTGATAGATGATCACATATTTCGATTCCAGCATGACATATTTCAAATGGGTCCCGGACAGAACCTCGTTCAACGCTTCATCTACCGTTGCATAAGCTTCGGGTGCATAATCATCCACCTCCACATCTTCTACAATCTCCCGATCGTAAGTAAAATGCACATCATAACGCAAACCAATATCGCGTATCACTTCCAGCAAATTGTCGTTATATCTCCATTCTGATTCTCTGTCTGCTCCCCAAGAGAAAGACATGAACAGCAATGAAGCAATAATGAGGAAATTTATTCTCATAACTTTTATATTTTTATTCTACAATGATTGTATGGTCACTTATTTCGAATTGTACATCCAAAGCAATTTCAAGTGCCTGTTGAATCAAATCCCAGTCCGCATACGGCAATGACAGATCCAGTCGCCTGTCAAGCAGCTCTTCATTTTTCACTTTAAATGACTTTCCATATAGATTCTCAAAATCTTTTAAAATCCTATATACCTTCTCGTTTTGAAACTCCAGCATCCCATCTATCCAGGAAGCTTTTTGCTGCAACAGATGCTCTGAAGAAGTAACCACCTCCTTGCTCATCTGATCAAAAGACACAAAGTCACCCGGCATCAATTCCAACACCTTAGATTCACCCCCTGTCACTTCCAGATTCACCGCTCCGGACTGTAAAAACACATCTGTTTCAGCCCCTCTGGTTTTTACATTAAATCTGGTGCCTTTCACGTCCACCTTCAGGTCAGGCGTGAAGACTTCGAATGACATTTCATTCACATGAATCACATCAAAAAAAGCTTCTCCTTCCAATTGAACCGAGCGGCGTTCCTGTTCATTCCAATCCCCTTTCCACTTCATAATAGAATTGGCATTGAGCAAAACCAAACTTCCGTCCGGAAGCTCAATATTTTTCACCTCACCAAATCCTGTGCGAAAAACCAAATCCTCCCGCTCCTCTACCGGCCAGAAAACCCACATCACTCCCAATAAAACAACCGCAGCAACGCTCCACCCAATCCAGCGCCGGATCCGGATTTTTTGATTTCTTGTCTGCTCAGCGGCACGAATTTTCCTAAGAATGTCAGCAGATCCCTGCCAGTCTTCACGAGCCTGATCCTCCCACCAACCATCTTCTGCTGACTCATCCTCAGACAACAGTCGGATAAACTCACCAAACTCCTCCAGGGACAATTCGTTATTACGATACTTCCCGTACAATTCTTCGTACCGCTCCCTTTTTTTATTCATGGTATTTTATTGTAAGCTCATGAAACATCCATAGCACTACAGACGATAATTCAAATTATGGTTGTTCTCATCCATTTCTATTAACACTGACGGATTGCTACGAATTTGGGACTATACATTTTGGAAGAAATTTTTATTTGACTCTCTTTTGTCATATCTTGCCCTCAGCACAACAGACATTTTCGAAGCCGTTTGTTCTTCACGCCGATTGTGAAAATAATAAAGTGAAGATGGAAAATCTATATACCGAATACAGAGATTTCCTGTATCAGTTTTTTATAGCGCACGTCAAACTCCCCGCTCTGGCAGAAGATTTGGCGCAAGACGTCTTTGTGAAATTTTGGGAACGCCGTGACCGAATACACGATATCGAAAATATGGATGCATGGCTCTACACCCTCGCCCGCAATCATTTGACCGACCACTACCGCCGGCTCGCCACTGAACGAAAATATCAGCAATCGGTATGGAACCATATGGAACGGCACTCGAACCGCGTTTTACTGGAGATTTATAAAAAAGAACTGGAAAAGGAAATAGATGAGTTGTTGGATCAGCTATCTCCGCGCCAGAAGGAGGTTTATATTTTAAGCCGTGAAAATGGTTTGACACTGGATGAAATCGCGGCCCGATTGAAAATATCACCCAATACCGCAAAAAACCATCTGGTGCATGCTCTGAAAGTCGTGCGAACAGGATTGAATCAGAACTACACCCCTGTGTTCCTTTTACTCAGCATAATAATCGTGTAAGCCAATATCTATACAAAGGACATAGGATGTTTTCCCTGACACCACGATGCTCATTCCCCTGTATTTTCTATTGAGAGAATTATAAACTAACCCGGATTATTCATGAGTTTTGCTGCATATAGATTCGAGGCGACGAAAGCTGCAGGAATAGTATACTATTGCAAGGCTTTTGCAACGAAGGAGATGCTGAAGCAAAACCAAACAACATCCATTTTTGAGGAGTTGAAACTCCTCAAAAATAACGACAATCATCTAATAATCAGCAAGACAGAATAAATAAAACAATGTTGTGGTGAATAATGCGGGCTAACATAGGATTGTAGGATTTCAACTAATAACCAGGCGT
>Ga0209487_1003928_pt1 | contig 11572 bp, 11 predicted proteins | sample Poulit2012_FD_187524 | JGI IMG/M metagenome (GOLD analysis project Ga0209487, IMG submission 187524) | Agricultural soil microbial communities from Georgia to study Nitrogen management - Poultry litter 2012 (SPAdes) (version 2) | ecosystem: Environmental > Terrestrial > Soil > Agricultural land... | reverse complement strand
TATAATTGGTCTTCATAGCGATAAAAAACGTCAAAATTATAGAATCTTGTTTGAGGGTGTTAACGCTTTTGTATATAAACATGTTATTATAAATTTAACTTAAAAAATAAGTGAAAAGCAGGGGGGCGAGTGAAATGCCAAGACGTCCTAAAATCTGTGTTGTCGGCAGTATTAATATGGATCTGGTGACAACAACGAAGTTAATGCCTGAACAAGGAGAAACTGTTATGGGAGAGGCATTTGCAACTTATCCGGGTGGAAAAGGGGCCAATCAAGCAGTTGCTGCAGTTAAACTAGGAGCAGAAGTCACGATGATTGGGGCGATAGGTGAGGATGCGTTTGGAAGTGACCTTTTATCTCATTTTGAAAAGGAAGGTATTTATACAAACGGGATTAAAAAGTGTCCACAACAGACAACCGGTATCGCAACAATCATTTTATCAAAACAAGATAACCGAATCATTGTTGCAGCAGGGGCTAATACAGAAGTGACTCCTGAATGGGTGAAGGGTAACAAACAAGAGATTTTGAAATGTGATGTCATATTATTACAGTTTGAAATCCCAATGGAGACGATCCAATATGTGACACGTCTAGCTTTTGATAATGGCATTCCTATCGTGATAAATCCGGCGCCTTTTCAAGAGTTTCCTAAGGAATTACTTGAAAAAGCGACTTATTTCACACCTAACGAAATAGAACTTTTATCAATGAACCAAATGGAAAACTTTAATAAAGTGAGTGACAAAATGATTGTAACAAAAGGCAGTCAAGGCGTACAGTTTGTAAATGAAAGTGGTGACTTGCAACATGTATCAGCGTTCCAGGTTAAGGTTGAAGATACGACGGGAGCAGGTGATACATTTAACGGTGCTTTGGCTGCTGAATTAGCACGAGGTGCTGAATTAGAAAAGGCTGCTTATTATGCAAATGCGGCAGCAGCTCTATCCGTAACAAAACTTGGTGCTCAAGGTGGCATGCCTACTAGAAAAGAAGTTGAAACGTTTTTAAGAGAAAATCAAAAGTAATTAAAACTTTTGATGCTGGAGGCTGATAAGTGAATGAATAAGAAACCAATTATTATAGATACAGACCCGGGGATTGATGATGCTGTTGCACTAGCAATTGCCTTGCATGATAAAACACTTGATGTCCGCTTAATTACAACAGTTCATGGTAATGTAAGTTTAGAGAAAGTGACACGGAATGCTTTGAAATTACTTCATTTTTTCAATAAGGATGTTCCAGTAGCTGCCGGAAGCGACCGTCCGCTTCTTCGTGATGTGATCGATGCAAGTGAAGTCCACGGTGAATCGGGCATGGATGGTTATGAGTTCGCTGCGCCGGGTAACATTCTTTTAAAAGACGAACATGCTGTTAATGCGATATATAAGGAAATAATGGAAAGCAAGGAAAAAATAACCCTTGTTCCAATTGGTCCATTAACCAATATTGCTTTATTGATTCGACTTTATCCTGAAGTTGTTAAGGAAATTAAGGAAATTGTATTAATGGGCGGGTCGACATCAAGAGGCAATGCAAGTCCGGCTGCTGAATTTAATATATTAGCTGATCCTGAAGCAGCTAAAATCGTTTTTCAAAGTTCAGTTCCAATTGTTATGCTCGGACTGAATATTGGAGATAAAGCTAAAATCTATAATGAGGATAGTAAGAAAATTAAAGACCTAAACCAAACAGGTAGGATGATACACGATCTTTTTCAACATTACCGGGGCGGAACAATGGAGACCGGACTTACAATGTACGATAGTACGGCCATAGGTTATTTGAGTAAGCCAGATATGTACCAAGTTGCCGAAGCTTATGTTGATGTTGAAGTTACGGGACAACTCACAATGGGAGCAACGATTGTTGATCTGGAACATCAATTTGAACAACAGCCTAATGCCAAAGTAGCTGTTGATTTAGATGATCAAGCTTTTAAGCATTGGCTTATTAATAGTTTAGCTAGGTGTAATTGATTAAAAAACTACAATAACTTGCTTGTCATAGCAAGTTATTGTAGTTTTTTGCTCTTAGAAATACTCATTACTTTTTTATAATAGAGTTGAACAAAAGGATAAATATTTATCGAAACAGTAAAACTTTTCATCATATATCCTTGCAATATTCTTAAGAATTACGTATGGTTAATAACGTCAAATAAATTAGGAGGACATATGAAGAACGTCTCAAAGGTATTTTATATTACATTAGTTTTAGTGATTATTGCAGTAGTATTTGGTGGTCTTTTTCCTGTTCAATTTGAAAATATTACAACGAATATTCAAGAATTTGTAGCTACCAAATTTGGCTGGTATTATATGTTGCTTATGTCAGCTACGGTTATTTTATCTATTTTTATTGCTATTAGCCCGTACGGAAAAATTCGTTTAGGAAAGGATAATTCAAAACCAGATTTCTCAACACCGACATGGATTGCGATGCTGTTTTCAGCGGGAATGGGTATTGGGCTTGTTTTTTACGGGGCAGCAGAGCCTTTATCACATTATTTAACTGATGCCCCCTCTTCAGAAGTTGGATCCAATGCAGCATTTAAGGAAGGTTTGACGTCAGCCTATTTTCATTGGGGGCTACATGTTTGGGCGATGTATGGGATGATAGCATTAGCGCTTGCTTATTTCCAATTCCGCAAAGAAGAGCCTGGCCTTATATCAGCTACGTTAAAACCATTATTTGGTGAAAAAATGAATGGTCCGTGGGGTGTTCTAATTGACGTCCTCGCTGTTTTTGCAACGGTCTTTGGTGTCGCGACATCTCTTGGATTTGGAGCAGTTCAAATAAATGGAGGGTTATCCCATTTATTTGGAATAAAAATTGGTTTTGGTTCACAATTTATAATTATTTCTATAGTGACACTTTTATTTTTAGCTTCTGCTTGGTCAGGATTAAGTAAAGGGATTAAATATTTATCCAACACAAATATGGTCTTAGCCGTCATATTACTAATAACTGTGTTAATAGTAGGTCCGACCCTACTCATATTAAACATGTATACTGAAACGCTTGGTCTTTATATACAAGATTTAATAAAAATGAGTTTTAGAACGGCTCCTTTAGAAGGAGACAACAGAGGTTGGCTTGATAGTTGGACAATTTTTTACTGGGCATGGTGGATCTCGTGGGCTCCTTTTGTTGGTATGTTTATCGCTCGTGTCTCACGTGGTAGGACAATACGTTCATTTATGACGGGCGTATTAATTGTTCCAACGTTATTTGTGACCATTTGGTATGCTGTTTTTGGTACAACAGCAGGCGATGTACAAAATCACGGCACGGAATTAACACAGTATTCCACAGAACTTGTGCTGTTTAATATGTTTGATCAGCTGCCAATTTCCATGATTTTATCGGTGATAGCTATTTTGCTGATTGCTTCATTTTTTGTGACATCTGCGGATTCAGCAACGTTTGTCTTAGGGATGCAGTCAACAAAAGGATCACTTATTCCACCCAATAATGTAAAGGTCATTTGGGGAGTTGCTCAATCGGCTGTAGCATTAATACTCCTTTATGTTGGAGGGTTACAGGCTATTCAAAATACGATTATTTCTGCAGCTTTGCCATTTTCATTTGTGATGATTTTAATGATTGTTTCTTTGTTTATAGCTCTTAATAAAGAACTTAAATAATATTAACTGCACTTATATTAAAAGGAGTCTATCCCCAATTGACTCCTTTTAATAATGAAATATTTGAAAACTTTGTAATACGTAGTGACAGACAATCTTTATAGTGATAAAATATGAGTCATTAGTCCTGAATTTAAAAAATCATAGGACAAAGAAGTATAAAAATATTACGTGGATTGGAGTAAAGTGGATGAAAAAATGTAATCAATGTGGATTTGAACAAGAAGACGGAAAGTTTTGTGGCAAATGTGGCAGTCCTCTAGAAGATAAAGCTACTGCTCAATCGAGTGAAAGCGACAAAAGTGAAAAAGCTGATGGCATTAATCAATCAGTTAGTCAGCAAGCAAGTGATGAAGAAAATCAAGGCTCTCAATCTCCATCGTCTGAACAGGATGAAATTGCGGCAACGACTGCACAGAGAGAAACAACAGTACAAAACTCAAGCTCAACTGCTTCACAAAATGCTCAAGCAGAAAATGACATGGTTGAAAGAATGAAAGAAACATCAAAAGAATTTTGGTCTTATTTTACATATTATTTAAAGCAACCATCACATATATTTGCAGAACGTGGTAACGAATTTACTAATGGCATCATAAATATTGTAGCCATGTTATTCTTATTTTCGTTAAGCACTTATTTTCTTTTTAGAAACTTTATGTCGGCCACAATGGGGAGCTTTAGTCCGAGCGTGCCATTCTTTCCAATCTTTGGTAACACTTTGTTTTTCACAGCGATATTTATCCTATTGGTCATAGGTATTCTGTTTGGAATAAATAAGTTATTCGGTTCGGAGTATTCGTTTAAGGAAATCATAAGCATTTATGGGGGTCATCTGTCTCTTACAACAATCGTTGTGGCTGCGGCATTTATTTTATTACTAGTCAAAGCGAATCTAATCGGGATGATTTTAATAGCCGTTGTGTTTGGGCTTGCGATTACAACGACCCCACTTTACTTGATTAGTAGTTTATTAACAAGAAAGTCAAAGTCGCTTGATCCGTTTTATGGTTATCTTATTTATACTGTAGCTGTAGCAGTTGGTTTCATTATTTTGTTTACTATTTTAGCAGATTCAGCTGTAGGTGGACTATTAGATGACTTAGAGGATATATTTTATTATCTCTAAATTTCATAAGCTACATCAATGAAAAGTCGTTTGGTTTTCAGATTTACTGGAAACTAAACGGCTTTTTTGTAGTTTTGGGAAACTATAACATTAAAACCTCTGTGGATAACATTATACTAAAATTGGCCACGTCTAGCTTCAGCACCCAGCCTGCCTGAGGCTAATCGGGCGCTTCAGCTTTTGATCGTCCAGCGCAAGCGCCCAGAAACTATCAATGCTTTTTGGTGGGGCGTGTAATCGCAGCCCCAAGTTTCGAATGCCTTCCTACGATAAGTCGACTTTAAATCGCTTCGCTTTTCACGTCTCCTTTATCTCGTCAGGCCTTCTCCAACTTGTATGTTGCTAATCGGACGTTTGCACTTTTGTTCCTTTTCAATCTTCCTACTCAGTAAAGTGAATGTATGGTAAAGTTATATTATTGCTGAAAAATCAATAAAGGAGAACAGTGGAACATGAAAGATTATTTGGATAAATTGGCTCAATCCCCCAGTCGATCATACATAGGTTCGATGTTACCAGGAATTATAGTTTGTTTTTTAGTTATGATGGCAGGGATATATGGGGCAGAGTTGATCGGCGCTTTACTCATTAAATTGAATTTTTTACCTGAAGGCAGTGCAAGTCCCGTTTCAGGTATATTCGTTGCCATTATTCTTGGGATTTTAATTCGAAATACAGTGGGCTTACATCTTATTTTTAAAGAAGGTACGGCTCTTTCGGTAAAATATGCTTTAAGATTAGGGATTATTTTACTTGGATTACGGTTAAGTTTGGTGGAAGCACTTAAACTAGGAGCCTGGGGTGTTCCTTTAATTGTTATCTGTATTAGTTGTGGGTTGGCAGTTACATTATACTTTACTAAAAAGCTACAGCAATCTGAAAGACTAGGAACTTTAATCGCTTGTGGGACGGGGATTTGCGGCGTGACAGCGATCATGGCCACGTCACCTGTGATTGAAGCGAAAGAGAATGAAATTTCTTACGCGGTTGCTAATATTACTATTTTTGGCTTGGTTGGTATGTTATTTTATCCTTATTTGGCTCATTTCTTTTTTGCTGAAGATCCAATTAAAGCGGGATTATTTCTTGGAACTGCGATTCATGATACCGCGCAAGTGACAGGGTCAGCTTTAATTTATGATCAAATGTTCCAAATGGAAAAAGCAGTCGATGTCGCCATGGTGACGAAATTGACAAGGAATTTATTTATTATAGCTGTTATTCCAATCGTATCTCTGCTTTTCTTTAGAAATTCACAACGAGCAACAATGGCTGAAGGGGCTCAATTAGACTTAGATAGCGGGGGCGAGGTAAGCGAATCTTCACGTTTACCGAAATGGTATAAACTTGTTCCTTTATTTGTAATTGGCTTTTTATTGCTTGCCTTAGTAAGGACCATTGGTGATATGACACTTACTAATAGTGGAGCAGCGTTTGGGTTTTTAACAGCGGATGCATGGCAAAGTTTCTATGAATCAAGCAGTTCTTTCGGTACGACTTATATGCTTGGTATAGCAATGGCAGGGGTTGGGTTGACCACTGATTTAAGTCAATTTAAAGGATTAGGGATGAAGCCATTTTATATTGGGTTGATTGCAGCTCTCTCTATTGGTTTAGTTAGTTTTACTTTGGTTAGCTTATTTGGTCATTTAGTGACGGTTTAAAAAAGTGCGCTATCTCATGAAGAGACAGCGCATTTTTTGTTATTTTATATTACTAATGTCTTAAGATAACCACCTGTATCGATAAGATATTGATGAATTACTTTTTATCGGGCGCGAGTAGTACCCTCACGATGCGAAAACACCGAATCTGCTATTAATACAACTTGAGAAACACCCGTGATGCGAAAACACCAAATCTGATATTTATACAACGTGAGATACACTCTCACGATATATAAAAAGCTCGAAACCGGTATTTATAGCAATGAGAGAGCCTCTCTCATGATGCAAAATCCTACACATTCTTTTGATAGGCGGGTTCTGAGTGGATTAAGACTTGGCCGATTTCTTTTTGTACAGCTTGCTGGAAAGTTTTGTTTGCTGAAACGATATCAAATAAGGCAATGCCGGTTTACTTAAATAAAGTAGAGCCACCCAAACGCGATACACATAGACTCTAACCCTATTGTACAAACTGCACAATAGCCTTATTAAGATCAATGATAAAGCGAAAACTTTCTTTGGTCTGAACTCTGAGGACAAGTCATAAATTTTATGTAGTTTTAAATTTTTGCTATTATACTATTAAGAGAACTCATGAACATAAGAGTCAGCGGGAAAAATTAGCTAGTAGTGAATAATTTTAAAGTAGCTTTACATAAGCTGAATAAGGAGGATGAGGCAATGCTTGTTATATCTGAACAAGACATGATGGAAAATCATATTATGAAAGATGCTATATCAGATCTTAAAAAAGGAATAAAAGCTAAAAAAGAAAAATTGATACTAAATCCTGAGCGAACCGTTATTAATTTTCCAGAGCAGGAAGGCTCAGCGTTATATATGCCGAGTGCCAATTTGCATGAGAATAAGGCGTCTGTGAAAGTCGTAACCATTTTCCCCAAAAATCCTCAGTTTGGAAAAGCAACAACTCAAGGTGTGCTACTCTTGAGTGATGCTGAAACTGGTGAACATCTATGTTTAATGAATGCATCATATCTTACTAGATTAAGAACCGGAGCCTTAAGTGGTGTTGCTTCTGAAGTATTTGCTCGTCAGGAATCCAGTGAATTGGCTGTAATCGGAACAGGTGCCATGGCTTTTGAGCAAGTGCTTGGAGTATTGGAAGTACGGTCGCTTAGTACGATCAATCTATTTAATCGAACACGAGAAAAAGCTTTCCAATTTAAAGAAAAGTTAATTAAATTCGGTGTGACTTGTGAGATAAATATTTCCAGTGATGTTAATCAGATTGTTGAAACAGCAGATATTATTTGTTGTGCAACGCGTTCAAAGGATCCTGTGTTTGACGGAACTCGATTACAAGAAGGAACACATATTAATGGGGTTGGATCTTTTCTACCGACAATGCGAGAAGTTGATCTTACGACAATTCAAAAAGCAGATAAGATAATAGTTGATGATATAAAAGGTGTCAAGGAGGAAGCTGGGGAACTGATTCACGCAACCGAACTAGGTAACTGGCGCTTTGCAGATATCTATGCTGAACTTTATGAAGTCGATGGAAGTACATTTAAGCGGGAAAATAATCAGGAAATAACATTTTTTAAATCAGTAGGGAGCGCTTATTTTGATCAAGCATTAGCCCAAGGAGTTTATAAATTAGCGAAAAGCCGAGGATTTGGTGAAGAAATCGATATATAAGAACTTTTAAAATAGACATTTAGTAACAAGCATGCGCTTTTTGACATAAGTGTTATTTTTCTATATTTGAGGTGAATCAGTTGTTAAAAGACACAGGAGAAAGAGTCATACCAGAGAAAATGGACGTTACAGATTATATGCTTATTGAACATCTTGCCAGATATCACTTTGCGAATCTGTATGTCAAAGGACGCGTTCTTGATTTAGCTTGTGGATCTGGATATGGCACCCACATTATAGCAAAGCGTTGCAGGAACCAAATTAATGAAGTCATTGGTATAGATAATAGTAGAGAGGCTTTAGACTATGCACGGTACAGTTACTATCATCCGAAATCTATATTTATAGAGGAGGATGTAGTGAGCGACAACCTCCCACAACACTTAGGACAATTCGACTCTATTGTTAGTTTTGAAACGCTTGAACACATAAAGGAAGAAGAACAATTTTTAAAAAATATTTATGACATGCTGAAACCAGGTGGCTCTTTGATTTTATCGACACCATTTGGTCAGGGTCGTGGCAAGCCTTGTGGTAATCCATTTCATATTCATCAACTTACTAAAAAACAATTTAAAGCATTATTTACTAGATACGAGTCAGCGAACTATTATTACCAAGCCGGGGCTCTAATTGTGCCTGAGGAATTTGCTAAAGATACAAACTTTCCAATTGGAATTGTTGTCTGTCAAAAATAAATATGCTTTCTAAATCAAAAAGAAACCTATCGCCATAATAACGTATCCACCTAATAAAGCTAAACCGTCAAACCAGTTTGATTCGCCATCAACTGATAACATAATGATTAATAAAACAGCAGTAATCATACTAATTAACTCTGGCCATGTAAAGATGAGTGGCATTGAGATAGGAAAAAACATCGATATTACAACTAGAATGGGGGCAACAAACATTGCGACTTGTAGGGTAGATCCGACAGCAATCTCTACCGCCACGTCCATTTTATTTTTATAGGCTAGAAAAACAGCTGAGGCGTGTTCAGCAGCGTTACCAACGAAGGCAACGATAATTACTCCGATGAATAATTCTGACCAGCCAAATGTTTCACCGACAACGGTAAATGTATCAACGAGATGGTCTGAGATGAAAGCAACAGCCAGAGTTGCTAGCGCCAAGATGGTCATGGCTCTGCCTTTACTCCATTCAGGTTCTTCTTCAACGACTTCTGTCGATTGATTGGATTTTATTTCTTCAGGATGTATTTTTTCTTTACTTTGAAAAAGTCCTCGATGTGTAAATAATTTGAAGAACAAAGCGGCTAAGTAAAGTATAATAAGTGTAATGGACACACCTACACTGAGGAACATTGTTTGACTTTCATCCATTGATAAAGTGAACACCTTAGGAATGATAAAAGCTAATATGATTGAGAATATCAGTAATCCAGCATTATGCATAGCATTATTAATATTAAACGTTTGCCGCTTGTATTTTAGCCCACCAATAAAGAATGAAAACCCACCAACTAAAAGTAAATTACCCAATATAGATCCAGTTAAAGAGGCGAGTACAATGCCAATCAACCCCGATTTCAATGCGAAAATAGAGATAATCAGTTCAACAGCATTACCAAATGTCGCATTAAGTAACCCACCAATTCGTGGCCCTAAGACAATTGCTAAACTCTCCGTTGATTTTCCGATTAATCCCGCTAATGCAATGATAGTTAAAGAATAAATAGTAAACATAAGAACAGGCGACCAATCCATCATTGCACCAATTGTAGCTATAGGTAAGCCTATAGCTGTTAGCCCAAAAAATATTTTATTTGCCATTAACAAAACTCCTTTAAAAGTAGCAATAGTTAGCATACCCGAAGTTTATCTATTTATTGATTTTATAGGGAGAAAATGAATTCATAATGTAAAGCAAGTAAAAGTGGTGAGAATTTGACCAACGATTCGATTATTTCCTGGGGAATAAGCTGTTAGAAGAAAGTTTTTGTGGTGATTCGACAATGATTTAATTAGAATCTCAATATAAATCTGTTGATTTAATCTTGCATTAAATATGTATATGCTTTTTTCAATAATAAAGGATAGAGGAGTTACTCAGATTGCTCTCTCTATCCACCTAAAAATACGGCTCCATAAATAAGAGCTCCTAATACAACATATGCAGGACTGACTCGTTTGATTTCTAAAAAGAAATAACCAGCAACAATCAGAAGAACGGTATGAATGATTCCAACATCGATATATGAATCAAAAAAGAATTCATAAGTCATAACACCGAGTAATATAGCAATTGTAGGGCGAATAATTTGCGTTAGCTTTTTCACTCGTGGTGAATCTTTGAATTTAAGTAAGATCCCTAATAGAACAATAAGCATTACGATTGTAGGTGCAACAGAAGCGAAAACACCAATAATAGAGCCAATGATGCCACCTTGATCATAGCCAATATAGGCAGCCATCTTTGTGGCAATCGGTCCAGGCAATCCATTTCCTAAAGCAACCATTTCACTGAATTCTTGGTTACTAAACCAACCATACTCATCGACAACTTCACGTTGAAGAAGAGGGATGGTTGCTGGTCCACCGCCGTAACCTAATATATTAGCAATGAAATTAGAATAAAAAATTTGCCAATACGTGGTTAACATCATTCACCCTCCTGTTTTTGCTTTTGTTGTCTTTCTTCTTTTGATTTAAATAAAAGAGCGTATAAAATAAGGGCAATAATGACAATGGCTGGATGGATATCAACTAATTCTATCAGGAGCAAACTTAACACTAGATAAACTATCGTCATGTTCCATCCCATTAATAACTTAGACTTTTTAATGAAATCCCAAGCTAAAACACCGATCATCACTCCAGCGATCGGGAGGACGCCTTTCGACATGCCTTGCACCCACGACTTATCTTTATACGCGTTTAAAGTTGTTAATAATAAAATAATTAAGAATGCAGTTGGTGCAACTGTAGCTATAATACAGTTTAACATTCCCCAAAACCCTTTTAATCTCCAACCTATGTAGCCTGACATTTTAGTATTAATGGGGCCAGGTAAAGTGTTAGCCAACGCTAGAATATCGGAGAATTCATCATCGTCCATCCATTGATATCTCTCGACCACTTCTTTTTGCATCAAAGGAATGGCTGACAATCCTCCCCCGTAGCCAAGCATTCCGGCCCGGAAAAAGGCCATGAATAAATTTTTATGCATATATGATAACATCTCCTTTTGCCTCGCCAATAAATAATATTATCATACGAAAGTTTGTAAAAAAAGTCAAAGTACGCCATGCAAATATATGTGTTATCAACTGATTATGCTTATTAATGATAATATATATCATAAAAACCTTCATTTTGTTTATAGATGTAAATTAAATGTATATGCAATAAATAATTTCAATATAAATATAGTTTATTAGATGGCGGAAATGGTATACTGTGTTTATGGATAAGTTTGGAGGGGTAAGAATGAAATTT
>Ga0209487_1003927_pt1 | contig 11572 bp, 11 predicted proteins | sample Poulit2012_FD_187524 | JGI IMG/M metagenome (GOLD analysis project Ga0209487, IMG submission 187524) | Agricultural soil microbial communities from Georgia to study Nitrogen management - Poultry litter 2012 (SPAdes) (version 2) | ecosystem: Environmental > Terrestrial > Soil > Agricultural land... | reverse complement strand
CAGGACGTCGCGCACTTAACCTGCCTTGCCCTGGCAAAGGGTATGTCGACGTTGTTCGCAAAGAACGGTTTTAGTCGACCTTCCTTAGAACTGTTCTGCGGGGTCTTCAGACACGTGCTGGGACTGCGCGTAAATGCTCGTCCCACCGAAAACCTTTGTTCCCGCTGGACAAGGAAGACTACGGTAGCGTTACATCGCACGAAGAAAATTGGTCTGTATTTTCGAGGAGTCGCCACCTTCCGTTCCAATCAACAGGGTAAGAGCTCTATAATTTTGAAGATTTTAGCCGTTCGGATTATCACGTGATATAGCTTGAACACAGTGCACTCCAACTTAGCAAATGGAATACGCGAGACTCCTGGGGGAGATGAGGCCTAGGTGAGACCCCGGAGTGCGTCAGCACGAGGAGGCTCATCAGCCGCCCCCGGAAATCGAGTGTATTCCATTTGCGGTGCCCGGAGCAGAAGTAGTGAGTCGATATTTCAACCGTAAGACACTAGTGAATCTAAAAATAGAAGTCACCATGTAAAAAATGTGCCGGTATTCCGTATAGAATACCGGCACATTTAGCCAAAGAGCAGGTTCCTTTATGAAGATGTCCATGACCCGCCATTAATGTGAATAGCCTGTCCGGTCATGTAGGATGACTCATCTGAAGCGAGCATGACATATGCCCAACCGTGTTCAGACGGCTGACCCGGTCTTCCCATTAAACTGTCTTGGCCGAAATTCTCTACGCCATCCTCATCAAAGGAAGATGGAATCAGTGGCGTCCACACAGGTCCGGGCGCCACAGTATTTGCACGGATGCCTTTCTTGGCAAGGCTTTGCGCAATACTGCGTGTGAAAGCAGTAATAGCCCCTTTAGTTGCTGAATAATCCATGAAAATCGGATTTCCGCGATACGCATTAATAGAAGATGTGCTAATAATAGCGTCACCAGCTTGCATATGGCTGACAGCTGCCTTGGTTAGGTAAAACTGAGAAAAGAAATTCACTCGAAAAACTTCCTCAAATTGTTCAGATGATATATCTAGAACATCTTCCCGTACATATTGAATAGCAGCATTGTTTACTAAAATATTAATCTTGCCAAATGCCTCTACTGTTTTCTCGACAAGGTTGATACAATGTTTCTCCTCTTTGATATCACCTGGAAGCAAAATACATTGTGACCCCTCATCTTCCACCATTTTTTTGGTTATTTCTGCATCTTCATGTTCATCTAGATAGGATATCGCAACATTGGCCCCTTCCTTTGCATATAAAATTGCAACTGCACGTCCGATGCCACTGTCGCCACCGGTGATAAGTGCGCTTTTTTCTTTTAATTTATTTGTACCTTTATAATCGGTTGGTTGTGCAGGTAATGGCTCCATTTTCGATTCCATTCCAGGCTGTTTATTTTGTACTTGTCTAGGTGTACTTCCTTTTTGCATTTCTCTCGGATCCATACAGTTAATCCTCCTCTGAATTACTATGACATTATAGGAAATACCACGTTATCACGAAATACAAACATATAACGAAAATAGAAAAGCGATACGTGTTCTCGAAAGGGGATGCGCTATATCCAGGCAAAATCATAAACATGTTTACTAGAGGTAAATATTGGGAAAGGTATAGTAATGTTACGAATCTAGCAGACTTTTAAAGAATCGTCTGAGCAAATAATAACATTTAAGGAGGTATTTTTATCAAATATTTATCTTTAGCCACTTTATTTACATTGGCATTACTTCTGTTTGGGCAATCAGTTTCTGCAAGTGTGGATTATACGGTACAGCAGGGAGATACGCTATATAGTATAGCGGAGCGTAACAATGTAGAACTCGATACATTAATCGCAGTGAATCCATCTATTGCTGATCCGTATGAGATCATGAAGGGACAAGAAATCATTATCCCGGATGAAGAAGGAGCGTCATTTACCGTTACCGCCTATACTGCGGGTTATGAATCTACTGGAAAAGAAAAAGGAGACCCTGGTTATGGTGTAACGGCATCCGGTAATTATGTACAAGAAGACCAAACAATAGCTTGTCCGCAGTCACTTGATTTCGGAACCGAAATACATATTCCTGAATTAGGGGAGACATTTATTTGTGAAGACAGGGGAAGTGCCATAACAAGCGGTCATCTGGATATATATATAGAAGATCTGGATGACGCCCTGGAATTTGGCGTACAAGATTTAGGAGTACAAATTATTGAATGAATCAAGGTATCTTATAGAAATGTCCAGCCTGGAGTCAGGTTGGACATTTCTATTATCACCTCTGTTTTAAAAGAACAAAAAAAGACGGTTAATTGACCTAAAACATAGAGTGTTTAGGAAACGCTTGCGTTCTATGATGAAAGAGGATAGACTGAATATACAGTTAAATATTATGAATCGGGAGTCTGTGGAAACAGGCTGAGAGTACGGCTAATCCGTCGTAGACCGCTTGAACCTGTTGGGTCATGCCAGCGTAGGGATTAGCATGTTTCTCATGTCTACATATGACTTTTAAAGCACATTGTGTCCCAGCGCAACGTGCTTTTTTAATTTTCGAATTTTAATAGAAAGGTTTGATCACTATGAAACAACAAGAAATGATAGATTGTGTATTAAATTTTATCAAGAGCGATGATGAGTCGGAAGAAGCTTTTCAAACGTTGGCAATTCAATTATTCCGATACCAGTTTGAAAACAATCATGCTTTTCAGCGATATTGTCGCAAAAAGGGAAAAACATTACGGACAGTTAAAACATGGCGTGATATACCAGCAGTTCCTGTCGATGCCTTTAAGGATTTGCCTTTAACAAGTGTGGACGTGAAAGAGGCGGAGTCCATCTTTATGACAAGTGGTTCAACGACAGGAATAAGGGGCAAGCATTATCATCCATCTCTTCAAGTGTATAACACGTCGATGCTTGTCCATTTCAAAAGATGCTTTATGAGGGAAAAAGAGAAAATTCGTATGGGGATTCTTTTTCCGAAGAGGGAGGAAATGCCGAACTCCTCTCTTGCCCACTATTTGGCTTTAGCAGTTGAACATTTTGGGACAGAGAAAAGCCGTTACTTTGTCACAAATGAAGGAATTCGGACTACCTCATTAATAGCGGAACTTGAAGCGGTGGAGGAATCTGGAGAGCCGTATGCTTTACTTGGTGCTTCTTATAGTTTTGTTCATCTTTTCGAGGAATTGGAAAGGTTAGGTAAATCATTCAAGTTACCTGCCGGAAGTAAATTATTTGATACAGGCGGATTTAAAAACCAATCCCAAAGCTTAGATTTGGAGGAGTTTTATTCACGTATGCATCATGTATTTGGGGTTGAGCGTAAGGATTGCATTAATATGTATGGAATGACAGAGCTAAGTACCCAATTTTATGATGCTGGCAATGACAAGCTTCCTTCTGTGAAATTCGGACCGCATTGGATTCGAACACGGGTTATTCATCCACTGACAGGTGAAGCTATGCCATTAGGAGAAAAGGGTATTCTTGTACATACAGATCTGGCTAATTTCAATTCGGCAACAACGATTATGACAGAAGATATCGGCGTGGAAACAGAAAACGGGTTCTTATTGCTTGGAAGGGCAGAAGGGACCGATGCGAAAGGATGTTCACTTGCCGTTGAGGAATTTATGCAAGCGAACAAAGGATCAAGATGATGAGGGAGATAGTGGGGTACCTTCCAAAAATGGAAGATGAAAAGATAGAATACAAGAAATGGCGAGTCGGTGCAGCGAATGAATTGGAATTGCTTATACCGCATTTAACAGAAACCCAGCTTGAAAAGATAGCTGTAAAAGTAAAACAGGCAAGTATGGACGTTCTTAAAACTTATTCCATATATGAGATCATCAATATTATTGACCGGGTGATTGAACAGCTCCTTGATCGGACGAACCCTTATCGGAAAAAAGCCGAGGCTTTATTGCCAATTCTTACTGGTTATGATAGGGAAATGGTCCGTCTCGGTTTGACTTCTTATTTAAAGTCATTTAGAAAACAGGAGCTGCAGCGTTTTCTCGTAGAAGACTTTACTAATCCGCTTATTTTAGATGACTTTCAGCCTCGGGCAAAACGTGGGTTTTCCAAAGCAGTAGGACCGAACCTCATAGCCCATGTCTGGTCTGGAAATGTGCCGGGGATCCCCTTGTGGAGTTTTATTTCAGGGTTGCTGGTTAAATCTGGCAACATTGGGAAGGTCTCAAGCGGCGAGCCCCTTTTTGCTGGATTATTTGCGCAGCTATTATCGGAAACAGCGCCTGCTCTGGCCGATTGCTTTGCGGTTGTATGGTGGAAGGGTGGTGATGTAGAAAGGGAACAAGCTTTTCTGCAACAATCTGACCTTGTCCTCGGTTATGGAAAAAATGAAAGCTTAAAATCTCTGAGAGAGCAGATTCCAATCACAACTCGCTTTATCCCATACGGACATAAATTCAGTTTCGGAATCATAGCAAAAACAAGTCTGGATGCGCAAAAAGTATGGAAAACAGCGCATGATGCAGCTTACGATGTTATTCGCTATGACCAGCAAGGCTGTTATTCACCACATGTTTTCTATGTGCAACGGGGCGGAAAAATAGCTCCTGAACAATTCGCAGCGTATGTCGCACATGCATTATCTAATTTTGAAATAAAATATCCAAGGAAAAAGCTGAACATCGAAGAGGCTGCTGCCGTTTCCAAATGGCGGCAACAGGAAGAAATTAGTTCTTTTTCCCGAGATAAAAAAGAGATATTGGGTGATATATCTGCCAATTGGACCGTGGTCTATGAGGATCAGATAGGTCAACTAGCACCTAGTATTTTAAACCGGACAATTCGGATCGTTGCGATTGATAGATTGGAAGACATCATTCCATATGTAAAGCAACACCGGAAATTATTACAGACAGTAGGCATTGCTTGTTCACCAAAAGAACTATTCTACTTGGCAAATATGTTGAGTGGCCTGGGTGTTATACGTATTACCGGATTAGGAAATATGACATCGCCGGAATCCGGCTGGCATCATGATGGGCGTTTTAGTTTATTGGATCTTGTTGACATGGTGGATATAGAGCATGCTGCGGAAAGCTATGCTGAACAATTTGCACCCTATGCAGATTAGGAGGGGACATATGGCGTTTTTAACAATTGATCATGTTTCATTTCACTATCATTATCAGAAGCAAATTTTGCACCAAGTTAATTTGGAGATAAAGAAAGGAAAATTCCATTGCTTATTAGGAAGAAGTGGATGCGGTAAAACAACCTTGCTAAAAATAGTTGCAGGGCTTTTACAACCGACGAAAGGCATGGTTTATAAAGATGGCGTTAAAGTGATACAACCGGCGTATGACAGCGGTTTTGTATTTCAGTCTCCGACTCTATTGGAATGGAAGACGGTTTTGGACAATCTGCTTTTGCCAATTTCATTAAAAAGAAAAACAACGAAGGACGACCGGGAACGTGCATTAGCTTTATTACAGACGATGGGGATGGCGGGATTTGAAAATGATTATCCAACTGAATTATCAGGGGGACAGCAAAGCAGGGTGGCTATTGCAAGAGCGCTTATTACAAATCCTTCTTTATTATTCCTTGATGAACCTTTTGCTGCGCTTGATGCGTTGACACGGGAAGAACTGCAGGATGACTTATTGACCTTATGCAGGATGTACCGGACGACCGTTCTGTTTATTACCCATGACATAGAGGAAGCGGTTTATTTATCAGATAGCTTATCCGTCATGCAAGATGGACGTGTCAGTGTGAATTTAAACAATGTCCTGAATAAACCGCGAACCGCTTCAATGAGGTATGATTCCGCTTTTAGCAGTCTTTGCCGGAAATTACGTGAAGCGATTATGGGGGAGAAAGTATGAGAACACCGCAAATGTTTTCATTTTTATTTGCTGTATTGTTGCTGGTTGGCTGGGAGGCTATAGCTAGCACTATGTCTGAGCTTGTTTTACCTGCGCCATCTGTTGTTTTTCTTGTTTTATGGGATGGCTTAAAAACGGGTTATTTCCTGCCGCATATTGTACGCACTGTATCAGAGGTATTGCTCGGTCTCTTGATAGGAAGCATACTTGGCATTACTTTAGGCATCGTCATGGGAGATATTCCATTTATCAGAAAGTCGCTTCATCCTTATGTTATCGCCAGCCAAGCCGTACCAAAATTGGCGCTCGCACCATTGTTCATTTTGTGGTTTGGGTTTGGGATGACATCAAAAGTCGTCATTACAGCATTAATTTGTTTCTTCCCATTATTGGAAAATACAGTAACGGCCATTCAGTATACGGATAAAAATAAGCTTGAACTGTTCCGTATGCTCCGCGCAACGAGGTGGCAAACCCTGATCAATCTAAAAATTCCCTCAGGATTGCCAAGTATCCTGTCAGGCTTTCGTGTTGCTGTTGTATTGGCAGTAGTTGGAGCTGTTGTAGGAGAGTTTATCGGTGGAAGTGAGGGTTTAGGTGCACTTATTATTGCTTCACAAGGGTTAATGGATACACCACTTATGTTTGCTGTCCTGATTTTATTAACCTTGCTAGGCGTTGCGCTCTATCAAGCTGTTTGCTTCATTGAAAAATGGTTATTAAAACCTTATAAAAGGGAGAAAAGTACATGAAACAAAAACAGTTACTTATCATAGGTTTTTCCTTATGCTTCCTATTTTTAGGCGCTTGTGATGCTACAACGGAATCTGCAGAAAAGACTGCGTCTGGGGAAAAGGATTCTGTTAGACTTGCCAGCTGGAGTCAGCCTATTTCCGAACAGATAAATTTGCTGGTGGACGCGGAGAAACACTTTTTCCAGGAAAATAACCTGGATATTACATTTATTCCCGGAGCTGGAGGCGGGGATGCAATTAAAAATATATTAACTGGTAAAGCGGATATCGCCTTTACCGATCCCGGCTCTCTTTTCGGCGCGTTGGATAAAGGAGAAAAGTTGAAAGTGATCTATAATATATATCCGCAAAATGTATTTAATGTTGTTTCCTTGAAAGAAAAAAATATTACCAAGCCGGAAGATCTAAAAGGAAAAACAATCGGTGTATACAGCCTGTCCAGTGGAACAAGGCAAAATCTATTGATTTTATTGCACCAGGTCGGCTTAACAGAAGCAGATGTCAACATTGTTGAAACAGGATTACTTAACTTTGCCCCTTTAATTCAAGGGCAGGTTGATGCAACTGCAGCGACAGATACTGGACTTTTTTTAGGTAAGCAAAAGGGACTCAGTGATGTGAATGTGATGGAAGTGAAAGATGTACTGAACTTCCCAAGCGATGTTTTCGTCGTCACGGAGGAGATGTATGAGGAGAATAAGGAGCTTTTAACAACTTTTATCAAAAGCTATCAAGAAAGTGCCGAGTGGATGATGGAAGAGCCGAAAGAGGCTGCGGCACTGGCAGTGGAACATGCAATTGATGGAAAAGATGAGGAAACCAACTATCACATTATTCAGCTGCGTAATGAAGCGAGCAAAAATAAACAAGGGATGGGCTATACAGACATTAATACCTTACAAAAAGCTGCAGATATGTATCGGGAACTTGGTTTAATAGAAAATCAGTTAAACTTATCAGATGATGTTACAAACGAATTTATCCCGCGTTAACTGGCAGTAAGACCCCCACTTCAAGATTACGAGGCAAGCCAAGGAAGGTAAGTGGGGGATCGACTGCCACTGAATGAGTTTCACTTTATTGATCAGAAATAACAGGAGGCTACTATGGGAAAATTTAAAAATAAAGTTGTGCTTGTTACAGGATCAAGCCGTGGAATTGGTGCATCTATTGCTAAAGATTTTGCTAAAGAAGGAGCCAATGTCATTATTAATTACGTGAAGAATGAACAAGCGGCAGAAGAAGTAGTCGCTGCCTGTATAGAGGTAGGCGGGGATGCATTTTCCGTTCAGGCGGATGTTATGGAAAAGGAAGCTGTCAGACAAATGATAAATACGATCATTCTGGAAATGGGGACTGTAGATATTGTAGTGAATAATGCATTCAAACCGTTTAAGTTTGATCCCGAAAATCGCAAACGAGCTGGTGAGGTCATGTGGGAAGATTATGAAGAACAGCTCCATGGGACGGTTAAATCTGCAGTGTACGTTACAGAAGCAGTTCTGCCGATGATGAGAAAACGTGGGAAAGGCAGTATTATTAATATGGTGACCAATTTAGTAGCAAATCCGATTGTTCCTTATCATGAATATACGACAGCAAAAGCGGCGCTAATTGGCTATAGCCGTAACCTCGCTGCGGATATCGGGGCGTTTGGTATACGGGTGAACTGCGTAGCACCCGGGCTTGTCTATCCAACAAGCTCCAGTCAATATACAAAGGAAGATGTGAAAAATAAAATTATTGAACAAACGCCACTGAAGCGGATCGCCACACCGGCAGATGTTGCAGGACCGGTATTATTTTTAGCTTCTGACTGGAGTGAATTTATCACAGGTCAAACAATTTATGTTGATGGTGGGCTCGTAATGCGGTAACAATCAGTAAGATGCACGGTACTTTATCTACGTAATATTTTATAGGTTCGTTGCAATTGTGCAATTTTATTGGCAGAAATAGGAAGGCATCCTATTTTTAAAGGATGCCATCTTATAAGGTATAAGGAATTTTATACGTTTACGCCGTCTTTCTTTTCTGATAGCCATTGTTCTTTTGTGTAAGACATTTCCCAAAAAGCAAGCTCATATTCTTTTGCAATTAGAAATTGTTCCTTCATTTTCTCTTTTTCCTTCTCGCTCGATTGCTCGGCAATTTCATCCAAAAGATCGATCATTTCCTGTGTTGACGTGTGGAACCATTCACTTGCGTATGTTTGTATCCAATTTTGATAGATCGTTTCTTTAGGCTTTGCGTCCTGATATATTTTACCAATGTCTGCATACAGCCAGTAACACGGCAGGATGGCGGCGATTGTCTGGCCGAGACTTCCGGACGTGGCTGCACGATACAAGTGGGAAGTATACCCATAGGCAGTCGGCGCCGGTTGTAAATTATCCATTTCATCATCAGAAATTTCCAATATTTTCGCATGCTCTTTATGCACGGTTATTTCCGCTTCGGCCGTCAGTTTCGCTTTATCCGCCAGCATAGCAGTAATTTTAAAATCTTCCGCCTGTGCTGCTGCAAGCGCATGAATCTTGCCATAATGTTTTAAGTAATAGATGTCCTGTAGAATGTAAAACTTGAATTTCTCCAGTGGCAGATCACCTCGGACAACTCCTTGTACAAATGGATGATTAATACTTTGTTCCCAGCTTTTTGCTGCGGACTCACGCAGTTCCTCTGTAAAACGCATAAAAAAATCCCCCTCTATTCATTGTTTCTGAATGAACGGGAAGAAAAGGACGCTCGCCTAACGATCTATGCAATCATCGTAGTATCATTTTAAGCGACATTCCACTTTCCTCCGCTGGTATTACCCAGTTCAGGTTCCAAGGGTCAGAAAATCCATTTTCCTCTCAGCCTTCCAGTGAAGGCCCCCCTAGCAGAAACATATATTTGATTTCCCTACAAGTCTATCATAAAGGAAAGTGTTGTCAAATTATTTTGAGAGAACTAAATATAAAGATAATGGGTAAGAAAAATAAAAAGCTGTCCCAACAAGGTCAGACCATGTTGGGGCAACTCTCGCTTCCATTCTAATGTTTTACTATTTCTTACCCGCGAACGTTCCATGTTACTGTGAGTAATAGAGTCGCCAGCACACAAGAAGCAGTTATTAATATAAAACCTAATATCCTAAAACAATATTGGCTGCTACTGCACCACCGAGATAACCGAATAATCCGGTTAATCCTGCAGCTGTACCTGCTGCTTTTTCTGGTACAAAATCAAGTGCTTGCAGTCCAATTAACATGACAGGACCATAAAAATTTGTGCGTTGAAAAACCCCCGCTGAATAAAGTTTCACTTTATATTTTCCAAAACTTCCTCCAGATGTTGAATAGTAGATTTGACCATTTTCTCATATAACCCTAAGATAGATTGCCCATAGTTATCACCTGGTACAGCCCATTTGCCGTTTAAATCTACCCAAGTAGGGGCAGAGCCTCGGTCTACCAGATCAAATCGCGGGTCAATTAATGGGTATTCTTTTGGTAAAGGCTCATCAGTGGCGTAAGCGTATAAATGTTGAAGATGGGCAAGTACACCATCTCTCGGTGTATCAAAACTTGCTCCAGGGTTATCCGGTCCTGTTGCGCCGATACCCGCAAAATTATTTTGTTCCGGTTGGACGACACCGGTGAATCGTAAATAATCTGTCTCGTGCATCGCTTGGGCAAAGGCGACGTCACCTCTAATTCCATAATACGCTCCTAAGGTTAAATAATACTGCCCCAGTTTAATCGCGTCTGCATTGATTTCTTTCACATACTGGTTCATATGATGTGGAGATAAATACGTTTGACCTAAGATAGCATATCCGCCATCGTTGTTCACATTGGCTTCGTCAGTAAGAATATAAGCATCTTTAAATCCCGCATGTTTGACAGCTTCCAGACGTTTTTCTGCATTTTTTCTTTTTGTAAATGCTCCAGCCTGCACACGATACCAAGTTTCACCGGAAATGGTGGCGGGTGCAATAAAGGAATTGATGCCTTTTTTGTTCAGGGTGGCAATAAGCTTTTTTGCGTTATCTTTTTTCTTGAAAGAACCGGCGATTACTTTGTAAAGCGATCCGGAATCCGATTGCTTGCGAGTAAGATTAAATGCTTTTGCTAAACCATTCACATGTCCTTGTGCTACTTTCTCACGCCAGGATGCTTTTTTCATTAGAGCAGCATCCTGGTTACTATCGATAAAGCCATTTTCCGTTAAGAGCGCCGGCATTGTCGACTCACGTAAAACATGGAAATTTGCCTTTTTCTTTCCACGGTTGCGAAGTTCGTTCACTTTAATAATCGCTGCATGCATCGTATCCCGGTATTTAGCTGTTGTAGAGCCGTCAGATAAACTACTATGAATATAATCTTCATACCCCTGAGCAGATCCATTAAAAGAATTACAATGAATCGACAAGAAATAATCGGCACCCCAAGCATTCGCCTCGCTTGTTCGTTGATTCAAACTTCTTGTCGTATCTTTTGTACGGCTCATCTTGACGGTAACATTTTCGTAGTTATCTACTAAGATTGTGCGTATCTTAAGGGCGATATCTAAATTAATATCCTTCTCCTTCAATCGATTTCCTTGCGCACCCGGATCTGAACCACCGTGACCTGGGTCTAAATAGAGTTTCATAAAATATCCTCCATTCCTTTCTATTAATGTTACTTGCAAGATAAGTTTATGGAAAATATTATACTTCGCTTGGACAAACACCCTTATTCAACCAAAAACAAGCGATTTTGCTAGATGAAATAAGAAATATTCTTTCGTGAATTTCGATGCTCATACTTCTCGTAGTTGATGTAAAGTGTGAAAAATATATATTTGTACGTCAATCTGTATTCTTTGGATATGAGCTTAAACTGTTGATTTCCACTGCAGGCGGACGCTTTCACTTTATAACAGTACAAGGTCGACATCTGTTCGAGAAGACCACTTTC
>Ga0209487_1003926_pt1 | contig 11575 bp, 8 predicted proteins | sample Poulit2012_FD_187524 | JGI IMG/M metagenome (GOLD analysis project Ga0209487, IMG submission 187524) | Agricultural soil microbial communities from Georgia to study Nitrogen management - Poultry litter 2012 (SPAdes) (version 2) | ecosystem: Environmental > Terrestrial > Soil > Agricultural land... | reverse complement strand
GAGGAAACATTACTTTATCTAATACATCAGAAGATAGTTGACTTAAAAAATATGTTTGATCTTTATTTTCATCTAAACCTTTTAATAATTTAGATTCACCACTACTTCTATCAATTTGAGCATAATGGCCTGTAGCAACATAATCAGCTCCTAATTGAAGAGCGTAATCTAAAAATGCTTTAAACTTTATTTCTTTATTACATATAATATCTGGGTTAGGTGTTCTACCTGCTTTATATTCATCTAAAAAATAAGTAAATACTTTATCCCAATATTCTTTTTCAAAATTAACTGAATAATATGGAATGCCTATTTGATCAGATACTCTCACAACATCTTCATAGTCAATTGTTGCAGTACATACCCCATTTTCATCTTTATCATCCCAATTTTTCATAAATACACCTATAACATCATAACCTTGTTCTTTTAGTAATAATGCGGTGACTGATGAATCTACTCCACCACTCATTCCGACAACAACTCTTTTATTTTTATTCATCTTTATCCCTCACTTGGTTTTAATCGGTTTATCACAGAAGATATTTTTAATGCAGCTTCTTTCACATTTTCTTTTGTGTTCATACTACCAAAACTAAACCTAACAGAGCTATTAATACGATCGTTTCTTTGACCGTACATTGCAGTTAAAACATGAGATGGTTCTACTGAACCTGCAGTACAAGCACTAGCACTTGATACAGCAATACCTTCAATATCAAAAACAGTTAATAATGTTTCTGTTTTCAATCCTGGAAAGCTTATATTTAAAATAGTCGCTATTGATTGATCAAGATCGCCATTAATTAAATAGTTTACTTCTTCATCATCCAAAGTATCTAAAAATATTTGTTTAAACGTTTGATATTTTTTATTATTTTCATGTTTATTTTCTTGAGCTAATTCTGCTGCTTTTTGAAAACCAACTGCTCCCATAACATTCTCTGTTCCTGGTCTTTTCTTACCTTCTTGTTCTCCGCCGTATTGGATTGGCTGAATTTGGACATCTTCATTAATATAAAGAAAACCAATTCCTTTAGGCCCATTCAATTTATGTGCTGATGTAGTTAAAAGATCTATACCTAATTTTTTTACATCAATATCTAATAAACTATAAGCTTGCACTGCATCTGTATGAAAATATGCTTGATGATCTTTTAAAATTTTACCGATTTCTTCTATTGGTTGAAGCGCACCTGTTTCATTATTAGCAGTCATAATTGATACAAGAATAGTTTGATCTGTTAATGTTCGTTTTAAATCATCTATATTTATAAGCCCTGACTCATCTACTGGTAAATAAGTGACATGAAATCCTCGACTAATTAAATATTCCATAATATGCAAAATTGCATGATGTTCTTGAGAGGATGTTATAATATGATTGCCTTTATATTCATTTTCTAGCGCAGTTCCTGAAACAGCTATATTATTCGACTCTGTGCCACCACTCGTCATAACAATTTCATGTTCCTTTGCATTAATTGTTCCTGCAAGATACCTACGTGCAGTATCTGTTAAATTTCTAGCTTTTCTACCATATTCATGGAGACTCGATGGATTTCCAAAATTTTGAGTAAATAATGGATACATAACATCTAAGACTTCCTGATGAACAGGTGTTGTTGCTGCATGGTCAAGATATATCATAGTATTCTCCTTTCATAATAATTAAATATAAAACATATATGAATTCTCTATTTTTTCATTATCTGCTTCAATTAGATCAAGTAAATTTGTTGAATCTAGTACTTCTTTTACTGCTTCTGTAGCACGTAACCATAAATTTTGTTGAGCAGGTTCTTCTTCTTCAATACCTTCTACAAGTGTAATAGGACCTTCTAACACTCGAATAATGTCACCTACTAAAACTTCTTCTGGCTGATTTACGAGTTGATAACCTCCATAGGCACCCCTTACGCTTTTAACTAAACCAGCATTTCTAAGTGGTGTTGCTAATTGCTCTAAGTAATGAACTGATAATTCATTTTTATTAGCAATTTCTTTTAACGACAACGGTCCATCACCGTACCCACGTGCCAGTTCAATCATAATTGTTAAACCGTACCGACCTTTAGTTGAAATTTTCAAATTCCACACCTCTATTTGAATTTATCATTTAAATTAAAATTAAATATATATAATGTTCTTATTATAACATGAACAACCTACTTCTTGCATTTTAATCGATTGAAGCATAACCTAGATTAACAAACTATTTATTAAAGGGTGATAAATATGAATCATCAACCTCTCGCATATAGAATGAGACCAAAAAATATTGATCAAATTATCGGTCAAGAACATTTAGTAGGTGAAGGCAAAGTCATTAGAAGAATGGTTTCTGCTAATAAACTAGCATCAATGATTTTATTCGGTGCTCCAGGCACAGGTAAAACTTCTATGGCAGAAGCACTTGCTAAAAGTTTAAATCTTCCTTACCGAGAATTAAACGCAGTAGTTGATAAAAAGAAAGATATAGAAATTGTAGTTGAAGAGGCTAAAATGGCAGGTAGTATGGTGTTAATATTAGACGAAGTTCACCGCTTAGATAAAGCTAAGCAAGATTTTCTTTTACCACATTTAGAAAACAACTTACTTACAATGATTGGGTGTACAACAAGCAATCCGTATCACTCGATTAATCCTGCAATTAGAAGTAGAACACATTTATTCGAACTTGAGGCTTTAAAACCAGAGGATATATCTATTGTTGTTCAACGTGCTTTAACAGATGAAAATGAGGGGTATGGACATGAAAATATAAATTTGAGTGACAACGCTCTAAGACATTTTTCTGAAAGTGCTAATGGTGATTTAAGAGCAGCTTTGAATGGTTTAGAATTAGCAGTTAGTTCAACTCCACCTAATGAAAATAATGAAAAAAACATTACACTTGAAGTTGCTGAAGAATGTATGCAAAAGAAAAGCTTTTCACACGATAAAGGTGGTGACGCACATTATGACGTACTTTCTGCTTTCCAAAAATCAATTCGAGGAAGTGACGTAAACGCATCACTTTACTATTTGGGACGATTAATCGAAGCAGGAGATTTAGAAAGCATTGCAAGACGACTTGTAGTCATTGCTTATGAAGATATTGGCATTGCTAGTCCACAAGCTGGTCCTCGTGCTTTATCTGCTGTTGAAGCAGCGGAACGACTTGGCTTTCCTGAAGCAAGAATTCCTCTAGCAGTAGCTGTGACAGAACTTGCCCTTTCCCCTAAATCAAATAGTGCATATAGTGCTTTGGATGCAGCATTATCAGATATTAGAAAAGGTAATACAGGAGATATTCCTGCTCATTTAAAAGATGCTCATTATTCAGGTGCGACTAAAATTGGCCGCGGAGTTGGTTATAAATACCCACATAGTTATCAAGGGGGCTGGGTAAAACAACAATATTTACCTGAGAATATAAAAAGAAAAAAATATTATCAACCTAAAGAAAACAGTAAATTTGAACGAGCAATTAAACAAGTTTATGATACGATCAATAAACAAAATTAAATTAAGCGACAAATTCATTAACTGAGTTTGTCGCTTAATTATTAATCCCGACTTTGCCGTTTCAAGATATTTTTAGCCCGCTTCTTAGCAGGTGGGTGTTCTGTCTTAATCACTAGATTATACGAATAAACAACTTTACTTGTTTGAATAAGATAATCATCTGTAATTAAAAACTAACGAACTCCCTTACATATATGTGTTCGGACAATTAATAATTGATCCACGAACAATTCAGGATTATTTACTTGATTAATTTTATTATATCACATGTAAGCGCTTTATACAAATTAAATAAAAAAGAATTCGTAATAAATACGAACTCTTTTTCAAATTACTCCTCTTCTTCTTGTACTTCAAGTGCAAGCTCTTCAAGCTGTTTTTCACTTACTCTACTTGGTGCATGAGTTAATAAATCTGTTGCATTAGCTGTTTTAGGGAATAAAATTGTATCTCTAATATTTGTTTTACCAGCAAGTAACATAACTAATCGGTCTAACCCTAGAGCAACCCCTCCATGAGGTGGAGCGCCAAATTCTAATGCTTCTAGCAAGAAACCAAATTGACTTTCTGCTTGTTCTTCTGTGAAGCCAAGCACTTTGAACATTTCATCTTGAAGATTACGGTTATTGATTCTTATTGATCCACCGCCAAGCTCAAAACCATTTAAGACAATGTCATAAGCATTAGCTTTTACATTTTCTGGTTCAGTTGATAACTTAGCTAAATCTTCTTCTTGGGGTGATGTAAATGGATGGTGTGCTGCTGTATAACGTTTAGCATCTTCATCATATTCTAATAATGGCCAATCAACCACCCATAAGAAATTGTATAATGTATGATCAATTAAATCTAAATCTTTTCCTAATTTCATTCTTAATGCACCTAGACTTGCAAAAACCACTTTTGATTTATCAGCAACAAATAATAGTAAGTCACCATCTTCTGCATTTGCTTCAGCTTTAATACCTGATAACTCTTCGTCGCTTAAGAATTTTACAATCGGGCCTGTTAATTCATCGCCTTTAACTTTCATCCAAGCAAGGCCTTTTGCACCAAAATCTGCTACGAATTCAGTTAAATTGTCAATATCACCACGGGTATAATTTTCTGCTTGGCCTTTAACATTTAATAAAGCAACTTTTCCACCTGAGGCAACAGCTCCACTAAATACTTTGAATTCAGTATCTTTAATAACTTCAGATACATGAATCAATTCCATTCCAAAACGTGTATCTGGTTTATCTGAACCAAAGCGATTCATTGCTTCGTCATAAGCCATTTTTTCAAATGGTAATTGAACTTTAATATCTAAAACATCTTTCATTATTTTTTCCATCATACCTTCAACAAGTTCCATAATTTCATCACTCGTTAAGAATGCTGTTTCAATATCAACTTGAGTAAATTCAGGTTGACGATCTGCCCGCAAGTCTTCATCTCTAAAACAACGCGCAATTTGATAATACTTTTCAAAACCACTCATCATTAGTAATTGTTTAAATAATTGTGGCGATTGTGGTAAAGCATAAAATTCACCTTGATGAACACGACTTGGTACTAAGTAATCACGTGCACCCTCAGGTGTACTTTTTGTTAAAATAGGTGTTTCCATATCTAAAAATTCATTGTTATCTAAATAATTTCGAATTGCTTCTGTTGTTTTATGACGAATTTTGAATGTTTTTTGTAAATCTTCTCGTCGCAAGTCTAAATAACGATATTTTAAACGTAACTCTTCTGAAACATCTTCAGCTTCATGAATAAGAAATGGTAAGTTTTTTGATTTATTAATAATGTTAAGTTCTGACACAGTCACTTCAATTTTACCAGTTTTAATGTTTGGATTATATGTAGATTCTTCACGTTTAATAATTTTACCTGTTACTTCAATTACAAATTCACTTCTTAACGTTTCAGCTAATGCTAAGGCATCTTTAGAAAAATCAGGGTTAAAAACAAGTTGAACTAGACCTGATTGATCACGTAAATCAATAAAAATAAGATCTCCAAGATCTCGTCGTCGATTCACCCATCCTTTTAATAATACTGTCTCATCAACATTTTCTTCAGTTAATTTTCCTGCATAAGTTCTTCTTAACATATTAATTTCCTCCCAATTTCTCTGTTAAATAATTTACTAAATCATCAATTTCTACTTCTTCTTGATTACCAGTGGTCATCTCTCTCACAGTAATCACACCTTTTTCTAATTCATCTTCGCCTAATATTAAAACATACTTAGCTTTTACTCGATCAGCTTCTTTAAATTGACCTTTAGGTTTTCGTCTTTGATAGTCTTTATCTACTTGAATATTATTTTCTCTTAAAGTTTGCGTTATTTTCACTGCTTCTGATGTGACTTCTTCTCCAAACGTAACAATAAATGCATCAAGTTCATTTTCAACTGGAAGTTCAACTCCTTCAGTTTCAAGTGCTAACATTAAGCGCTCAAGTCCCATTCCAAATCCTATTCCTGGAACATCTGGTCCGCCAAGTTCACTGGTTAGACCATTATAACGGCCCCCACCTAAAAGAGTGGTTATTGCTCCAAAACCTTCATGATCACTCATGATTTCAAATGCTGTATGATTATAATAATCAAGCCCTCTTACTAGTGTCGGGTCAATGACGTACGATATATTCATCGCATCTAAGTATTTTTTTACTTTAGTAAAATAATCTTGTGAATAATCATTAAGATAATCTAATATTGACGGAGCATTTTTCATACTTGGATGATCTTGATCTGTTTTACAATCCAATATTCTTAAAGGATTACTTTCTAGACGATTTTGACAATCGGTACATAATTCACCTATAACAGGTGTAAAGTGGTCTACTAAAGCATTACGATGATTTGTTCTACTTTCTTTATCACCTAAACTGTTTAATACTAAACGAATTGATTTTAACCCCAATGTTTTATAAGCAGTCATTGCAAGTCCAATTACTTCAGCATCAACGCTTGGATCATCACTTCCTAAAACTTCTACACCAAATTGATTTAGTTGTCTCATTCGACCTTGTTGTGGTCTTTCGTATCTAAACATTTGCGCAAAATAGTATAATTTATTCGGCTGAATTGTTGCACCATACATTTTATTTTGAACAAATGCACGAACGACTCCAGCAGTTCCTTCTGGACGTAATGTCAAACTCCTGCCACCTCGGTCATTAAAAGTGTACATTTCTTTTTGAACAATATCTGTTGTGTCACCTACGCTTCGATTGAATACTTCGGTATGTTCAAATAGAGGTGTTCTTATTTCATCATAATTATATGCATAACTTATTTCACGTAATTTTTTTTCGACATATTGCCATTTTTTAGTATCTTCTGGTAATAAATCGACTGTACCTCTTGGTGCATTTATTTTCATATTTAAAACCTCCTTTAAAAATTAAAAAAGCCCCTTTTTACACGTCATGTGAAAAAAGGGACGAGAATATCCCGTGGTACCACCCTGGTTAATGCTTTAAAAGCATCAGCTTTACAGTTAACGCCTGTTCACGTCTATATTTACTAATTTTTCAATATAGCTCTTCAATGAATGTCTTTCATTAGTATTCAGTATAAAATGGTCTCAGTCAAGCCATCTCTTTCTGTTTACCGCAAATTACTAATTACTTTTTCTATCCTTAGATTTAAACACAATATTAAATTTAATCTTATGTTTTATAAATTTAAATGTCAAGTATAACCACTTTAAATTAACTTACCAGAAACTGATTCAAGCGTTATCGTTACAGGCCCTTCATTAGTTAAACTAACGTCCATCATTTTACCAAACTCACCTGTTTCTACATGAATGTCTTCATTACGTAATTTTTGATTAAATAAATCATATAATCTTTCAGCTACATCTGGTTTTGCTGCGTCTGTAAAATTAGGTCGTCTACCTTTCTTAACATCAGCATATAAAGTAAATTGAGATATTGAAAGAACACTTCCTTTAGTGTCAACTAGTGATAAATTTAACTTTTCACTTTCATCAGGAAATATTCTTAAATGAATCATTTTCTGAATAAGAGCATCAATATCAGCCTCTGTATCTTCATGTGTAATACCGACCAAAACAACTAACCCAAAATCTATTTGTCCTGTTATCTTTTCATCTATTTTAACATGCGCTTCTTTAGATCTTTGAATAATTAATTTCACCTAGCATCCACCTCTGTTTTAATGAATTGTCCTTGTTACTGCATAAATATCTTCAATTTGTTTAATTTGATTGATAACGTCACGTAAATGTTCTTTATTTTTAATAAGTACTGTAATATGAATATAAGCTATTTTATTTTTATCTGCTCGCCCTGTTACTTCAGCAATTTGTGTCTTCATTCCGTTTACTGTTTGTAAAACATCGTTGATTAAACCATGTCGATCATATCCAGAGATTTCTAAATCTAAATAATATTCTTTTGTTTGTTCATCTTCATCTAGCCATTTTACATCTATTTGACGTTGTTTTGCTTCTTCTGTTTGAATATTAGGGCAATCTGATCGATGAACAGATACGCCTCGCCCTTTTGTAATATAACCTTTAATATCATCGCCTGGAACTGGGTTACAGCAACGTGCTAGACGTATTAATATATTATCTATACCTTCAACTTTTACTCCAGCAGTATCTTTGCCATGTCTTACATGACTTTTAGTTTCACTGATTGTTTTTTCGATTGTTTCTTCAAGTTGTTCTTCTTGTTCTTGTTTTCTTCGGATATCATCTGTTAATCTTGTTACGATTAATGACGATGTAATTCCTTGATATCCTACTGCAGCATATAAATCATCTAAACTACCGAAATTGAATTTTTCACAAACACGATTTATATTCTCTTCAGTTAATACTTCTTTTGGAGACAATTTAAGTGCTTTAATGCCTTTTTCAATTTCTAATTTTCCTTTTTCAATATTCTCTTCTCGTTTTTGACGTTTAAAATAATTTCTTATTTTACTTTTAGCTTGTGAAGATTGTGTAATTTTAAGCCAGTCTTGAGAAGGACCATATGAATGTTTAGATGTAATAACTTCTACAATATCACCATTAACTAATTTATAATCCAATGGTTCCATTTTACCATTTACACGTGCTCCGACTGTTTTATTTCCTATTTCCGTATGAATGCGGTAAGCAAAATCAAGTGGGATTGATCCTGATGGTAATTCAATCACTTCTCCCTTAGGTGTAAACACATAAACCATGTCCGAAAATAAATCTACTTTTAATGATTCTACAAATTCCTCTGCGTCCGGTTCATCTTTTTGCCAATCTAAAATATCACTAAACCATGATAGTTGCTTTCCGATAGACGAAGGGCTTGTATGTGATTTATTTCCTTCTTTATATATCCAATGTGCTGCAATTCCACGTTCTGCAATTTGGTGCATTTCTTCAGTTCTTATTTGTACTTCTAAAGGATCACCTTTAGGGCCAATGACAGTCGTATGAAGTGATTGATAAAGATTTGGCTTAGGCATTGCTATATAATCTTTAAATCTACCTGGCATTGGTTTCCAACATGTATGAATAATTCCAAGTACTGCGTAACAATCTTTAATACTTTTAACAATTACTCGAACTGCTAACAAATCGTAAATTTCAGAAAACTCAATATCTTGATTTTTCATTTTTCGGTAAGTGCTATAAATATGTTTAGGTCTTCCAGATATTTCTGCTTCAATATTGACTTCTTTTAATTGTTCATCAACTTCAACCATAACTTCTTCGATATGAGATTCACGTTGATTTCTTTTTTGATCCATTAATTGGACAATTCTATAATATTGTTGTGGATTTAAATACCTAAATGCTGTATCTTCTAATTCCCATTTAATCGTAGACATTCCTAAACGATGAGCAAGTGGTGCAAATATTTCTAATGTTTCATTTGATATACGTCTTTGTTTGTCCGGTCTTAAATGCTTTAAAGTACGCATATTATGCAAGCGATCAGCAAGCTTAATTATAATAACACGAATATCTTTTGCCATAGCAACAAACATTTTTCTATGGTTTTCAGCTTGAAGCGCTTCTTTAGATTTGAATTTAAATTTACCTAATTTTGTTACACCATCTACAAGCATTGCTACTTCAGCATTAAACTCTTCTTCTATTTCTTCTAAACTAATATCAGTATCTTCAACAACATCATGTAAAAGCCCACCAGCTATTGTTTCATGATCCATTCTAAAGTTTGTCAAAATTCCTGCAACTTGAATTGGATGCACAATATATGCTTCGCCAGATTTTCTAAATTGATCTTTATGCGCATTTTCTGCAAATTCATATGCACGAAAAATAAAATCTAACGCATCTTCTTCTAGATAAAGGCCTGCAGTTTCTATTAAATCTTCAATTGATATATTTGAGTCTTTTGACATATTATCACCTTATCCAATTCATTTATCCGTATAATTAGTATTTAAATTTTATCATAGATAAACAATTAAAACTATATTCTAAAATAAGAAGCCTGACTCCTATTTTGTCAGACTTCTTATATTTTATTCATATTTCATTAATGATAAAACGTCGTAACCTTCTAATTTATCGATGCCTTTTAAGTAACCTAATTCAACTAAAAATGCACATCCGACAACTATACCACCTAATTTTTCAACAAGATCTATAGTTGCTTCAATTGTACCACCTGTTGCTAATAAGTCATCAGTAATTAATACTTTTTGACCTGGCTTAACAGCGTCTTTATGAATTGTAAGTGTATTTTTACCATATTCAAGTCCATAATCAACTTCAATTACTTCACGTGGTAATTTATTTGGCTTTCTAACAGGAGCAAAACCAGTCTCAAGCGCATAAGCTACTGGACAACCTACGATAAATCCTCGTGCTTCTGGTCCAACGATGATTTCTGCACCTTGTTTTTTGGCAAATTCAATAATTTGATCCACCGCATATTTAAATGCTTCACCGTCTGCCATTAAAGGAGTGATATCTTTAAATTCAACTCCTTCTATCGGCCAATTATTAACAATTTTAATATAATCTTTAAGATTCATGTGTTATTTCCTCCAAATTATTTTCATTATCTTGCATCATATTTCCAAATAGAGTTGCTTTTAATTCGTCTAAACCAGAATAATATAATTGTACTTCAACTTGTTCTTTTTCAAGCTCTTTTTGATAGTGGTGAGCTGTTTCTAAACTTTTCTTTTCAGAATTAAAATTAATTGTTAAGACACTGTTATTTGATTCGATTAATTTTAATTCAATAAAAACGAGTACCATGAAAATAATTTGTTCGCGAGACCAATTAAATATCTTTTTAACATTATTTATTTTCGTTTTCATATCAACTGATTTTTCTTTTAGAATAAATCCATAAAGATTTTTAAAATCTTCTCTATTAGGTATACGGTTTAATTTATTTTCAAATAAATCATAATTTACCAATATTGAATCTGTTTTAATTTGTTTAAGTAGGTTAACTAAATCTGATTTTTGTTTTGGCATATCACTTATTATAAGTAAGTCTATTTTACCTTGAATTTCTTCGTACGAATCATAAGTACATGTTGTAACATGTTCAGGTAAGTTACTTAAATGATTATTTTCTTCTACTATAATTATTTTTTCATAATGATCAATATAAGGTTGTAAGTTTGTTCGTGCCTTTTTGCCTCGATAATCAAATATTTGCTTTTCATTTACAGCCATATCCTCAGCTATTATTTGAACTGTACGATTACCGTTCCATTCATTAATACTTAATTCGCCCACGACTTCCAACTCTGAATGATTCGTAATAAAATTAAATAATTCACCAAACCTAAATGCAATGACATCTATTTGATTTTCTTCTGTTTGATATTGAATTTTTAAATGACTTTTATCACTTCCGATTTGTCTCACTTGAGTTGGTTCTCCTGAAACATGAAATATTGGCTTTGGATTTTTCATTCCAAATGGAGCGAGTTGATCTATTTCTTCAACTAAATCCTCAGATAAGCTTTTTAGAGGAATTGATTGCGTAATATTTATTAAAGTTTTAAAATCACTTGGTTTTAATTGCTGAAAAATCATTGTATTTAATTGCGATT
>Ga0209487_1003925_pt1 | contig 11575 bp, 11 predicted proteins | sample Poulit2012_FD_187524 | JGI IMG/M metagenome (GOLD analysis project Ga0209487, IMG submission 187524) | Agricultural soil microbial communities from Georgia to study Nitrogen management - Poultry litter 2012 (SPAdes) (version 2) | ecosystem: Environmental > Terrestrial > Soil > Agricultural land... | reverse complement strand
AACATAATTATTAAATAGTTTCCAAGCATTGGAATCGTTGGTGGTATGGCTTGGGGCAAAATGACTTTAGTCCATTTTTGATAGGTCGATAAATTTAGTGCTGTCGCCGCTTCCCATTGACCTTCATCTAGGGCCTCAATCCCTGAACGATACACTTCGCCAATGTAGGTACTAAAGTGCACACCTAAGGTAAGCACTGCTACCGTAAAAGGTGATAAGGTAATACCTAAGATAAGTGGTAAAGAATAAAACATAAAGTATAACTGGACAAGGGGTGGTGTAGAGCGAATGAACTCCATTGTCCATGTAATAATAAAGTTAATCGGTCGATTTGGAATTCTTCTTAAAAAGGTCCAAACAAACCCAAAAATAAGGGCGAAGGCATAGGTGATAATCGTTAATCCAGCTGTAACCCTTAGCCCCTTAGCAACAAAGGGAAAGGCTTCAAAGAACAGATCCCATTTCCAATTTAGCGGGATAAACTGCCTAAGCCAGTCCCAAAACCCATCCCAAAATGTAAGTAAATCCATTAGGTCTCCACTCCCTTCTTAGAAAACTCTTCTAATTTCCGAGTTAAGAAAATGAGTGGCAAGGCGATGATGAAGAAAAATATTAAAATCACGAAATAGACAGTTGATTCAATGGCGATATTCGAACTTCTTAAAATATTACCGTAGTAAAGAACATCTGTTAATCCGATTAAGGAAACGAGGGAGGTCGCCTTAAGCATTTGAATGAGATAATTACCAAACTCCGGCAACATCCTTCGTACAGCTTGGGGTAGGATCACAAATCTCATTCGTTGAAAGGGTGTCATATTTAAGGCAATACCAGCTTCTGTTTGACCGTTTGCAACGGCTAGGATGGAGCCTCGAACAATTTCTGACATGTAAGCTCCATAGTTTAAAGAGATTGCTAGTATTGCGGCCAATATATCGCTACCAATTCGAATACCGAATAACATCGGTAACGCATAAGAGAACCAAAATAGTTGTACAATTAATGATGTTCCGCGGAAAATCTCTACATATACTGTTGTAGTCGCTCGAACAAACTTACGTTTAGATAGCCGTAAAAATCCAGCAATAAAAGCCGTCAAATAACTTAATATTGCAGAACCGATTAATATAATGATTGTTATGACCATCCCCCGCATTAATTGGGGGAATATATCAATAAAACTATTAATAGTTATCACTCCACATTCCTTCACTTTCGTTTGAAAAAGGGAAGGTCTGACCCCAAATGTGAATGAGAATCAGACCTCGTTGCCATCTATTAAACACTGTATAACTACGAGTTTACCCGGATTAATACTCACCTTTACAAACTTTTTCCGTCGTTACTTCCGCTTCAGGGAAGTTATTTTCCGGGTGAAAATGATTTTCCTCTAAAAGTTTAGCAACAGTACCATCATCTTTAAGTTTTTGTAGTGCTTTATTATATTCTTCAACGAAGTTTTTATCTGATTGTCTAAAGGCTGCTGCGCCGTAGCTAGGATTTCCTTCAACTTCAGGCTGAACAAAATCTTCGACAAATTCAAGTTCATCCGTATCTGCGGATAGTAATGCCATTTTTAAAGTCATTTCTGTAGCTGTAGTAACATCTGCCCTACCTGATTGAACATCGGAGAAAGTTGCTGGAATATCAGGGGCGGTTTTTATTTGACCTTCTTGTACCCCTTTTTCCTTCACAAAGCCGATTTCTGTTCCACCTTGCATAATTGAAATTGTTACATCAGGATTATTAGCGATATCTTCATAACTGTGTAAGTTGAGGGGGTTACCCTTTGGAACGATTAATCCTTCACCGTACTTCATTTCTGGTTCACCGAAAAGTACATTTTCACATCGGTCCCCATTAATGGCCATACCTGCAGTTACGACATCAAATCTTCCAGCATCAAGCCCGGCAATCAAGTCACTAAAATCTGCTAAATGTGGGTCGATATCATCAATGCCTAATTCTTTAAATACTGCCTTAGCAATATCAACGGCTGCACCTTTTAACTCACCGTCTTCTTCATAGGCGTAGGGCTTTTCATTGGCAAAACCAATTTTTACAACTCCATCTTCCTTCACCCTGGCAAGAGTATCTTCCCCGGTAGATCCACAAGCTGCTAATAAAGCGAAAGAAAAAACAAGCATTGTGGCTACTAAAATTTTTCTCATAATAATAAATAAACCTCCTTAATTTTAAACGCTTTTTGTAGCGCTGTTTATTATGTTAGCGTCTTCCTCCTTTTAAAACAAATCCACTCTGACGCGATATAAGTTTATTAAGTAGGGTGTTCGCCGACCAAGGGAATCAAGCTAGGGGATTCAACTAATTCCTAGCTAGGTGTCCCTTATGCTCTAATATGCTAAGTTTTTATTAAGAAGAGTTTTATGAAAAGGGGACTTATTCGTTAAAAAGTTGAAAATAAAAAACCCCAGTCTTTACTGGGGTTCCGTAGTAATTAGAGGAGTTAGCTTTTTTTCAATTTTCTCCCGCTGTCTTTTCAGGGACCGGGGTAAGGATAGGGTTGTTCCAAGTTGGTCTCTCTCTTCATCGACAGTGAATCCAGGTTCATCGGTAGCTAGCTCATACAAAATGCCATTTCCATCTCTGAAGTAAATAGATCGATAATATAGATGGTTTACGATGCCCGAATTAGGCATGCGAATTCTTTCAAATAAATCTCGCCACTCTCTTAATTCCTCGATGTTTTTCACACGAAGGGCTATATGATGAATACTTCCGTAGCCAGTTTTCCCTTGAGTTAATTCATTACTTACTTGTAAATGAATTTCGTTTTTTAGGGAATCGTGCTCCATTGAGAAGATATTAACACTTTTATGGCTGATAGGTGATCTATATTTTCCTACCTTCTTAAGGGAAAGGACCTCTTGTAGGACAATCGTAGAGTCCTCCTCATTAGAAACTGTAATCATAGTAGGACCCAGTCCGAATATTTTATGCTCGAAGGGAATAGTATTATTTGCAGTTGACTCCCCAGCAACAGCATGATAGTCTTCTTCACTAGATATTAAAAATAAGTTATGTCCCTCAAAGTCTTGAAAAGGCAAGGCCTTATTACCTCCAAGTTCGATAACATCTTCGAATACGACCGACTGCTCGGAGAATCTCTTTTTCCAAAAATCCAAGGACTCATCGCTAGGCACTCTTAATGAAGTAGCTATAATTTTATTATTCCCTTCAACAGTTTCAGTAGCCTGTTTTCTTTCGATAAAGGATAGGCATGTCCCATCTTTCCTAACACTATTTGCATAATATAGTTTCCGTGCCGTTTCATCTTCATGGTGAATTGTGTTTTTAATCAGTTTCAATCCCAATATTTTCGTGTAAAAATTGTAATTTTCCTGAACGTTTCCTGTAATTGCAGAAACATGATGAACTCCGTGTAATTTCATATTTACACACCCCTATTAAACTACTAGTAAAATTCCTTCCTTTATCGTAAAGTATAGTCAATAAAAGGAAAAAAATAAGCAATTATTTCCTATTATACACTATAAACTAAAGAGATGTAGTTATCTTTTAAAATTTTCTAATTTTTCCTGCATAAATTCCGCTCCTTAACTGTAAAAAGATAGCTTTTAATAAATATCTGTTATAATAAAAGTATCATTAATTATTTTAGGAAGGAAATTTTTTTATGCATAAGCCATCAAGAGTTATAACAATTGCTGGATCCGCTGCTGGGGGAAGCGCGGGAATTCAAGCTGACTTAAAGACCTTTCAAGAACTCGATGTTTATGGTATGAGTGTAATTACAGCTATCGTATCAAGACATCCCGTTACGGACAAAAATGTCCATCCTCAGACAATGGAAGCAATCGAGGCACAATTTGATACTGCAATGAAACAAGTAGGTACTGATGTTATAAAAGTAGGGATGCTCTTTACTAAAGAAGTCATCGAAAGAACAGCAGAACTTATTGAACAATCGGAGGTAAAACGTGTAGTAGTTGATCCTGTTATGGTAGGGAAATTAGATTCAAAATTGCTTAAAGATGATGCGATTGATATGTTACTTAAAAAATTATTACCTTTAGCAACGGTTATAACACCGAATATGACAGAAGCTTCAATATTATTGGGCGGTCGGAAGTTAGAGGGGGTAGAGGATTTAAAGCAAGCGGCCGTTGATTTATATGAGAAGATCGGACAAAAGGTGCTTGTTAAGGGCGGGCGCTTAACGGGGCCTGCGGTTGATGTATTATATGATGGGGAGGCAATTACTACCTTTGAAGCCCCGAGGATAGATACGAAAAACACGAGTGGAGCAGGATGTACCTACGCAGCAGCAATAGCCGCCTATTTAGCAAAGGGAGAAACGGTTTCAAGTTCAATTAGGCTTGCGAAGGACTTTGTTACAACAGCAATTGAGCACGGTTTTTCCTATACGAATATGGTAGGTCCAACCTATCACGCAGCAATGAGATTAAAGGGAGCTGCTCACCCGATTAGAGTTAGCGAACATAATTTATAATATTTATATAATAAGGAGTTGATCATGATGAAACGTGCATTGTTAAATATTGATTACACCTATGATTTTGTAGCAGAGGATGGAAAGTTAACCTGTGGTTTACCTGGTCAAGCTTTGGAGGATTATATCGTTTCATTAACGAAGGAATTTATTGAAGCGGGCGACTACGTTGTATTCCCAATTGACGCCCATGAGGAAAATGATCCATATCATCCGGAAACAAAGTTATTTCCACCCCATAATATCGTTGGCACTTCTGGGATTAAATTGTATGGTAAACTTCAAGATTTATATGAAAAACATAAAGATCAAGCCAATGTCTATCATTTCGCCAAGACAAGATACAGTGCCTTTGCAGGAACAGATTTAGAACTTCGCCTTAGAGAGCGAGATATTAAAGAACTTCATCTAGTAGGTGTCTGTACAGATATCTGTATTTTACACACAGCAATCGATGCCTATAATAAAGGCTTTGATGTCGTTGTCCATAAAAAGGGTGTCGCAAGTTTTAATCCTGCTGGCCATGAATGGGCTTTAACACATTTTGAAAACACCCTAGGCGCAAAGGTCGTATAAAGTTTGACATAATGAAGTGGTAACTATATATTATTAATAATATCGAAACGAAGATGAGGAATAGTATTATTTAAATGTCCTTACAGAGAGGGTGCGGTTGGTGGAAGCTCCTAGGATAAAGAATAAGAACCTACCTCTGAGTTCACATTCAGAAAAGCATAAATGCTTGAAGAAATGTGCGGGTAATTCCGTTATGTAATGAAGTGTGTGAAGGTATTTCCTTTACAAACAAGGGTGGTAACGCCAGACCTCGGTCCCTTTATGGACACGGGGTTTTTTTGTATTATATTTTAATAAAAGGAAGGTGGCTCATGATGAGTGACAAAAACTTTGTTGAAAAGGTAACCAATATGGAAGACGACTTTGGACAGTGGTATACGGATGTCGTGAAGCAGGCGGAACTTGTTGATTACGGTGCCGTTAGGGGAACCATGATTATTAAACCCTATGGATATGCCCTTTGGGAAAATATCCAAAAGGTTCTTGACGGTAAAATTAAGGAAACTGGCCATACGAATGTTTATTTTCCACTATTTATTCCGGAAAGTTTACTGCAAAAGGAGAAGGATCATGTAGAGGGCTTTGCACCAGAAGTTGCCTGGGTAACCCATGGTGGAGATGATGAGCTTGGTGAAAGACTTGTCGTTCGTCCGACATCGGAGGTTCTTTTTTGCGAATACTATGCAAACAATATTCATTCTTACCGGGATTTACCAAAACTTTATAACCAGTGGGCTAACGTTGTTCGATGGGAGAAAACAACTCGCCCCTTCTTACGGTCTTTAGAGTTTTTATGGCAGGAAGGTCATACAGCCCATGCGACCCATGAAGAGGCGGCGGAAGAGACCGACAAAATGTTAAATGTCTATGCCGATTTGTTAGAGAATTATTTAGCCATTCCAGTATTAAAAGGAAGGAAGACAGAGAAGGAAAAGTTTGCTGGAGCTGAATATACGTTAACTGTAGAAACCCTCATGCATGACGGAAGGGCGCTACAAGCTGGAACCTCTCATTTATTCGGAACAGGATTTGCTGAAGCCTTTGATATTAAATACTTAGATAAAGAAGGTAAACAACAGTATGTTCATCAAACATCCTGGGGTGTGACAACTAGACTTATCGGTGCGTTAATTATGGTTCATGGGGATAACCGCGGCTTAGTCATTCCACCACGAATCGCACCAAGCCAAGTGATGATTGTTCCAATCGCTCAGCATAAAGAGGGTGTTTTGGATAAAGCATATGAACTAAAAGATCAAATTAGTAAGTACGCCCGGGTAGATATTGACGCAAGCGATCATATGCCAGGGTGGAAGTTCAACGAAAGCGAAATGAAAGGATACCCAGTCCGTTTAGAAATCGGTCCTCGGGATATTGAAAATGAACAAGTCGTCCTTGTTCGTAGAGATACTGGCGAGAAAGAATTTGTTAAATTTGCTGAACTCGAGGATAGACTTCCACAACTGTTAGAAGAAATTCAAAGCAATTTATTTGAACAAGCCAAGGAACACCGAGAGGAAATGACCCATACGGCGACAAATATCGATGATTTCAAAAAGATCTTGGAAGAAAACTCTGGATATATTAAAGCGATGTGGTGTGGCTCTACGGAATGTGAAGAGGACATTCGGGAAAAAACCGGGGCAACATCAAGGTGTATTCCTTTTGAACAAGAAAAGCTTGATGATAAATGTGTAAACTGTGGTGCAGAAACGGATACCTTAGTTTATTGGGCAAGGGCATATTAATAAGAAAAAGTTTGATCATCTGAAGGTGATCAAACTTTTTTTATGTTAAAAAACGCTTTTGAACGTGTGGAGGGTGAATTTGGCAGCTCATGCGTTTGCCAAACCATTTATAGCGGTTTTTAGCAAATGCCATGTAAACCCAATTTCTAATAGGACGTGGAACAATGATGAATACATATAAAAGCTTCCATAATCCGTCTAAGCTTTTACTAATCCGAAGGGCCGCCGTTGATTTTGTATAAGACTTATTCTTTTCAATTAAAATCAAGCTGTCTTCTTCAACCGGTATGTCATACTCCTTTTTTAACTTCCTTCCGAAAGGGCTTTGCTGGGAGGAAAATTGAAATTTCCCTAGTAAATCACGCTTTATAATAAAATTAACTGCATGATTACAAAAGTTACAATCACCATCAAAGAGAATGATTTTCGCCACAATACTCCCCTCCTTCTATTTCTATTCTACAACAAAAGTAATCAAAAGTAATCAAGGATATTTTAAAATCTGGTTGGGAAGTTTTATAGTAAAATGTCATGCTACCTTTATGAACCTTTTTTCTATATATATTACAGACTAGTCTAATTGATTATTTATGAAAAGATTGTGGAAAAGGCCTGTTCGCCTGGTAGCAGTGAATCATAAGTTATGTTAACAGGAAGAAAGGAGAAATATAATTTATGAAAAAAATATTTATCGACCCTGGTCACGGTGGTCAAGACCCCGGTGCTGTAGGAAACGGATTACGTGAAAAGGATTTAACCCTTAAAATTGCCTTGAAAACGCGGGATATATTAAGAGCAAGATATGAAGGTCCTTCGATTAAAATGTCACGAACGACAGATCAAACGATTTCCTTAAGGGAAAGAACTAATTTAGCTAATACGTGGGGAGCAGATTATTTAATCTCCATTCATATAAACGCTGGCGGTGGAACTGGCTTTGAATCTTTTATATATAATGGCAATTACCGAAATAAACCGAATACGAAAAATTTACGTTCCACCATTCATAATGAAATTATATCAAAGGTAAATTTCAGGGATCGTGGAAAAAAGGAAGCTAATTTTCATATGCTAAGAGAATCAACCATGCCCGCTATGTTAACAGAAAGTGGATTTATTGATCATAGGGAGGATGCAAGTAAATTAAAGTCAGACTCTTTTTTATCTCAGATAGCCGAGGGACATGCACAGGGAATTGCTAAAGCGCTAGATTTAAAAGTAAAAGTCGCAGAACTATATTATCGAGTAGTGACTGGATCCTTTAAACAGCAAACAAATGCCACGAAGCGGGTTCGGGAATTGCGAAGCAAAGGGTTTAATTCCTTTATTACGACTATCAAACATCAGGGAGAATTGTTTTATCGAGTAGTGACTGGATCCTTTAAAAAGCGCGAAAACGCTGAGAAAAGAATGGAGGAATTAAAGAAAGCGGGTTTTCCGTCTTTTATGGATATATATAAACCATAGTATTTTTTTAGAAAAAAAGTTAAAATAGCTTGCTTTTATTTGTAAGTAATAGTAAACTTAAAAATAGCAAAGGTAATTGAAGGGCAATAATACTTTACGATCTCTTTATCAAGATGAGTGTAAGTATTTATGTTTCAATGAGTTTGCACGAAATTTTGTATAAGGAGGTCGTTTTATAATGACTGGTACAGTAAAGTGGTTTAACGCTGAAAAAGGTTTCGGATTCATCGAGCGTGAAGACGGTGACGATGTATTCGTACACTTCTCAGCAATTCAATCTGAAGGTTTCAAGACTCTTGAAGAGGGTCAGGAAGTTCAGTTCGAAATTGTTGAAGGAGAACGTGGACCTCAAGCAGCAAACGTAGTTGCTCTGTAATGAATAAAAGAAAAGGACTTATCTCATTTAGTGAGGTAAGTCCTTTTTTCTTTAGAAGTGAGCATTACCTTCAAGGAGGATATGGCGTATTCTGCTTTTCGACTAATAGTGTAAAGGCAATGTCCTAGATCCTATCTAGTTCATCGTAGCCTCCTCCTATTCATCTGATAAACAATTAGGAAAGTGCTACAAAAAACTCCCACCCTAAAGCAGAGGCTACATTTATTCCTCAGAAGGATATGTAAGTCTTACCCTTTAGCAATGGCGACGATTCAATAATAAATTCTCCAATTAAAAGAATAAATAACTAGCTCTATCAAAGAAATTTCTAGTAAAATTCTCCCCAGAAAATAATTTCCTTTATTCAGAAAAATATGTTAAAAATCCGAAAGATACTTGCAATTAAATAAAAGATTAGTATAATTACTTGTAACTAAATTTTTCTGAATATTTAACCTAGAAGGGGAAAGAGAATATGAATTTTTCTTTATTTCGATACGAATTAAAGTTAATGATCCAAAGTAGGAAAAATTTACTATTTATTTTGTTTTTTCTAATAGGTATATCTGTCTATATCTTCATTGTTTTAGAAAAGGAAGTAAAGATTGAAAGCCTAGATGTAGAAAAAACAAGTTCAGAAGTTATGGAACTAGAATCCTTGCAAAAGGCCCGGGAAAGTAGGCGACATACAGGGGGAGGTTACTCACCCTGGAGTTTTTATTCTAATAATAATCACAAATATCTCCTAAATAGGGGGATCTTACAAGCTTATGAGGATCAAAATTTTGAGAGAATGCTTTACTTACGGACCTATTATTTATATAGCCTCTATAATAATTCGATTATTGAAGAAGAATTTTTTCAAGACTCAGATTTCCCTTGGAAGGATCGGGCACATTACATCGATAAAAAGGTAAGGGAAAATGAGGCATTACTTCAATCAGGCATAGAAATTACCTATGAAATGATTGAGGAAAAGACTGCCCTCCAAGCCTTGAAAAATATATTTCTAACCTTTGGACCCTATATATTATTATTTAGTGCCATTTATTTTAGCAATGATGTATTAGTAAGAGATAGAAACCAAACCTCAAGTGTACAAGGTCTACCGATATCTTGGTATCAGTATATTCATACAAAATCGCTCGTCGCGATTACATATACACTGTTCATCCTGATCGGCTTACTAATTGTAACTGTGATCGCCTTAACCCTTAGCAAGGGTTTTGGTTCTTTTAAAATGGAAGTACCTATCTTGACAGTTCATGAAGAAGGAAACATGTGGTTTACCAATGAATACAGCACCATTTCAATGTTAAAGTATTTTGCTATGATTTTCAGTTTTGTCCCTGTATTTATGTACATATTTATTAGACTAAATATGATTATTAGTTTGTTTTTAAGAAACGAATGGATTGTCCTTTTAGTGAGCTCATTACTATTATTTTCTGAGCGATTTTATTATGCACGAGATAAGCAAAAGTTATTTAATATAGGAATAGAGAACTTTCCCCAAACCTTTTTTGACTTTGGTAAAATTATTACAGGGGAAAAGAATTTTCTCTTATATATGAACAAGTTAACTTATGAAAAGGGACTAATTATGATGCTAATGACCCTTATCTTAGTAGAAGTATTCCTGTTTTTATCTACAAAAATTGTAACTAAGGATCGCTTTTTTAACTGATAAAAAATATAGATTAACTGGGAGGATAAAATGTTAAGATTAAAGGATATTACAGTAGCTTTTGGTGATCATGTTGTTCTAGAGGATTTATCCTTAACGGCTGGTGAAGGTCAAATCATTGGATTAGTAGCTCCAAACGGAATGGGTAAATCTACATTATTTAATGTAATTTCTAATTATGTGAAGCCGAAGGAGGGAGAGGTTATCTTCTTCGGAAAGGATAAGTATGGTTCTGAAAAAGATGAATTAAAAATAAGACATTATCTATCTTTTTTACCAGAACAAAAGGACTTATTCCAGCAATTATCCGGGGTTGATCATTTAAAGCTATATGCTAATATGTGGAAGAAAACGGATAAACATGTAAATCAAATTATTGAGGATTTAAACATGGGCTATTATGTCAGGCAGAAAGTCTATACTTACTCACTAGGTATGAGGCAAAGACTTTGCTTTGCTATGTTGCTAGCAGCAGATACACCGATCATGTTAATGGATGAGGTTATGAATGGCTTAGACGTATCAAATGTGATATTAATTACAGAACATTTGGAGCGTCTGAGACAAGAAAAGAAACTTATTTTCATCGCTTCCCACTTGCTAGATAACTTAGATCTATATGCAGATCGGGTACTATTTTTAAAGAATCGGAAGATCATTCACGATAAAAATCGGGATGAGGATAGTGAATTATATTTAAAGGTTCCCTTAACGGTAGAAGAGTATGAGGCCGTAAAGCGGCTACATCCATTACCAGAGAACCATCTCTATATAGCCTCAAGATTGCTCGCTATACCCTTAGATGATATTAAAGAAGAGCAGCAGGCTTGGATTGAACGATTTATGCCCTATGCCAAATCGAATCTTTCAATAGGGCCTTTAGGTACCCATGAGCAGTATGAGAGATACTATTATGAGACCTTCTAACTTCCCTTTTCTATTTTTATAAAAATGGAAGGAGCATAAAGATGAGCAGGATCGTCCCTTTAGTAACTATACTTTTGTTCTTGACGAGTTGTCATTTCTTAGAATCCAAGGAGTTAACAGAAGAAGCTTCAGCTTATAAAAGAAACTTTGAAATTATTGGTGAAGAAAAAGAAGCAATAATTGGTCAGGTCCATCCTGAAATTTTCGAACCTGCCCTTAAGGAGAAGAAAAATTTAGAGGAAAATATATTATATATAGATCATAAAACGGATAGGCCCTATCAACTTTCTACAGGAAGG
>Ga0209487_1003924_pt1 | contig 11580 bp, 10 predicted proteins | sample Poulit2012_FD_187524 | JGI IMG/M metagenome (GOLD analysis project Ga0209487, IMG submission 187524) | Agricultural soil microbial communities from Georgia to study Nitrogen management - Poultry litter 2012 (SPAdes) (version 2) | ecosystem: Environmental > Terrestrial > Soil > Agricultural land... | reverse complement strand
TCGCTTCACTGATCTCTTTATCTTTCTGCTTTCTTATACTCTTAATGGGTTCACCGGTGGCAGGGTTGATGATCTCATAAGTCATGAATGATTCCTCCAGAAGTTCTCTAGTTTATCAGTTAATTCGTTATTTACATGGTTGGATATCGGTATTTCGATCAAACATAGTTCCTGGTTATCGAGCGCCTGTTTGATCACAGAACGTAACTCATCCAGGTTTTCAGGACGATATCCGGATATACCAAATGATTCAGCATATTGTTTGAAATCCGGGTTTTGAATTTTAGTACTCACGGAACGTTCCCGGTGCTGGTGTTGCTTCCAGCTAATCAGTCCGTAGTCATTGTCATTGAATACGATATTAATATAGGAGGTTCCAAGCCGCTTTGCTGTTTCCAGTTCCTGGCTGTTCATCAGAAAGCCGCCATCACCCATTACAGAAACAATCTGACGCTCTTTATTCTCTAACCTGGCTGCAATACCACCCGGGAGTGCAATACCCATACTGGCCATCCCATTACTTATGATACAGCCATTGGGACAGTGCGTTGCATAGTTTCGTGCGATCCACATTTTATGGGTGCCCACATCACTGATAAGAAGAGCATCATCGTTCAGAAGGTCTCTCAGCTCGAGCAAGGTTCCGGGCACGGTAAACGGGTCGTTATCTCCTAAGCGATAACTTTGAATATCCTCCTGAATCCGCTTTCTGATGGGCTGATACCACCCATTGTACTCCAGACCGGATCCTTTGAGTTTGCCATTCAAATCCCATAGAGCATCCGAGATATCTCCCACAACCTCTACGTTTGGCACATAATGCGTGTAGACCTCTGCCGGATAGAAGTCGATGTGCACGATGGTTTTATCTCCATTCGGATTCCATCTCTGAGGGGGATATTCCGCGATATCGTATCCTATGGCAAGTATGAGATCACTCTCTTCCACAGCTTCGAGGACATAATCTTTAAAACCCAGTCCAATGCTGAACAGGGATTGTTCCTTTTGGTCAGATACGGCTCCCTTCCCCATAAATGTGGATACAACGGGGATGTTGTAACGGGCTGCAAATTCTGTGAGGTGCTTACTGGCCAATTTTCGGATGGCACCATTTCCTGCAAGAATCAGTGGTTTCTTTGCAGAAGAGAGCAGTGCGAGTGTTTTGTCAATCGTTTTGTAATCGGATGCCGGACGTCGAACCCGCTGCGGCGGAATGGGTTTCAGGCCGTCAGGTACGTTTTCAGAGGCGACATCCTCCGACAGCTCGATATGGGTGGCACCCGGTTTTTCCAGTTCAGCAATTTTAAACGCTTTCCGCACCACTTCGGTAACCACTTCCGGAGAGGCGATATTGCTGTTCCATTTTGTAATAGGACGAAACATCTGAATCACATTGATATTCTGGTGACTTTCATTATGAAGCCGGTCGAGTCCGCCCTGAGCTGTAATAGCAACTACAGGGGCCTTATCAAGATTGGCATCGGCTATACCCGTAATAAGATTTGTAGCACCGGGGCCAAGTGTGCCCAGACACACACCCGCTTTGCCGGTCAGCCGTCCCCAGACGTTGGCAATAAAAGCCGCTCCCTGTTCATGCCGGCAGGGGACAAACTCTATGGATGAGGGTTCAAGGGCAAAAAGGAGTGCTTCATTTTCTTCTCCCGGAACTCCGAAAATGTGAGTGACGCCTTCATTTTCAAGGCATTGTACAAGAAGTTCAGCTACGTTCATTATTGTGATATTCTTTTCGGGTGAACATTAAGGGTTTCCAAATTTGGAGCCGGAATTTCTGTCCGGCTGGCAGTCACTATCGAAGTTTGATCTCTATCTATGGTACATCAACAGAGAGTCAACAGAATTCGTTTGATACAGGTCAATATATAATAAAATGGTAACAACACTATTTTGGGAGGTTTTGCAAAACCTTCTTCTATAAACCTGACGAGGCGTCACCTTTGTCCGGATTTAATTTCCGGAGAATGTGTTATGTAATTTGCAGGGCTAAGATTTCAGGGTTACAAAAACTACAGGGCTGGATAAGTAAGGGCTTTCGGAGTCGCCTGTGTATCGGCTTTCTATACATACATGTATGGCTGGGCCGAATATAAATGTTCTTCTTCCGAAAGATAATTTCCTTCAGGAAAAAATCACCATTCGTCACAATTTTTTGAGACAGAGAATTTTTTATTGTAAACTGATAAATGAAACAGAAACCATGGAAGATGGTTTCCGACATATTCTGAGACGATCCATTTCAATACAAACTGAAAACGTACGACACCATGATCAAGAAAATTCTATACGTTATAACCTGCACCCTGATCCTCTCTTCATGGGGAGTTGCAGAACATGCTGTTGCACAATCCTATGAATGGCATCCGCTTGAAGGAGAGGGCACACCCCAGGCACGTCACGAAAATGCACTGGTTCGGGCGGGTGATCAGTTTATTTTGCTGGGCGGCCGCGGGATGAAAACGGTGGATGTTTATAACACGCTGACCGGAGAGTGGACACAAGGTGCTCAGCCGCCTTTTGAAATTCATCATATACAGGCCGTAACGGTGGACGGACTCGTATATGTGGTGGGCGCGTTATCCGGCGGCTGGCCGCATGAAACGCCGCTGCCCAATATCTTGATTTATGATCCGATGCTGGACAGGTGGGCTATTGGTCCCGAAATTCCGCATGAACGGCGGCGGGGGGCGTCCGGCGCTGTGGTTTATCAGGATAAAATTTATGTGGTTTGCGGGATCATCGACGGACACAGTTCCGGCTGGGTGAACTGGCTGGATGAGTTTGATCCCGCGACCAATCAGTGGACGGTTTTGCCGGATGCTCCCCGAAGCCGCGATCATCTGCACGCCGAAGTGATAGGGGACAGACTCTATGTGGCAGGCGGACGGAAGTCGGGGTATCAGTCGCAGGGATTTCAGGCAACTGTCAAAGAGACCGATGTTTATGATTTTACTGCCGGGGAGTGGAGAGAACTTCCATCACCCGAAGGAGATATTCCAACTGAGCGGGCGGGCACATCCACTGCGGTGCACAAGGGAAACCTCCTGGTTATTGGCGGCGAAAGTGGCAGCCAGCAGGCGGCACACAGTGAAGTGGAGATGCTGGATACTGCCACCGAAACGTGGAGTATCCTGAACCACCTGGATCGCGGGCGTCACGGCACCCAGGCGATATCGTTTGATAATATGGTGGCGATTGGTGCGGGAAGCGGAGACAGGGGCGGCGGGCCGGAGCTTACTTCCTTTGAAATACTGGCTGCGGAAGAGAATCCCAGGTTTCTCTTCGAACCGCTGACAGTATCTGAAATCACCATCTCAACCGATGAAATTCGTTTCTCAGACGAAGGAACCGAAGAGCTGATTCTGGAAAGCCGTAATGGCAGCAAAGCCACGCTGATTTCCTACATTCAGCTGGATGCACCCGGAAGCTTTGAACTTGATTTGCCTGTAGAACCACCCTTTGTGCTGTCGCCCGGCCAGCAGATTTCTATCGGAATAACATGGAATGGCGATCAACCCAGAGATATGAAACCGGGGCTTTTGATCAAGGAGTTGGGTGGTGCTTCACCCCTGCACGTGCGTTTGATTACAGAGGATTAAATTAAATTTAATTTTGAAGGACTGCAGTTACTGCCCTCAGGTCTTTTACTTTCTGAGGAATGTTAGTACTTTGACCGTTTGATTTATTAGGAGGCTTTGCAAAACGTTATTTTACCCGCATTCTGCCTTATCGCAAAAATAAAATCCTCGACCAGGTCAACTATGCTGCGGTTTTATTTTTTGCTCTGGCGTTGCTCATTTTTTGCACGCGAAGCGAATGCAAACAAAATTCCTGGTTTTTCAAAGCCTCCTGTTATTAATTTTTATGGATCATGTATAAATTTATCGAGAAAGTTCCCCCGACAGACGATTTTCTCCGGCTGAGAAAAGTGTCAGGTTTGACACCCCGTCCGAAGGCGGCAGCCGAAAAGGGTCTGCCCAATAGTTTGTATGGCGTTTATGTAGAGCATGATGGACGAATTGTGGGCATGGGACGCGTGGTTGGGGATGGTGCGCTAAATTTCGAGATTGTGGATGTAGCTGTCGATCCTGTCCATCAGGGAAAAGGCCTGGGTCGTGGAATTATAGAAAATATCATAGAATATCTGGAGAGCCATGCGCCAGAAGGTGCTCTCATCACATTGATGGCCGATGCTCCACCCTTTTATGAGAAATTTGGCTTTCAGCACATGCCTTCGGGAAGTGAAGGTATGTATATACTGAAAAAATAAATACCTGTTTCTCCAGGTAGCATTCAAGTCAGAAAAGGTTTTCTAGTTTTTTGGTAAGGAGTTTTAAACCGTTTATACGTAATGAATACATCCTTACCATGGGACGCCCATGTCTGAAAGTGTCCATTACCAGGAGGCTTTGAAAAACTGTCTTTTTGTCCAATATTTTCGTTGTCGAAATTTTAAAATCCTCATTTTAAAATAACTCCGGCCTCAATCTTGACCAAAAATCCGGGTTTTTCAAAGCCTCCTAACAATTATTTGTTGTACCATTGAATTAAATGAATTGCCTGACAACCTTCAGATAAATGGAACCCCTGATTGTACTGCTGTATCAGGAGGTACTTTCATACAAATAAAAAATATAATCGGTTGGAACCCCTGCGTGTCCCTGTTGACGCAGCATTGCTGTGATGTTACCGCGGTGATAGGTTCCGTGATTTACAACGTGGCTTACCAATTGGGATACCGTTGTGGTTATATCTCCATATCTGGGATGGCTGATGGTCATCTTTTTATCGGGATCAGGATGGCTGGTTAGAAAATCTTCGAATTGCTCATTGAGACCGCTATAAAATATTTCTGTGTCAGCTAATGATTTCTTTTCACTTTTTTCTTTAAGAAGCTCAATTTTTTCCATGGTTTGCGAAAAATCATCGCCCGACATCACGCTTAACCACATTCCATCTGTTTGATAGATATGCTGAAGAACAATCTGAATAGAAGGAAAAACACTTTTTAATTCCTGACTGTAAACTTCTTCCGGTAATTCTTTCAGGTGGGTGATAATTTTGTTGTTTGCCCATTTGTGGTAGTTGTAGAGTTGAAAGGAGGGATGTTTCATAATACCGAGTTTTACTTAAGGGTTGAAGAGTGTGAAGTTTAATGACAGTTAACGCAATTAACCTTTTGAGGAAAAGGTGTTAAGGCTCAAAATGAGACCGCAAAACCTGCAGGGATCTTGCGGCCTCTTGTCTGACAATTGCCAGAATTAACGCTCCCAGAAATAGGGCGGTTCAATACCCAGTGAGCGCAAATAGACATAACCCTGTCCGCGATGGTGGACCTCATTATCAATAAAGTAGAGCAGGTGATCCCAGATTTGTCCTTCATACTGGCCAAAAATAGTTTCGCTTTCCTCAAACCTGCCTTCCGGAATCTGTTCCCACCAATGGTTGATCTGGTTGGTCGTCCAGTCCCAGAGTTCCAGCAACTCTTCTTTGGTTTCGGGCGAACTATTCAATCCTTCCGTGTCTAACTCTCCAAAGGGTTTCCAGTTTCTTGTAGCCATGCCTTCTGCACCCGGCGCGGCGATGTGAATCATCTCCATGGCGAGTTCAAAGAAAGGCCTCATCCCTCCAATTGAATAGGTAAATAGTTTATTCTCGGGAAAGGCTTCGATAACTTTACGGGATAAATTTCGATGTCCCTGCCAATGCTGAAGGGCTTGTCCGGATGTGAGAATGGGAGTTGATGGGTTGTTTTTCATTGTATATGGTGTTTGATTTATAGATTAAAAACCAAAGTAACCCCGGCTTCTGACAACCCTATGTCAATGCGTTTTTAAGAAAATAAATTATTTTAAAGGACAAAACTCTTCCTATTTTAAACTCTGCTATTTGGGATTTGAGCTTCCATCAAGTTATGACCACAGAGGCACAGAGAACGCAGAGTTTGTCTTCCATTCGTTGTCTACAACCTCAAATGACCACAGAGGCACAGAGTACACAGAGTTTGTCAACCATTCATTGTCTACGACCTCAAATGACCACAGAGGCACAGAGTACGCAGAGTTTAATAACCATTAACAACTCGTTTAACCCCATCTATCACTCTCTGGGTACTCTGTGCCTCCGTGGTAAAACGTATCCACTAATTTGGAGCAACCATCATTTGTAATGTTCAAAAAGCTCTTGCGCCAATTCTTTTACACGTTCTTGCATGCTCGCCGGTTTTAAAACTCTGACATCCTTTCCCCACATCAAAACCCAGCGAACCAGATATTCAGGGTGTGCGGTGAGGAAAGTGACATTCAGGCCGTCCTTTACTTCCTCTTCCCATGCCCAGCCGTGATGATACTTTGAATCACCAATATACCGAACCATCTTCTCAGCAAACCAAATGGTTACCTGAGTCAGTTCTTTTTCGTTATCTTTGTTACTGTCGTGGAATTCCTTTAAGCTATGCACCGGCGGATCCGGCAGTTTCTCTCCTGAAAACTTAAAATCATGAAACCGATCCAGCCTGAACATCCGGTAATCTTTCCTGAGGCGGCACCATCCGGCCAAATACCAATGATCATCTTTCAGCAATAATCCCAGTGGTTCAACCTGTCGGGTGATTTTATCACGCTTATAGGGTGATTCATAACAGATTTCAATCACTTCTTTTTTAAAAATCGCATTCTGCATCCATACAAAAATCTGATCGTCCGGCCGCGGCTGGTGTTCATTTGTATGATGAAATGCCTGGATGGATTTGTCGAGAGTTTCCACATATTCACGGTCATCTGCGGGAAGAACAGACCGGATTTTTTCGAGTGCAGAAAGAAAAGCTCTGCTGATTTTGGTATGATTCCATTTTTGCATCAGCCGTTCACCAGCCAGCAGGGCAGAGGCCTCATCTCTGTTCAGCATAACTGGCGGCAGATGGTATCCTCTGACAATAAAGTATCCTTTGCCCGGTTCAGAGCCGATGGGTACCCCCGCTTCCTGCAGTGCTGCCAGATCCCTGTAAACCGTTCGTGCACTTAACCCGTACCGATCGGATAGTTCATCAACCGTGACGAATTTTCTGCCTTGTAAAAAAATGATGATGGCCGTTAAGCGGTCGATTCGGTTCATGATTATAGCGGGCTTTGCAAAACTGTCTTTTTGGTCAATATTTTCGTTGTCGGAATTTTAAAATCCTCATCCCGACCCATCGGGACTCCGGTTTTAAAATACTCCGGCCTCAATCTGGAAAAAAATACGGGTTTTTCAAAGCCCCCTTATAACAGGTTATCGAAACAAGCTGACTCTGTAAAATAGAATTTGAAAACCATAGACTTAGAAAGAATTTATGACTAGTAAGATGTCCTCTATCGAAAAACATCAATCTCAAAATAATAATCATTGACTTTGATCGGGCGATTCGGTTCATCATCCGGAAGGTTTTATTTTTCTCGTAATTAAATGCATTAAGACAGGAAATCAAAAATAAAATTATCTGACTTTGTCTTCAAAAATACTCTTCACTATGGATTACTTCCATTTAATCGGAGGCTTTGCAAAACAGTTATTTTGCCCGCCTTCTGCCTTATCGCTAAAATAAAATCCTCGAATAATGCGGCTATACTGCGGTTTTATTTTAGCTCTGGCGTTTAATGCAACAAAAATTTCTGGTTTTTCAAAGCCTCCTAATCATGGAACAAATGCCCCTTTATAACCTTTTGTAAGTAGGAACTTTCTTAATAATGTGATTTAGGGATTGTAAGCAGAATGGATTATTAATCAGAAAAGATTGTAAAAGAGAAAATCAGATCTTTGTCAAAAGAGGGCTGGATCCTGCCGGGATTCAACCAGAGATGGATTTTATTATAATCGGAATAATAAATTTATGGATATATATAAAGAACTCAGTTTACTGGAAAGTTATGACATGTGGTTAGTCATTATAGGATTTTCCGCTCTTATTATAACAGCCCTTCCACGATTATTATCCGATTATCCGTTCTCGATGTCTATTGTCTTACTTTTAGTAGGCTTTGGGGCTGTTTCACTTCCCCTTGGCCTGGAGGCTCCGAACCCTTTTGAACAGGGTACACTTGTAGAGCAATTGACGGAACTGGGTATTATTCTATCTTTTATGGGAGCCGGTTTAAGGATTGATCGTCCGTTGAAGTTTAAAGCATGGAGAAGCACCTTTCGATTATTGATTATCACAATGCCTCTATCCATTATTATGGTTGCTCTTGCCGGAGGCTGGTTTGCAGCCCTGGCTCCCGCAACAGCTATTTTACTGGGTGCGGTGATGTCCACAACGGATCCGGTACTTGCTTCGGAAGTTCAAATCACTTCTCCGGAAGAAGATGAAAAACGTGTAAAAAACTATGTAGAAGACGATTTTGAATTTGAAAAGGAAAATGAACTTCGATTTAGTCTTACCACAGAAGCCGGTTTCAACAGCGGACTTATTTTCCCATTTACATACCTAGCACTGGCAATGGCAATGGCTGGTAATCACCCCTCAAACTGGTTTGCAGACTGGCTGATTATTGATATTTTCTACAAATTTTCTGTGGGTATCACAATAGGGATTGGGATGGGTTATGTATTGGCCAGAACCTTGCTTTCTCTGCCATCGAAAACGGAACTGGCTAAAACGTTGGCGGGTATCGGAGGACTTGCAGCTGCACTATTGATATTCGGAGTAACAGAGCTGATTGGCGGTTATAGCTTTATTGCCGTTTTTCTGGGTTCTTTGACGATTCGGAATTACAAGAAGAACCATGGTTACCACGAGAGTCTGTACCAGTTTTCAGAAAAAGCAGCGAGGATAGTTCTTGGTGTAATTTTGGTTTTACTTGGTGCTGCTATTGCAGATGGACTACTCAAACCTCTTACCCCGGCATTAATTTTTATCGCTTTTTTGACTGTGTTTGTTATACGTCCGGCAGCCGGAGCAATTGCATTTATTGGATTTAATGATATATCCTGGCCGGAACGGTTGGCTATCAGCTTTTTTGGTGTTCGTGGTATCGCCCTAATGTTTTATCTGTCACATGCACTTAATATGTATAATTTCCCCAAATCTGAGGAGTTATGGGCCGTAGTGGCATTGGTAATTGTAATTTCTTCTTTTGTTCATGGCACACTAGCTACACCTGTAACAAATTATCTGGATAAAATTAGGGACTAAAGAAGGCTTTGCAAAACCAGGAATTTTGATTGGCTTCAACGCCAGAGCAAAAATAAAACCGCTGCATAGTTGTCCTATTCGAGGATTTTATTTTTGCGATAAGGCAGAAAGCGGGCAAAATAACGCTCACTTTTTGTACGCGAAGCGATTTTGTAAAGCCTCCTAAAACTAACATAGATCTGGTTTGAGGGAATTATAATTACAAATAAAGAGACGTATGATCCAGAGAGAAGGGTATGGGTTGCTCCTATATACAAAATGTGGATACAGAGATACTTCACATATTGAAATCCTTATACTTTCTGACCCATACCAATCCCCGTGCCTCATCTGCAGCAGTAGTAAAATGGTAGATGATAATTTTGCCGGTGGAATTCCTTGCGAAACAGATTTACTTTGTGTAATGCAATCATTTTGTAAAAAAATGTCAGGAACAGATGACCCAGATCTATCTCAATAGAATCTCCACCCCGCTTGGTCCGATGCTTGCCGGCGCAACAGAAAAGTATTTATGTCTGCTTGAATTTGAAGATCGGGAAATACTCGAAAAGCAGCTTCAGCGGCTGCAGAACTATTATGCGGGTACGGTTGTTCAGGATTCGAACGGCATCACAAAACAGACAGAGGCAGAACTAAATGAATACTTTACAGGTGAACGGAAAGAGTTTACCGTCCCGCTGGAAGTAACGGGCAGTGAATTTCAAAAGAAAGTATGGGAACAGCTGATGGACATTCCATACGGATCCACCCGTTCCTACAAAGAGCAGGCTGCGTCGATTGGAAATCTGAAGGCCATTCGTGCCGTGGCAACTGCGAATGGAAGCAGCCATATTGCCATCATCATCCCATGTCACAGGGTGATTGGCAGCAATGGATCTCTGACTGGTTATAGCGGGGGGTTATGGCGCAAGCGATACTTGCTGAAACTGGAGCGTTCAAATGTTGAAAACAGAATTGAAAGTAATGGTCAGAGAGCCTTTTGGTGATTCGCACTAATAAACTGAGTTGTTCTTTTAAGAAATAAAGCTCAGTGAACTAATGATATCCCTCCTATTCTCCAGATGTTGCACTTGCGGTGGAATGTGGATGCTGTAGTGTAATATCCGATGATTGCCCGCATCATAAATTACTGCTCTTGTATGAAGTTATATATATTTTATCTATACTGTTTTAATTGCAGTATTTTTTAGTGATAAGCTAACCCATTAATTATATTAAACATGAAATATTTTAAAATTGGTTCGATAGCACTATTGGCAATTGCATTTTATGCCGAAGGTTTACACAGCGGAAACTCCATAAAGATATGGGGTGGGCATATATCTGCAATTATCGCAACTATTTATGGGTATGGTAAGTTAGTTTTAACGAGAGAAATCAACCAGTTATCCGCGGGACGCCTAACATATGGGATTTTTGATGTGGGGATTACACTTGGAATGCTGTATTACTTATTTCATATCTCCTATTTCAATAAATATTCATCAACGGAAAGCTTTTTACTGATTACCGCAATAATTGTAATTATAGCAGGTAAAGCAATTTACTATTATAAAAAACATGACACTTCCATGACTACTGGTGGTAATATGGAAACGTCTTCCTGAAGAGCTAGGTTAATGCATCCTGTCTATGGCCTGTCGCCGGTCTCGGGCTTCTTCGCATTCCCGCACGAATTTTTACAGACGGACATTGCGATGATTTTATGACAGTCCATCTGCGGGACCCTCTTGCATTCCCGCACAGATAATATCAAACCAGAATTCCCATCCTTGATGCCATTTGAACAGCTTCTGTGGTGTTAGAGACGTCCATCTTCTCAATGATATTCTGCCGGTGCGTGTTTACCGTATGAATACTGATATTCAGCTGACTTGCAATCTGTTTGCTTACACGGCCGCCAGAGATCAGAAAGAGGATCTCTTTTTCCCTTCGGGTTAGCTGAAAACAGGAGTCAACCGTTGAAAAAGAGGTAACTTTACCGGTTCGGTGATTCACAAGCCGGCAACTCATCGGTTCCCTGGCGTCTTGATTGGGAGATACGTTCACCAGGGAGAGAGCCAACCAAATATTACCATGAGAATCCGTTTCCAGTATCTGATGTTGCTCCGTCATTCTCATCCAGCTGCCTTCCGGCTTGAGAATCCGAAACTCATTGATCAGTTTAAAGTCATTCCTTTTTTCCGGATTCAGGGCAATCATCATTTTCAGGAAATGGAGCCCTGATTTGGTAGCAATATACAAATCCTGCGGATGCATCAATTGATCGAACCCTTCCGGGCCTTCTTGTTTATTTTCCGGCAGTCCGAGGCGTTTTCTATACAGACCAGAGATATACACATGTGTCTTGCGATTCAGATCAAACACCGAAATCGCAGCATTACTAAATCTGTCCA
>Ga0209487_1003923_pt1 | contig 11581 bp, 15 predicted proteins | sample Poulit2012_FD_187524 | JGI IMG/M metagenome (GOLD analysis project Ga0209487, IMG submission 187524) | Agricultural soil microbial communities from Georgia to study Nitrogen management - Poultry litter 2012 (SPAdes) (version 2) | ecosystem: Environmental > Terrestrial > Soil > Agricultural land... | reverse complement strand
CCCGTGAGGTCAACACCCCCGCCCCGAACGCCTCCACCGGCGGCGCGTCAGCGTTCGCGAACCTGCCGCCGTTTCCCGCGCAGACAGCCATGATCGTGGGTCGCCTACCCATCCAGGGCGACACCGGCAAGGCCATCATCCAGCTGCCCGCGCCCGTCAAGGACGTGCACTGCGCGTTCACCGTCGCCAACACCGGCGTGCTCAGTGACTGCACCCGCACCATCCGCAACGCGTGCGTGCCCACGGTGCTGCGGTCCCGCCCCCTCAACGACCGCGAGTTCGAAGTCCTGCTCGACGGGGGCGACTACACCGCCAAGGGCGCCGGATGGACCCCGGGCGCCTACCCGGGCGCGGCCCCCCAGACCCGTTCCATCGATGTGGGTGTGCCGTACGTGGAGATCCTCGCCATCATCGGGATCGACTGCGGGTGCAGCTCGGAGAACTGGGCCAGCGACAACGAGTGGGGCTAGACCCCGCCAGGCGCTCCCGGCCGGGGCAGGGGGCCGTCCAACCCCTGCCCCGGCCGGGCACCCCCCTTTTTTCCCGAGAGGAGCACTTATGCCGTACCTGACCGGGCTGGCTGACGTAGCCCGCAGGACCGGATTCCCCGTCACCGCTGTGGAGGGGTGGAAGTCCCGGGGGCACGGCCCCCAACCCAACACCCGGGGCGTGGTCGTCCACCACACCGCAGGCCAGACCGGCGGCGGCGAATACCCCTCACTGCACATCGTCCGGGACGGCTACTCCGGCCTGCCCGGCCCGCTCTCGCACTTCGGGCTGGGACGGTCGGGCCGTATCTACGTGATCGCGGCCGGGCGCTGCTACCACAACGCACCCTCCACCAGCTCTAACCACACCAACTCCAACAGCATCGGCATCGAAGCGGAAAACGACGGGTCCCAGCCCTGGCCCGCCGAACAGGTGGAGGCCTACCACCGGCTGTGCGCCGAGCTGTGCGCCGCCTACGACATCCCGGTTTCCGAGGTGCGCGGACACAAGGAAGTCAACACCTCCAAGGGCGACCCGCACACCATCAACATGAACGAGTTCCGCCAGCAGGTGGAGCGCTACCGACAGGGAGACGACGTGCCTGACCACGTGCGCTACAAAGGCCGCGACCTGGAGCTGGTCATCCCCCCGGGCTCATGGCGGTATGTGCCCTTCACCCATCGCAATGGCGACCCGGTCGACAACGGCGGCGACCCGGACTACTCGGTGGTGTTCGGCCCCGCCTACTACTCAGCGACCGTCGGTGTGCGCTTCGCCGACGCCGATGGTGAAACCTCCGACGGGACCGCCTACCGGGCGCTGGAGACCGGAACGGAAGTGCAGATCCGCGCGGTGGAGGTCGACCGGGTCGATGGGTCCTTCGAGCCGGTGGACTCCGGCCCCATCAACTCGCCCGTGCACGCCTCCGGGGGAGGGCACTTCACCCACGCCTGGAACGGCAACGCTCAGGGCTCGGAGCGACTCCGGTTCCGGGTGACGCACTTCGGTGATGCGCCCGCCCTGTTGAACTTCTCCGATGCGTCGCTGCTGTCCTGGAGCTACTAGTGGTCGATGATCTGCTGGGCCCGGACGGTACCTGGCCCATGCCTGCCGCTTCCGGGCCGTGCCGTACCTGGCCCCTGGAGGGCGACTGCGGGTGTCTGCCCCCCGACGCCTCCACCTGGGACCGGACCATGCTCCACTCGGTGGAGGTGGCTACCGAGATCCTGTGGCGCCTGACCGGGGGCCAGTTCGGCCTGTGCCGGGAGGTGGTGCGCCCCTGCACGGGAGGATGCGCCAAACCCGCCCGGCCCGGCGCCGACGGGCGCATGAGTCCGCAGATCATCAACGGCCAGTGGGTGAACATGGTGTGCGGCTGCCCGCGCGCCTCCGATGACTGCTCCTGCGGGGCCGCGCCATCCTCGCTGTACCTGCCCGGCCCGGTGTACTGGGAGGACCCCAGGCTCGGCCACGACGACCCCGACCGGTACAAACTCCACGTCTACATCGACGGTGAGCACCTGCCCCCGGGCTCGTATTGGATGTATGGCTCCAATCAGCTCATCCGTACCGACGGCGGCACCTGGCCCGCGTGCCAGGACCTGACGGTGGCGCCCGACCAGCCCGGCGCGTTCTCCGTCGTGTACTGGCGCGGCACCCCCGTCCCCCCGGGCGGCAAGCGCGCGGTCGCGCTGCTGGCGTGCGAGATCTGGAAGGCCTGCGCCAAAGGCCCCGACTCCTGCGCGCTACCGCGCCGGGTCCAGACCGTCCAGCGTGAAGGCATCACCTACACGATGCTCGACCCGATGGACTTCCTATCGGAGGGACGCACCGGCCTGACCGAGGTGGATATGTGGCTGGCAGCGGTCAACCCCGCCAAGCTCCACTCACCCTCGGCTGTGCTGTCCCCGGACATGCGCCGCCACCGCTCCGAGTGGTCCGGCGGCGGCACCCCGCCGTGGATGAGTACGTAGCCAGCAACAGGAGGAAGAGCGTGGAACCACCCCTGCACCCCACCCCGAACCGGCTCCTGTTCCCGGTCCTGAAGTCCCTACGGGAATGCCTGCGCAGCCAGCTGGTGAACGTGGGCAATCCCGTCTGCCACATCCCCGTCATCTGGTCCGAGGCGCCCCTGCCCGCTCAGCGGTGCGACTGTGAATGCGGGGCCGGACGCAACGGTGAAGCGTGGGTGCGCATCACCCGCATCGAACAAACCCCCCGGCCCGTCGCACGCGGACCCCGGGGAGGGCGAACCATGGGCCGCTACTTCCCCGACATCTGCAACGGCGGAGTGCGGGTGTGGGACGTACAGATCGAGATGGGTGTGTGGCGGTGCGCGCCCACCCTCGACCCCCAGGGCACCGCCCCCGACGACGACACCTACGACGCCCACACCCAACTCACCCTCAACGACCTGGCGGCACTGACCCGCACCTGGCAGTGCTGCCAATGGCTGCAAGACCGCGACTACCCCCACCAGCTGGAGACCCTGACCCCCTCCGGCCCGTCCGGGGGCTGCTCCGGGGTGATCGGGGCCGGGCGCGTACAGATCGAGGAGTGCTACCCGTGCCCGTGATCCGCACCCCGCACCAAACCCCCAAAGGCTGCTGCGACCCGGCCCTGGCCGTGCAGGAACGCCTCACCACCGTCCGCTCCACCCTCATCGGCCCGGACGGGCGCCCCCTGGCCGGAAGGGAAGTGATGGCTGTGCTGCGGGCCGCCCCCTCCTGGCTGGGCGACGGCACCGGCCGCGTCGTTGAGACCGCCCGCACCCGCACCGACCGCAACGGTGAGTGGATGCTGCCGCTGCTACCGAACCGGTACCTGGAGCCGCCCACGAACGAGTCCGGAACCCCGGTCCCCACCAGCTACTACGAAATCAGCGAAGGCGGCCTAGTCTCCACCGCGCTGGTACCCGCCGCCGGTGAACACACCGAATGCCCCCAAGAGGGGCAGCAGTGCGTGGTGTGGCTGCGCGACATCCTCATCGACGGCCCCCAGCCCGGCCCCGTGCCCTGGCGGCCCATCGCCAACCTCGGCGACCTGCACAACGTCACCCCCCAGGCCGACACCTCCGCCCAACAGGGCCAAGCCCTGCTCTACAACGGCCGCGTGTGGGAGCCCGGACCGGTCGCCTCCCGCCTGGAGGCGCTGGAGGACGTCACCACCCCCGACGGCGGCCCCGAACCCGGCCAAGCCCTCATCTACCAGGACCACGCCTGGCAGCCCGGCCCGGTCGCTACCAGCCTGGACAACCTCTCCGACGTGGACACCACCCTGCCCCCCGAAGAAGGCCAGGCCCTCGTCTACAACGGGCGTGTGTGGCACCCCGGGGCGCTGGTGGGCGCACTGGCGTCCATGACCGACGTCGACACCCCCGCCGACAGTCTCGTGCCCGGGTTCGCGCTCATCTACAACGGCCGTGTATGGGAACCCGGCCCGGTTGCCTCCCGCCTGGAGGACCTGGGCGACGTCAACACCACCACCCCGCCCGAGGAGGGCCAAGCCCTCATCTACCAGGACCAGCAGTGGTCCCCGGCGACCCTGCGCGCAGCACTGGCGATGCTCACCGACATGCACCCCTCCATCGCCGCCGCTGAACCCGGAGACACCCTCACCGCCATCGAACGCGACCCCGACACCGGCCGCCTCCTGTGGGGAGTGGACCGCCAGGTCCCGCACCTGGAAGTTCACTTCGGGGGGCGGGCCGGATCCATGCAAGTGCAGGCCGAAGTGGTCTCGCCGGACGTGACCACCAACGACGTGCAGATCCACTGGGAAGGGACCCCTGACGGGCCCACCTCCACCCTGATCGCTGGAGTGGACTACACCGCCGCCCACACCTACACCCAGGCGGGCACCTACCCCGTCCAGTACCGCTACACCGACGGTTCCGCAGCCGGAGCCGAAACCATCACCGTGCCCCTACAAGCAAGGATCCCGCGCCGTGGCTGAACTGATCTGGACCCCGTCCCAAGTGGACCCCTACGGAGGGACGTTCGCGCTGACCGGATACGACCGCTCCAGCTACTACCTGTCCACCGGGGACGGGCGCACCGAAAATTCCGCGCACCCCTCCCGCCTGGTCCACCTCTACCCCGAGGACGGGCCCTGGCGGGCCCTGGCCCGCGACCGCGCCGGAGGCCAGATCCTGTCTACACTGGTGGTGCGCACACCCAGCACGACCGAGGACCCGCAGGGCACCATCACCCAACACCCCTCACGCGCGTTCCTGTGGGATCCCCCGTACTACGTCGGTAACCTCGCCCTGACCGTGGACAACGCCCCCGAAGACGAGCTGGCCGAATACACCATCGACTGGGGCGGGCCCGCCGACCACCCCGAACCCGCCACCAAAACGTTCTGGGCCACCCCCGGGCACCTGATCTACGGCCAGCAGCCCGAGGGCACCTACACCGCCACCCTCACCCATGTGCCCTCGGGCGCGGCCACCAGCATCGAATACACCGTCGCACCGGAACTGGAGCTCTCGGCCGCCCCGACCTCCGGACTCCAGGCCCGCGCGCAGATCACCTCCCTGGTACCCATCCGTGACGAGGAAGACCCCACCCTGGTCAGCATCACCCTGGACTGGGGTGACGGCCACGAACAGGTCCTGGACACCCCCACCGAAGGCGGCTCCGCCACCCACACCTACGCCGAACCCGGCCAGTACACGATCTGGGGCTGCTACACCTACGACGGGTCCGGGCCCTGCTACAGCACCACCGTCACCATCGGAAACTGAACGCGAGGAGGAGGTGGGCCGCGTGGCCACTCTGGAGTGGGAGCCCCTGCACACACCCCGGCTGGTCGCTTTCACGCTGACCGGCGCCGAGGAAGGGACCTTCCTGCTTGACCCCGGCACCGGACACACCCGCGCCCTGACCCCGGGCCGGACCGTGGTGTGCGCCTACCCGGCCGAGGGTGTCTACATGGCCCACGTCCTCAACCACACAGACCAGGTCGTGGATGCCTCCCAAATCACCATCCGCGACCACGTGCCCGTCCGGCTGCGCCCCGGCGATCAGGCCTACACTGTCCAAGCCGACTACACCGGAACCGGCGCGGCGCTGCTGGAGATCGACTACGGCGACACCACCGCGCCCGAACGCGCCTGGCGCACCCCCGGCGACGCTCCCGGCCCCCGGTGGGTGCGCCCCGGCCCCTACACCGCCACCCTCACCGACGTGCAGGCCCGACGCAGCACCCGCCAGGACTACCGCGTCACCGGCCCCGCCCGGCCCGACCCCGACCTGACGCTGACCGCTGACCCCGGCGATGCGCGCCGAGCCACGGTCGTGTTGGAGCTGGAGCACACCACCCCGTCCCGAGGAGACATCGAGGTCGACTGGGGCGACGGAACACCAACCGAACTCGTGCAGGACCCCGCCCCCGGAACCATCCTCCGGCACCGCTACACCTCCGAGGGGACGTTCCTGGTGCTGTGCTCCTACACCAGCGCCCCCGGCCAAGCCACCGCCAAAGCCGCCCAGATCCCCTTCCCGACCCGGGAGCAGACATGAGAGTGCACCTGAACCAGGCCCGCATCCAGGAGCTGCTGCGCTCCTCCTCCGGGCCGGTGGCACGCGAAGTCAACTCCTACGCCCGAAGGGTCGCCAACCGCGCCAAGCAGAAAGTGGGGGTGGACTCGGGGCGGTTGCGGTCCTCCATCAACCACACCCTCAACATTGACGGGGCCCGCATCGTGGGCCGGGTGGGTTCGCTCGTGGACTACGCCCGCTACCACCACGACGGCACCGGCATCTACGGGCCCACCGGGCGCCCCATCACCCCCCGCAACGGGAAGTTCCTGGTGTTTCCCGGCAAGGGCGGGGGGATGGTGTTCGCCAGGCAGGTGCGGGGTTCCCCGCCGAATCCGTTCCTGGTCTCGGCGCTGGAGGAGACCGTCCCTTGGCCGGTGCGGCGCACCCGGGAAGGCTGACGTGCAGCCAGGAGCCCCTAGGGCGGTCCTGGTCTGTAGGCACAAAAAAGCCCGCCCCGGGCGTGCCGGGGCGGGCTCTCTCAGCTGAGGACGATCGCTACTTCTTCTTGTCCTTCTTCTCGTCCTTGCTCTTGTTGTCCTTGTTGAGCTGATCGTCAACGTTCTTGCCGTTGACGGTCGTGTTCTTGAAGGTGTTGTTCCCGCCGAGGTTGACGATGCCGGGGACCTGCTCGTTCTCCACGTGCTTGTCGGCCATGTGGTGTTCCTTCCTGGTTGGCGTGTCTCTCACGGTACCACAAAATATGGGACGTGTCAGCACCCTTGCAGGGTTTCGTTCAGCGCCTGCTGCTCCCCCGGGTCGAGGGCGAAAATGGAGTAGTCGGAGGACATGGCGGGTTCCTTTCAGTTTCTGGTGGGTGGGGGCGCGAGCCGGGTGCCCGCGCCCCCTCGGGAGGGCGGGTGGTTCAGGCGGCCAGGTGCTCGCGCTCGGCGGCGCGGTAGGCGGCGCGGTAGGCATCGTCGGCCCAGGTGGCGATGCGCACGCCCAGCCAGGCGCTCATGTGGGTGTCGGAGCCGTAGAGCACCATCAGGGATTCCTCGACCTGGCCCTCGACCTGGCCGTTGAAGGCCCCGGCCTGGAAGTCGGCCCTGCCCCGCTTGTGCTGGGCCTGGCAGATGGAGGCGGCCAGGTGGGCGAAGGCGGCCACGTCCTGGGCGGGCACGTTCTTCTTGGCGGCGGCGCGGTCGATCTTGGCGGCGAAGTCGGCGGTGGTGATGTTCATGGTGGTTCCTTTCCTGGGTGGCGGGGGTTCTGTTCCCCCTGCCGTTCTGTCTACTACTGTACCACACAATCGGGGGTGCGGAGGCCCGCAGGCACAAAAAGCGGGGACGCCCCGGCAGTACCAGAACGCCCCCGCAGAGCTACACGGGTCACCGGCCCGATCGCAGGGTCCGGCGGACCACCCGCGTGATCGCCCCGGGAATCTCCCCTTCCGAAGCGGGGTGCTCCACTACCAGGGGCCCGTCCGGATCCTCCAGGTACGCCCGCACCACCCACCGGGCGGGCACGGTCTCGTTGTCCCACACCACCTGCCCGCGCAGGAGTTCCTTCTGATCGCAGAACAGGACGGCCCTCACAAAGGAGCCGCTGGGGGAGTAGGGGTGCACGACGATGTCCGGGTGGGCGCGCACGATCTTCTTGAGCTTCTTCTCCAGCTTGGACCCTGCCATAGATGTTCCTTTCTGTTGGTGTTTGATTCCGGCCCCGTCCGGGGCCGCGACCCCCTAGACTTGGGGGTACTTCCACGCCTTCCCTGAGCGATGCTGGGGGGCTTCGTCAATGCGGTTTGCAGGGAGGGTGGAGGTCAAGGGGCCTGCGCGCCGCTCTGCGCAGTCCCTTTAGTGATATCGGGGCAGGTCCTCCTGCCCTCGGGGTTCACTCGTCGGGATCTTCCGTCCCTGAGGAGGGGGAGGGCATCAGGTGCCCTCCCCCTCTTTGGTGTTAGACCTTCTCCGCGCAGATCGGGCCGATACCCCGGGCGATGCTTTCCTTCTTGGTGAGCTTGCGCGAGCAGATCAGGCACTTACCGGTGGCCTTGCCGTAGCGGGAGGCGACCTCCAGGGCCTCTTCGGAGTCCAGCTTGTCGGCCGGGTCCAGCTTGCGCACCATGCCCTTGGCCATCTCCGTGGCGGCGTACTCGCCATCGATGATCACGCGCAGGGCGTACAGGTAGCCCGAGGACTTGGAGCGCTTGATCCAGTAGACCTTGTCGTCGTGGCGGTACAGGCCGCCCTCTTCCAGCTCCTGTTCGGCCTTGGCGGCCTGGTCCTTGTGCGCCTTGATGCGTGCGTCCTTGGCCTTGGCGCGTGCATCCTTGACCCCAGCAAGGAACCCGCTGATGACGTTGGAGGCTTCCTTAACATTCAGTTCCTTCAGGCCCTCCCGGGTCTCCTCTGAAACCTCCTCCATCCCCAGGTCGATCAGCTCATCCAGCAGGCTCATCAGCGTTGCGTACTGGGCGTCGGTGATGGGCTTGGGGCCGGTCTTGCGGCGGCCGCCGCCGGTGCCGGTGCCCTTGCCGGATCCGGGCTGATCCTGGGGTTCCTCGGTGGGCTGGATGTGGCCACGGAAGGAGACAGGGGCGCCGGTTCCGGTGGCCTCTTCGGCAATGCGAAGGAAGGGCAGGCTGTGGACATAGCCCCGGGCTCCGGCCACGCGGCCGGTGCCCAGCAGGTGGCGGGCGGCCCACTCGCAGGGGTCCTCGATCGAGCAGCAGGCGTCGTGGTCGGGGTCGGTGGAGTTGAAGTGGAAGTTGTCCAGGGCATCCACCGCGATGGCGTAGATGTCGTCGGTGTAGCGGGGGCCGTCGTAATCCTCGGGGTGGGCCAGGCAGTGGAAGATGCCCTTGGCGTTCACATTCTGGTGGGGGGTGAAGGTGGCGGTGGCATCCATGGTGTGGTCCTTTCTGGTGATGGCGGGGGTTCCTGTCCCTCTGCCGTTCTGTCTACTACTGTACCACACAATTCGGAGTGTGGAGGTTTCGCAGGTCCCAAATAGCCGGTCCCGCCCCTACTGCGCAGGAGCGGGACCGGTCTAACTGCTTTGCGAGTCCACTATAGGAGGGCGCGCAGCTCGTCGGGGATCTGGAGCGCCTCGACCCACTCGGCCAGGATGCGGCCGTGCTCATCCGTGGTGGCCTCGGCGATGCGGTCATGGCAGGTGGGGCACAGGCGCCCCGTCCGGCGGGCCAGGCTCGACAGGAACCCGTACCGGCCTCCGCACCAGGCACCCAGGCCCTGGCCGGGGTTTGATCGGGGTACGTGCGTGTACTTGGATCTGCCCTTGCTGACCAGGAGCTGATCGAGGTGGGAGGCAGTATCTCCGGAGGCGGCGGCGATATCGGCGGCGGCCTGGTGGGCGTCCATAGCGCGTTCCTTTCTGGAAGGTGCGGGGTGGCCCCGCCCGCCCCCGGATGGGGCGGGCGGGTGCGGTTGCGGGGTCGAGGTTAGAGGGAGATGGCGATCGCGAGGCGCAGGTGGGTGCGGCCCAGGTGGTCGTCGTCGGCGAGATTCTCCACAAGCTCGTGGGTCTCTTCAGTGAGGATGAAGCCGAAGAGTTCGGTGAGCCAGGCGATAGAGCGGCCCTGGGTCAGGTCCTCCAGGACGTCCTCGCCGAGGTTGGCGAGGCTGGCGATCTCTGCACCGGCCGCGTTGTTGATCTTGTCGGCGGCGACCTCCTCGTAGGAGCGGCGGATGTAGTCGGCGGTGATGGCGCTCATGACGGGTTCCTTTCGGTGATGGCGGGGTTTCCTGTCTCCCCCTGCCGCTCTGTCTACTACTGTACCACACAATCGTGGGCATGGAGGGCCTGCACGTGAGTAGCGCCGAACCGGCGAAAACTGAAGCTCTCAGATGCACGCTGCTGGCCTGGTGCGGACGTGCGCGTGCGATCCCTTGACGGCGCCATGATCTCACCGCACAAGGCAATGCACGACATAATCCCTGGTGAGAGGGCTGCCATAAAGGGCATACCGCTACGGTTTCCGTGCAGGCCCTACCCCGAAGACGACCCTGGGGGATACTGGCGGGACCACGAACCAGAAAGGAAGCCCCCCATGGCCAAGATGACACTGACGCCCAACGAACAGGCGCTGGTGGAGCTGTTGCTCATGCTCCCCAGCCCCAACCCCGCCACGGTCTGCCCCCAAGCCGACCCCGGCGGCCACGTCCGCACCCGCGTACGGAGCTTCTGGCATGTGATGAGCGAGCACCTGCACGCCAGCTACGACATGGCCGGGCATGAGCGCAACCCCGCCCACCACGCCGGAGCCATCATCGAGAGCTGCGTGTCGTCCCTGGCGTGCCTGGCCGAGCGCGAGGAGGAGCCGGACCGGTTTATGATCGCAGCGACCACCGGGCGCCTGGCATCCCGGGTGATGGACATCTTCGGGGACCTGTCCCCACGACAGGAGCAGGCATTGGCCGAGGAGATGGGGGGCGTGCGCCCTTCAGTGGGGCGGGCGCGCATGTGGCTCGACCGCCTCCTACGCGAAGCCTTCGAGGTGCACATGCAGATGTTCTCCCTGGCCCGGGAGTGGGATATGCCCGAGGGTGGGCTGGTGGAGCTGCTGGATCAGCGGTGGGGGCGCCCCCGCAAGATGGAATCGGACTTCTTCCCGATCCACTCGTAACTGTCCAGGCCCCGTGGTGCGGACTGCGGGGCCTTTTTCTGTCCGGGCTCCTGACCCCCTCACGCCAGATTGTGTGGTACAGTAGTAGACAGAACGGCAGGGGGGCAGGAACCCTCCGCCCACCCCCAGGAGGACACAATGGACACCGCCCGCGCCGCCCAGATCGCCAACGTCACCACCGGCACCATCCGCGCCTGGGCCCGCATGGGCGCCGTGTCCGCCACCAAGACCTGCGGCCGATGGAACATCGATGCTGCCTCCCTGGACCGCCGTATCCAGCGCAGCATCCCCACCCCCGAGAAGGAGCACACCATGACCGAGACCAACATCGACATCAAGATCGAAGACGAGACCCTGTACCTGTGGGCCCCGTTCAACGCCGAGGCCAACGTCGACTACAAGGGCCTGGGCGGCAAGTGGAAGAAGGAGAAGAAGGCGTGGGCGCTCCGCGCCCGGGACCTGGAGCAGGTCCGGCAGGTGCTGAGGGAGCACTTCGGATACGACGACAACCCCACCGCCATGGTGGATGTGCGCGTGACCCTGGATGGCGAGTACGACCGGCCCCACAACAGGCTGGTCCTGTTCAACCGGACCCTGGCCCACCGCCCCGCCCGCGACGCGGATGTGCGCCTGGCCTCGGGTGTGCGCGTGATCGAGGGTGAGTTCTCCGGCAGCTCGGGCAGCACCCAGTACCCCGCGCTCGGGGACCTGGACGGGATCGTGCTGGAGGTGCGCGAAGTTCCCGCTGGCCACCCCGACCTGACCACCGGGGGGCCGGACGAGTTCCAGGTCCAGATCATGGACCAGCCCCAGGCCCCGGCCTCCGACCGCAGCGCGCTGGAGGCCGAGCGGGCCCAGCTCATGGCGCGCCTGACCGAGATCGACGCCCAGCTCTCCCAGCAGTAACCGCCCCGGACCACGAACGCTGTTAGCTGACGTGAGGGGCGTCCGTTCCTGC
>Ga0209487_1003922_pt1 | contig 11582 bp, 8 predicted proteins | sample Poulit2012_FD_187524 | JGI IMG/M metagenome (GOLD analysis project Ga0209487, IMG submission 187524) | Agricultural soil microbial communities from Georgia to study Nitrogen management - Poultry litter 2012 (SPAdes) (version 2) | ecosystem: Environmental > Terrestrial > Soil > Agricultural land... | reverse complement strand
AGGGCAAACTGTCCGGCATCGCTGATGTCCGGGATGAAACCTCCGGTCGTACCGGCCAGCGCCTCATTATTATCCTCAAGCGCGACGCCGTGCCCAAGGTTGTGTTGAATAACCTGTACAAGCACACCGCACTGCAAGAAAACTTTTCGGCCAACATGCTCGCCCTGGTCGACGGTGTGCCCCGGACCCTGTCGCTCGATGGGTTCGTGCACTACTGGGTCAAACACCAGGTCGAAGTCATCGTCCGCCGGACCGCCTTCCGCAAACGGAAAGCCGAAGAGCGTGCACACATTTTGCAGGGCCTGCTCAAGGCGCTGGATATGCTCGATGAGGTCATCTCGACCATTCGCGCCTCGGCCTCAGCCGATGTGGCCCGCGAAGAGCTCAAGTCCCTGCTGACCATCGATGACGAGCAAGCTAGGGCGATCCTGCTGATGCAGCTGCGTCAGTTGGCCGCCCTGGAACGCCAAAACATCCAGGACGAATACGACGAACTGCAGGCCAAGATCGCCGAATACATTGAGATCTTGGAATCCCCGGTCCGGCAGCGCGAAGTGATTTCCGAAGAACTCGCCGGCATCGTAGAACGTCACGGCGATGACCGTCGCACCGAGATCCTCTACGGCTATGACGGCGATATGTCGATTGAAGACCTCATCCCAGAAGAAGAAGTCGTCGTCACCATCACCACCTCCGGCTACGTCAAGCGCACCAAGGTTGATAGCTACCGCGCCCAGAACCGCGGCGGTAAGGGTGTGCGCGGTGCCGTGCTCAAGGGTGAAGACGAGATCGAACACTTCTTCACGACCTCGACCCACAACTGGCTGTTGTTCTTTACGAACTTCGGCCGCGTCTACCGGATCAAAGGCTACGAACTGCCAGATGCCGGACGCGACGCCCGCGGACAACACATCGCCAACGTCGTGGCCTTCCAACCCGATGAACGTATCGCCCAGGTCATGACCCTGGACTCCTACGAGGACGTTCCGTACCTGGTGCTGGCCACCAAATCCGGCATGGTCAAAAAGACCCGCCTGGAGGACTACGACAGCCCACGCCAGGCAGGTCTGATCGCGATCAACCTCAACGAGGGCGACGAAGTCGTCGCAGCCAAGCTGATCGACAACACCGATGACCTCATCCTGATCTCCCGCAAGGGACAATCCCTGCGCTTCACCGCCACCGATGAAGCACTGCGCCCGATGGGTCGTGCTACCGCCGGTGTAAAGGGCATGAAATTCCGCGAGGACGATGAGCTGCTCACCATGGGTGTCATCACCGAAGACTCCTACGTCTTTACTATCACCGATGAAGGTTTCGCTAAGCGCACGTCTGTCGATGAGTATCGCACCCAAAATCGCGGTGGCTTCGGTATTAAGGTCGCGAACCTGCCAGAGGCCCGCGGCGAGCTCGTCGGTGGAGAAGTCGTAGAGGACGATTCCGAGGTGTTAGTCATCATGGAATCCGGTAACGTCGTACGTTCAGCGGTAGCACAAGTCCCAATCCGCGGACGCGACACCATGGGCGTCATCTTTGCCTCGCCAGGCAAGAACGACCGCATTGTCGGTGCTACGCTCAACTATGAAATTGACGACCTTGACGAAGGCGCCGAAGAGGGCGACGAAGTCGAGGAAGAAAGTACGACAGATGAATCCACCGTCCAAGATCAGGTATCCTCAGATACTGACCGGAATGACGAAGGAGCATAGTGAGTAAGACTCAAGCCGCGAGACCCGTTAAGGGTGGAAGCAAACCGGCTGGCAAAAACAAGCCCGGTGCTGGCAAGGGCCTAGTCCGTCCGGCGCCAAAAGCCAAAGCCCGCCGCGCGAAGCTCGTCATAGCCAAAGTTAACGCCTGGTCAGTCTTCAAGATTGCCTTCCTACTTTCCGTAGGGCTCGGTATTGTCACGGTGGTCGCGGGTATCTTCCTGTGGACCACCATGGACCTCACCGGCATCTTTGACGACATCAACGCACTGCTTGGCACCATCCTCGGGACTGAAGGTGGCGGCACGCGGATCCAAGAGCTGTTTACGCTCGGCCAGGTCGCGTCCATGACCACTATCATCGCTGTGCTCAACGTCGTGTTAATCACGTTGGCAGCGACCCTTGGAGCGCTGTTATACAACGTTTGTGCTTCACTTGTCGGCGGTATTGGTCTTACTCTCACAGATGACTAAAAACATACCTTCCCGATTTTGCTTTTACGAAATTCGGGTGTAAGGTAGTATTTCGGTTCGGGTCACCGATCTGTTCCGAAATGAGGGCGTATAGCTCAGGCGGTTAGAGCGCATCGCTGATAACGATGAGGTCCCAAGTTCAAGTCTTGGTACGCCCACTACACCAGCTAAGGAGTAGACATGAAGAAAGTTCTTCTCGGACTTGCCATGATTGCTGCAGCCGGTGTAACTTATAAGATTGTTGCTGATCGTAAAGAAGCTCAAAACATTTGGGCATCAGCAACAGATATAATCGAATAAGTCCTCGGGGGCATGGCGCAATTGGTAGCGCATCTGCTTTGCAAGCAGAGGGTTAGGGGTTCGAGTCCCCTTGCCTCCACAAATTTTAAGAACCGGAACTGGTCAGTCAGTTCCGGTTCTTTGTGCTTCACGCGATAATGACGTGGCGTACTCCTGCTCTCCTTTGTCGCACGTTTGCTGCGGGTTATGATGTTAGTCACGTCATAGCGAAGGGGTCTTTGCATGCAAACTTACGATCTTAGTTCGTCATCCCGAAAGCCATCTAGCCCAACACTGTCGGTATTTTCGACGGTACGTGCCCCAATTGAAGAGCGAATTCCACTGTGGGAACTGCAAACACGGACCACAATGCTGGGCTTGAGGGTCTCAAGTTATGCAAAGGAGAGCATTTCTAGCTCTCTAGTCCATTCGTCGCTAAAGACACTCAAGCTGACGGCTATTGTAGGTAATGAACACTTAGTAGAACGGTCGGACGACTTACTTAAGGAAAACCCCTCTGACGACATAGCTTTTTGTTTATTGAATAAGGGCGAAGCCTTTTACTACAGCCGCCAAGGGGTCACTACTCTGCATGCGCTCGACGCAGTAGTTTATGACGCAGATACGCCTTTCCTGTATGGCTTTAAAACAGACATGGCCCAGTATGTTTTTCAGATCCCACGATCCCAGTTTTATCGCATGACTGGTAGAAGTTCGCTGGATGAACCGCTGTTCTTTCGCAACAGCAATACAAGCATGCTGAACGCTAGCCGGCGGATCTTTGCTTCCACCATCCAGACGCTCCGTGAAGGGAAATCATTAAACGCGGCTCAGGTCGAAAATGTCTTTGAGAGGGTATTCGAACACCTGGTAGCTGCAGACCAGCATAAGCCCGATGAGGCATACTTCGCCGCAGCGAAAGCATATATCCTCTCGCACTGGCACGTCCCCGACTTATCCGTTGCTGATGTCGCCAAAGAAGTGGGCATCAGTGAAAGGCAACTGGCTCGAGTCTTCTTTGCTAAGGATCTCAGTGTGGGTAAATTCATTAGTGACGTGCGGTTGGAAAACGCATATAAACTTCTGACTGGTGAAAGCTCGCGGGAGATATCCATAGGGGAGATTTCTCAGCTTGCTGGTTTTCGTCACGCCTCTCAATTTTCTCGTGCCTTTAAGAGAAGATTTGGTATCACGCCCCGCGATGCCCGGCACTCAAGCAAGGAGCTCCCTCAAGCCCGGTAGGGCTGAAGAATGATCGGCGCTGGCACAGATGCCAGCGCCGGTGCGTCTCGAAGTGACAGACTTATGAAATGCTCGTTAGTCTTCGATATTAATACGCTCGTCAAGCTCGCGTTGAATGATTTTTAAGATCTCATCAGAGTTAGCTTCGAAGATTAATCCATGACCATTTCCGTCGATACCATGCTCTGGCAGATGTAACCAGGCGGCATCGGCGCCAGCGGTGTTGAGGAACTCCACTACTTCTTCGGCAAAGCCAGCGAAGGCTGAGGCCCCACCTGTGACGAGAGAGATCGGAAGATCTTTCAGTGCGGGTATGGTCAGCTCAGATGGATTCGCATTCTTGACGTCTTCCGCCGAAGTGAATCCAGCTTCATAGCCGATGGGTGCTGCTGTCAATCCCCAATCTAATTGACCGATGCCAGGAAAGCCGCCGAAAGCTGGTCCAATAGGCTCGATTGCAATAATGCCCTTGACCAATTCAGGCCGGGCATCAGCAGTCAACCAACCGGCAGGCCCACCAGCCGAGTGAGTAAATAACACAGCAGGCCCGATCCGATCCAAGAGGCGCGCTAGACGGTCTGCATCCATGCGTTGGGACTCAGCGAGGTCATGAGGTAGGGGCCCCATGGCCGCGACGAGTTGATCTACCTCTGGCTCACCAATAGAGCGAGAAAAGGTCCATTGGGTCTGCTGCTCCCGTGCCTCATCTGGGAAGAAGAGCCCGTTAGCTGCCTCATATGGGAACGGTCCGCCCATTTCCCCGACAACATCAGGGTGATATGGGGAGCGTCCATGACCAGGGCGATCTACGACATAGACCACATACCCGGCTTCGACAAGTCGGGTCGCCCACCCGGGCCGGCCATCTGGTGTGGTCTGCCAGTCTGTTCCTTGGCCCCCTCCACCGTGAACTAAAACGATAGGATACGGAAAGCGGACCGTTTCGGGAGCTTCCCATGAGGCAAATAACGGAGCACGCTGCACTGTGCCATTTGGCGTTTCGACTATCTCCCCTGGTATCCAGAGATTCCCTCGACGCGAGGTGATCAGAGGAACGTCCGCTTCATGGGGTGCGGTTGACGTCGCTGTGCCGGCGGTCTGGTTTTGCGCATTATTCATACTCTGCTCCTAAGTCGGTTGTATTCATAGTGTCGCAGATCACCTAGAGATCGGTGGGGAGTGTCCGGAAAAGTCAAAAGTCGTGGCAGGTATTGGTAAATAGTTGGCGCATATATCGAACCCCATGTTCTGAGAACCCCTCAATAAACCCTTTCTGACAAGGTGTTTTACTAAGTCATCGTCGCCAAGGTCGCAGAGTCAGTGGCGTACGTCATTCTTGAATGAGACTTGCTTCACATATGGCTGGCTCTTACATTGAGGATCAATATTGAACCTCTAAAGGAGTCAAAATGTCCGTAACTGCTGTTTCAGAAATTACTGCCCTGCTTCAGAAACTCGACAGCGCTCTGTCAAATAACGATATCGACGCTGCCATGGAACTTTTTCACGAGGATTCTTACTGGCGTGATTTTGTATCGTTCACCTGGAACCTGATCACCCTTGAAGGACAAGATGAAATTCGTGACATGTTGGAAGCACGTCTTGCTGATGTCCATCCGGTGAATTGGGAACTCGAAGAGGAACATCTAGCCCAGCAGGATGGTCCTGTATCACAAGGCTTCATTCGCTTTGAGACGCAGCAGGCTCATGGCTATGGGTACATCCGGGTCCGAGATGGTCGTATCTTCACCATTCTCACCACCATGCAAGACCTCAAAGGCCACGAAGAACAGGGCCGTAATGAACGGCCATTTGGTCTCGTTGAAGGTATCGACGCCATCGCGGCCCCAACTTGGGGCGAACGCCGTGAACAAGAGCTCGCGGAAATCGGGGTGACGAAGCAACCATACGTGTTAATCGTTGGTGGGGGACATTCGGGCATTATCTTAGGCGCAAGACTGCGCATGCTCGGTGTACCAGCTCTCATCGTCGAAACCAACGAACGTCCTGGTGATAACTGGCGCAAGCGCTACCGTACATTGCAATTGCACAACCCAGTGTATGAAAACCACCTGCCGTATCTCCCGTTCCCAGACAACTGGCCAATCTATATGAGCAAAGATAAGTTCGCCGATTGGTTGGAGTCTTACACCAAGATAATGGAACTCAATTACTGGGGTTCCAGTGAGGTACAAAGTGCAACCTACGACGAAGCCACTGGTACCTGGGAGGTTCGCGTCAACCGTGACGGCGAGGAACTTATCGTACGTCCGAACCACATGGTGATGGCGACGGGATCTCACGCGCGACTCCAAATGCCGGAACTACCCGGCCAAGATATCTTCCAGGGGGTGCAGCAGCACTCCTCGCAGCACAAGGGGCCGGAAGAAATGCAAGGAAAGAAGGTCGTCGTGGTGGGAGCTGGCACCTCAGCACACGACATCTGTGCAGCGCTGGCAGCCCACGATGTTGACGTCACGATGGTCCAGCGTACGCCGACCTATGTCGTGAAGCCACGCACCTTCAACAAGTACACCCTTGGCCCGCTCTACTCAGAGGAAGCTCTAAAGAACGGTATCGATCACGAGAAAGGTGACATCCTTTCTGCTTCAATACCATTCCAGCTGTTCTTTGATATCCAGAAGATCGGGATCGAACAGATCAAGAAAGTCGATGCTGACTTCTATGAACAACTGGCTGCCACCGGTTTCATGCTTGATTTCGGACCGCGCGATTCGGGATTGTTTGGCCGTGCGTTGACGGGTGTCAACAACTACTACATCGATGTAGGTGCATCGCAGATGATCATCGACGGAAAGATAAAGGTCGCCAGTGGCTCAGGAGTAGAGCGTCTGACCGAGAACTCGGTGATCCTTGACGATGGTCGAGAACTGTCAGCCGATGCAGTCATTTACGCCACCGGTTTCCAAGATATGTACGGTACGATGGCCGAACTGATCTCGCAGGACGTAGCCGACAAAGTCGGAAGAGTATGGGGCATTGGTTCCGGGGAATCGGCCTCAGATCCAGGCCCATGGGAAGGCGAGATCCGCAACATGTGGAAACCAGTCCCTCAAGAGGGCCTGTGGTTCCACGGCAGCTTGATCGCACATGCTCGCTCATTCTCGCGGTACCTTGCGTTACAGCTGAAAGCTCGCCACGAAGGGATCCCAACCCCTGTGTACCGTTTGGGCAACCGGTCGGCTTACGAGCAAGAAGCATCGACCGTAGTAGCTGGTTAGTCATTATTCGGGAAGCTAAGAAACGAGAAAAGGTAACATGGTCACGTTCGATGATGGCATCCGTGAAACCGAAACACCGGACACCGATGTAGTAGAAACCGATGTACTGGTTGTGGGGTCGGGTCCTGCCGGCTCCTCAGCAGCGCTGTTTTTATCCACCCTAGGTATTCCCAACATTATGATCACGAAGTATCGGTGGACTGCGAATACCCCACGTGCACATATCACGAACCAGCGTACGATGGAGATTTTTCGGGACGTTGGGATAGAAGATCAAGTCCTCGCCGAAGCCACTCCGCATGAAATGATCGGCGATACTGTTTTTTGCACTTCGCTAGCCGGTGAGGAGATTGGGCGCATCCTGACATGGGGAACGCACCCTGCTCGGCATGCGGACTATGAGCTGGCGTCACCGTCTTTGAACTGCGACATTCCGCAGACGTACTTGGAACCGATCATGGTTAAAAATGCGACCATGAGAGGCACCCAGACGCAATTCTCGACGGAGTATCTCTCTCATACGCAGGATGACGACGGCGTTTCCGTACGCGTACTAAACCGCCTCACGGGTCGTGAATACACCATTCGGGCGAAGTATCTCATCGGTGCAGATGGGGCTCGTTCGAAAGTCGCCGCCGATATTGAGCTTCCAATGGAAGGTCAAATGGATATCGCCGGATCGATGAATATCACTTTCAAAGCAGATCTTGCAAAATTGGTGGATCATCGGCCGTCTGTTTTGTACTGGGTCGTCCAACCAGGCTCCAATATTGGAGGAATTGGCGCCGGTCTGGTGCGTATGGTCCGTCCGTGGAACGAGTGGCTCATCACCTGGGGCTTCGACATCAGTCGAGGAGTGCCAGAATTCACCGAAGAGGATGCGCTCAAAGTAGTGCGAAACCTCATTGGTTCAGAGGATCTCGAGGTAGAACTGACCGGGGTCTCGCTGTGGGGTAACAACGAACAGTACGCAACGAACTTGCAGTCTGGCCGTGTGTTCTGCGCGGGAGATGCGATCCATAAGCATCCGCCGAGCAACGGGCTCGGGTCGAATACTTCGATCCAAGATTCGTATAACCTCGCCTGGAAACTAGCCGCAGTGCTGAGAGGACAAGCAGGAACGGACCTCTTGGATACTTATACGGTGGAACGCGCGCCGGTCGCAAAACAGATCGTAACCCGAGCAAACCAATCAGCTCGTGAATTCGGTGCCCTCTTTGGAGCACTAGGTATCGCACCTGATCAAACTCCCGAGGAAATGTACGCTGCTATCGAGTCGCGTAAGGACAATACCGCGGAGGGCGCAAAGAAGCGGGCTGCTGTGCGGGAAGCCATGGAGCTCAAGAATTATGAGTTCAACGCGCACGGTGTAGAAATGGGACAGTTCTATGTCTCGAACGCCATCAAATCTGATGGGGCGCCCCAGCCTGTATCGAGCAAAGACCCAGAGCTGTACTACGAACCGTCGACTGTTCCTGGAGCTCGTCTACCGCACGTGTGGGTGGGCAATGCTCGAGAGAAATTCTCAACGCATGATCTTGCTGAGTACACACAGTTCACCTTATTTACCGGCATTACCGGCCAAGGGTGGATCGAAGCGGCGGAGGCTGTCTCCGAGAACCTGAATATCCCCATCAAAGTGGTCGTTATCGGGCCGGGTCAAGAATACACCGACCTTTACTTTGATTGGGAGCGTATTCGCGGGGTTCAAGAAGACGGTGCTGTCCTCGTCCGCCCCGATAAACACGTTGGTTGGCGCGTTCAGAACCTGCCAGAGAACCCGGCAGATAGCCTGAGAACGGCACTGTCTTCAATGATGAGCACAACTATTCCGGAAACCGTCGCGAGCTAAGGAACCATATGGCACTAAAATTTTCACACACGACCCTTGGGCAACGCGTTCTTTTCGGCGCCGGACAAGCTGCGAAACACCTCGCAGAAGAAATTGAGCGCCTAGAAGCACGGCGCATCATGGTCATCGCAGCAAGCCCAGAAGCGGACATCGCACGCGAAGTCACCAAAGAAATCGATGTGGCACTTTACTATGACGATGTCGTCATGCATGTGCCGGTAGAAAAGGCCGAAAAGGCTCGTGCACAAGCTGCTGAGGTAAAGGCTGACGTCCTGGTGAGCGTTGGGGGAGGATCAACTACAGGACTAGCGAAAGCTATTGCCCTAACCACGGGGCTTCCTATTGTCGCGATTCCAACTACTTATGCTGGATCCGAGGCGACCAACGTATGGGGCCTTACTGAAGACGCTCGAAAAACCACTGGTTCAGATGATCGGGTGCTTCCGGTCACGGTCATTTATGACTCGGACCTGACCTTATCTCTACCGGTCGAACTGTCAGTAGCATCTGGCCTCAATGGGATGGCTCATTGCATTGACTCGTTATGGGCTCCACGAGCCGATCCCATCAATGCAGCGCTCGCGGCAGAAGGTATTCGGGCGCTTGCAGAAGGGCTCCCTAAGATCGTTGATGACCCACAAGGAACCGACGGGCGCGACCAAGCCCTTTATGGTGCGTACTTAGCAGCAGTGGCTTTTGCTTCGGCAGGATCTGGGCTGCACCATAAACTCTGCCACGTCCTCGGGGGCACGTTTGATCTACCGCACGCCCAAACGCATGCAACGGTCTTGCCATACGTCCTTGCATTCAATGCGCCGATGGCACCCGACGCAGAAAAACGCATTGCTGCAGCGTTCGGTACGTCGACGGCCCTTGAAGGTTTGCAGAACTTGCGTGCAAAGCTAGATGCACCGAAAGCCCTCCAAGACTATGGGTTCACCGCTGAAGGTATCCCAGAGGCGGTTGAGATCAGTCTCCCCGCGGTCCCAGCCAACAACCCACGAGAAGTCACATCAGAGAACCTAACCCGTTTGCTCCAAGCAGCATTGGTCGGGCAAGATCCGGCTGTGCTTCTCCAGGAACCGGTTCGGTCGTAGCAATAAGTGAAGGAAGCTGCCATGCAAAATCAAGATACCACCTCCACCACAAATCCCTCAGTTTCTTCAGAACAGCAAGCAGTTGAAGAATCCCTCACAGATACCGTCTTGGCTTCATTCGATGGCTGTGAGAACCCGCGTCTCAAAGAAGTAATGCAGTCGCTAGTATCGCACCTGCATGCATTCGTTAGGGATGTGCGCCTCACGGAAGAGGAGTGGAATACTGCCATAGAGTTCCTCACTGACGTAGGCCACATCACCGACGATAAACGTCAGGAATTCATCCTGCTTTCTGACGTCCTTGGCGTTTCAATGCAAACGATTAACGTCAATAACGCAACCTATAAAGACGCAACAGAGGCGACGGTGTTTGGTCCGTTCTTCGTTGAAGATGCACCTGAGATTCCTATTGGCGGTGATATCGCAGGAGGAGCTCCGGGACAGCCATGTTGGGTTGAGGGAACAGTCAAAGATACTAACGGGAACCCGGTTCCAAATGCACGTATCGAAGTATGGGAGGCTGATGACGACGGTTTCTACGATGTGCAATACACTGATGGCCGGGTTTCAGGACGAGCTCACCTGTATTCGGATGAGAACGGAAATTACAGTTTCTGGGGCTTGACCCCAACACCGTATCCTATTCCTTATGACGGTCCCGTTGGCAAGATGCTTGATGCGACTGGGCGGTCGCCAATGCGCGCTTCGCACCTTCACTTTATGGTGACGGCAGAGAACCTTCGGACGCTGGTCACCCACATCTTCGTTGAAGGTGACGAGTTACTACAATCCGACACTGTGTTCGGCGTGAAAGAGTCCTTGATCAAGAATTTTGAAGAGCAGCCGGTTGGCGCACCAACCCCGGATGGGCGCGATTTAGAAGGGGAGACTTGGTCTCGCGTGGAATTTGACATTGTGCTTGCTCCTGCCGAGGTGTGATTGAATCATGCAAGAGTAGAGCCATGGAGCCCCGACTAGTTCATAGAGACATTTGCTAGGGTCGCGCCGTGACACGGTGGCCGACTACGTCTGATCTCGTCATGTGTGGGCATATTGCGATGAGTTAGTAATATAGCGGTACTTGACTGATTCAACCGACTGCCAGCGGTGCTTCTTTGACCGCTCAAAAGAGCCCAGAGGCTGCTCGTAAAGTCACGAAGGATGAAGTCCACGGCGATAGGTTCACGATGCCATTTATCGTTATCGCCCACCTCTAGCCACTCATTTAGGCAGGGGACCCCTTCGAGTTCGCGTACTGAGTCCTGAGTTGGATTTGACCTCGATTGGGACACCGGCTGGGGTGTGTTGCGGCCGTCGATTGTCGGCATGTCTTCAAAGCGGCGCCAGGGAGCGGCCGAACACATGGTCCTGGGGTAGGCATGATGCTCAGGTTAATGACAATAAGGGATGCAAACGGAATTTTGGAGAATTCTGCTATAAAGTTGTGGATTCCCCGCCGGCATCCCGGCGGTGTTTGGTGAGGATTTCCCCGGTGGCGGCATCCGAGGTGGTGACGTGGTCATTGGTGATCACCAGGAGCACGCGTTTGCCGCGGTGGGCGTTGCCGATGCTCAGGTGGCACAATTTGCTGGCGTAACGCAGCGTGACTTTCCCACTGGTATCGACCCGGTCCGTGCGGGCACGATATTCGGGGGCATGGGTCGTGTTCGGGGTGGCTTTGGGCAAGGCGG
>Ga0209487_1003921_pt1 | contig 11583 bp, 11 predicted proteins | sample Poulit2012_FD_187524 | JGI IMG/M metagenome (GOLD analysis project Ga0209487, IMG submission 187524) | Agricultural soil microbial communities from Georgia to study Nitrogen management - Poultry litter 2012 (SPAdes) (version 2) | ecosystem: Environmental > Terrestrial > Soil > Agricultural land... | reverse complement strand
GCTCCAGCTTCAAGAACTGACTCAACAACACTTTCTAAAAAAGTGTCTTTCATGAAAAAGTTAATAAATCCTGGCCCTGCAATATCAACTGATTCAATTGAACCCGCTTCTTTATTTAAGTGATTTACAATTTCTTCTGCAATTTGACGTGGTGCTTTCTTAGCCACTTTTGCTAATCTCATTGCAATATTTGTAGCGAAATCACCATGAGATTTTGATTTAGGATTTTCTAATACAATTTCAGGTATGTTTTCAGTATCTACAAGCCCCGATTTAATTACTGCTTCTTTAATAACATTTTCTAAATTAGCTTCAACTTCGTTTAATATGCTCATATTTATTCCTCCGTAAACGTTAATGTCAGATAATGATTTCTTTCTTCTGTGCCATTTAACATCGCTTGATAAGCGATAATAACCTGTCCCTGACCTGTTTCATCTATCGATTCATAAGATATAGAAACTGTATTAATATTCATATGGATATTACCATGCGGGTGTTGATATAAACTTTCTGTGACACGTCCTTTAATGAAGATTTGATTCATTGAAATCGCGCCTGATCTTTTAATGTTTATTTTATCAGGATGAATCGAAATCATATTTTCAACATCTTCTCCTTCATCCATCTCTTCTGTATATGTTAACACTTCTAAATTATTTCGTTTATAATATTTACCTTTTTGTTTAACAATTACTAATTCTTTGTCACCATCATCTTCAATAACAGTTCGTAATTCAACATTTACATTTTTACGTTTCACATTCATTTTATCGCCTCTTACATTTATTAGTCTATACTTATGGTATTATAACGATAAGCTATTTTATTTACCAATCTAACTTATTTTAATTATCAAAAATTAAAAAAGCTGACTTCTATATATGCATATAGAATGTCAGCTTTTTTAGTGTCCTAGCAATACATGTTCTAGCCCATGTATATCTATTTTACAAATTATAGACTAAAATCACAAGACTTTCACTATTAGTTATAAATTTGTCATAAATTGTTCACTATTTAAGCTAAGCTATTTTTTAACTCTTCTGTCGAGTTTTCCCACAAGTCGCCCTCTTCAAAGTTTTCGAGAAAATCTTTTAAAATGGACTTTGATTTTTCATCCATATGTTCAACTATTATTTTTCCTTTAAGAGACTTTTCCATATTACCTACATGTTCTGCCATTGATTTGAATGCTCTTTTGTTTTTTTTGTCAACAAGTAGTTCACTAGCACCAACACCTGCATAATATGGACCTTGTTCTCCTCGTTCGACTGTCACCCATACAATCCAGTATAAACGCGGTTCAGGAACTTCATTGCGATCATCTAAATATTTAACTCGACGTTCTATATTACTACGAGCATGCATTGCATCCATATCTACATAAGCTTTATCTTCTTCTGGGTCAACTATTATTGATGACATATTTTCAAGCGAGATAGATCCCCCACCAAAGCCTCCATGGCCATCTGTTGAGTCATCTGAAATAATCGTAAATGATTTTTTCTTCTTCTTTTCTTCACTCATAAATGAGAACCTCCTCAAAATAATTATTATGAATTCTATAAACCACTATAGCATATTTAAATCGTTCTATTTATAAATAGGCTTTATCGAGTAACGTATTAATTTCTTTTTTTAGCGTCTCATCTGGAATTTTTTCTATTAAATCTTTTGGATAATATAATTTATGATCTTCTCTCACTTTACCTGTAATTGAATCAACAATTGTAGAATGCTCTGATAACTCTTTAAGTTTTTTATTAGGCATTTCTAAATATATTGGTACGCGTCCTGCACCGCCTGATCGATAAACGTCATATGGAAGGTCTTTAGATGAATCTATAATTAAATAATAGTCCGGGTCAATCCCTGCTTTATTAAATAAATTGCTTAATTCAGAAACAATATCTAAATGAGATTCTGCGTCATATTCTTTATATTTAAATAAACGTCTATTAATAAACCTTTCCGCTAAATCTTTTAATAAAGGATCATCTTCATATTGCCAGCGCTGAAAGTAATAATAGACAACTGATTCATCAAGCGCTAAATAGTCTTCTACTGCTATGTTTTTTGTAAAGATATTTTTGATTAAATGTGGTTCTTCTTTAAATGCATAATTATTCTCAAATAAATATTTCACGCGATGAAATATTTTAGTTAATATAACCTCAGCACTTCTTGTTACAGGATGGAAGTAAACTTGCCAGTACATTTGATAACGCGACATTATATAGTCCTCTACCGCATGCATCCCTGTCGATTTAATAACGACTTGATCTTCTGTCGGTCGCATGACACGTAGTATACGTTCCATATCAAAGTTACCATAACTTACACCTGTATAATAAGCATCTCTTAATAAATAATCCATCCGATCAGCGTCAATTTGGCTTGAAATTAGACTTGTTACTAATTTATCATGATATGTTTTATTAATAACATTTGCTACATCTTTAGGAAAATCTTCAGCTACTTGAGATAATACTTTATTCACACCTGTATCACCTAAAATAATCTTCTCCGTAAAAAGCTCATGGTCCAGTGAAAACACTTTTTCAAATGAGTGTGAAAATGGCCCATGCCCTAAATCATGTAATAATGCAGCACATAAACAAACTAAACGCTCCTCTGAATTCCATTCAGGTCGTAATTCCATTTTTTGAATAATTCGTCTAACAATTTCATAAACACCTAAAGAGTGATTAAACCGGCTATGTTCAGCGCCATGAAAAGTTAAATTCGTTGCGCCTAGTTGTTTAATTCTTCTTAGACGTTGCATTTCGGGCGTTGCAATTAAATCCCAAATAACTTGGTCACTTACCCTGACGTACCGGTGTACAGGGTCTTTAAACACTTTTACTTCTTCTAATTGTTTATTTGCGTAATTAATCTTTATCACCCATTTCTTTAATAATGCCTAAGCTTATTATATAATAGTTTAAATACTAATAAAAGGAGTTCGTAACGTGGAGAAATGGAAAGAGTTTATAAATAAAAAAGCAGTTCGACTAATTGATCACACAAAAATCAATCAATTCTCAACAATTAATTATGAAGCTTTAACTTCTTTTGCGATTGATGACGCACTCGCTATGTCAGTCGGTGATTATGCAGCTCCCGTCACAATTAGATTATGGATTCATGATAAAACTGTCGTTTTAGGAACACCTGACTCGCGTATGCCGTATATTGAAAATGGATTGAATTTCTTAAAGAATCATCAACAAAATGTTGTGATCAGAAATAGTGGAGGACTAGCAGTTGCTCTAGATAGTGGCGTGTTAAATTTATCATTAATCATTCCAAATAGCAATCAAGTCTCTATTAATACTGGGTATGATATTATGACGTCTTTAGTTAAAAATTTACTAACAGATTATACAAATAAAGTACAAGCGTATGAAATTGTTGGATCATATTGTCCAGGTGATTATGATCTTAGTATCAACGGCGTTAAGTTTGCTGGCATTTCACAGCGGCGTGTTAAAAATGGTATTTCAATTCAAATATATCTTGATATTAACGGTCATAGCAATACACGTGCTAATTTAATTAAAGATTTTTATTCAATTAGTTTAAATAATACAGAGACAACGATTAAATATCCTGAAGTAGATCCTTCTGTTATGGGCTCTTTATCAAGTATTTTAAATAAAGAGATAACAGTCCAAGATATACTTACGCGACTAACTCAACTAATTAATCGTTACACAACATCTTTAACGAAAGATCATTTTACACAAACAGAACTTACTCAGTTTCATAAACGTTTAGAACAAATGCATAAAAGAAATGAAAAAATTAGACCATAAAAAAACTAACCAAAGTGATATTTAAAATATACTTTGGTTAGTTTTATATTATGCTTGCGCAGCTGTAATCATCGCTAATTTGTAAACATCTTCTGAATTACATCCACGTGAAAGGTCATTTACAGGTTTATTAAGCCCTTGTAGTATAGGACCTACCGCTTCAAATCCGCCTAATCTTTCAGCCAATTTATATCCTATGTTACCTGATTCTAAATTTGGAAATACAAAGACTTTAGCGTCACCTTTTATTTCTGAGTCGGGTGCTTTTTTTGCTGCAACACTTGGAACAAATGCAGCATCAAATTGGAACTCCCCATCAATCATAAGCTTAGGATTCATTTCCTTAGCTTTTGCAATCGCGTCAACTACACGCTCAGTCTCTTCTGACTGGGCTGACCCTTTAGTAGAAAAACTAAGCATAGCAACTTTTGGATCGATTCCAAAAACTTTTGCTGTTTTACTACTTTCAACTGCAATTTCCGCTAAATCATCACTTGTCGGAGCAATATTAATCGCACAGTCTCCAAAGACATAGCGTTCTTCTCCCCGGACCATTATAAACACACCAGATGTTTTATTAATACCCGGAAGTGTTTTTATAATTTGCAATGCTGGTCTAACAGTGTCTGATGTAGAATGAACCGCACCACTCACTAAACCATGTGCTTCATCCATATAAACAAGCATTGTACCAAAATAGTTTTCTGTTCTTAAAATTTCTTTTGCTTGTTCTTTCGTTGCTTTACCTTTTCTAATCTTAACAAATTCATCGACCATATCATCGAACTTTTTATAATTCAATGGATCAACTACTTTACACTTTTCTATATTTACTTTTAATTCTTCACTTCGCTTCATTAAATCTTCTTGTTTCCCAATTAATAATGGAGTCATTATTCCTTTTTCTGAAAGCTTACTAGCAGCTGTCATAATTCGCTCATCCATAGCTTCTGGAAAAACAATAACTCTTTCACTACTTTCTTTTAATGCTTTTTCTAGATTCTCAAATAAATGGCTCATTTTGTTCCTCCTCTTAATTTCACACTTATATTCTGAATTATTCGATAGTTTGTATTATATCAAGCACGTTTATTTATACAAGTAAATTATGTAACGGCACTTTAATTTAACAAAACCCTCATATAGACTCATACAAGGGTTTGATTTATAGGTTTAAAGAAATTTAATCATTGCATAACCAAACAGAATCCATCCGATTAAGAAGAACACACCACCAAATGGCGTTACCATAGCAATTGATTTAATACCTGTTGTTGAATAGAAATATAAACTACCTGAGAATAAAATAATTCCAATTAGAAAAGTAATTCCTGCCCAGTTTAAACTTGCCGCTTGAACTTTAAACATCGCTAAAGATGTGGCTAACAACGCACCAGTATGAAACATTTGATAAGTAACTGCTTTTTCCCAATTTAAAATCATTTTATCTGATATTTTTCCTTCTAATCCGTGAGCACCAAAAGCTCCTAAAGCAACGGCTAAGAAGCCATTTATTGCTGCAACTACTATAAAGAACTTCATCATTTTATCTCTCCTTAAACAATTTAAAAATCAAAAATAGAATCACTTGTCGGTTCAGGACTAATTTGTTTCTTTGAATTATCTTTACTGGAATTCAACATTTCTGGCGTTACTTTTTGAGTCGTATGTTTATGTGAAACTTTGTCGTCAGTTACTAATTCGCACAAAAGCTCGACACGTTTAATGGCTTCTTTGAATAAAACTGGATCATTTACAACTTTTTCTGCTTCTTGTACTTGTTCATTTATTTTTTTAATTAATGATTCGTTTGTAACCAATAAATTTTCACCTCTTATTCGAATCAACTAGATTTATTATAACATGATTGTCTCAATATTAAATTATAAGTTACTAAGACATAAAAAACACGCTAAAAGTTTAGCGTGTTTTAAGTTTATTTTTGAATTAAAGCTTCACCAGCAATCCCTGGACGAGTCATCTCAAATGGTTCTAAAATTTGATTTATTGCCACTTCAGATAATATTTTGTCTCGTAAAAGTAAATTACGGATTGATTCACCAGTTTCGATTGCTTCTTTTGCAATTTTTGTTGCTGCATCGTAACCAATATGTGGATTAAGTGCAGTAATAATTCCAATACTTCCTTCAACATCTTCTTTACATTTATCAATATTTGCTTGAATCCCTTCAATACAATAGTCTTTAAAGACTGTCATTACTTGAGTCATCATCTTCAATGATTCATGCAAATTAAAAACAATAATAGGTTCCATCACATTAAGCTCAAATTGTCCTGCTTCAGAAGCCATTGAAATAGTTTGATCATTTCCTGCAACTTGAAAAGCAACTTGACTGACAACTTCACACATCACAGGATTTACTTTTCCTGGCATAATAGATGATCCTGGTTGACGTGCAGGAAGCTCTATTTCATTAAAACCTGCTCGCGGTCCTGAACTCATTAGTCTTAAATCATTTGCTATTTTAGAAATGTTTAGCATACATATTTTTAAAGTACTTGAGATTTCTGTATAAGCATCAGTTGTTTGTGTTGCATCCACTAAGTTTTTCGCTGGGACAATCGGAAGGCCTGTTAATTCTGCCAATATTTCGACTGAACGTTTCATATAGTCAGGATCTGCATTTAAACCTGTCCCTACAGCCGTTGCACCTAAATTAATTGTAAGTAAACTTTTTCGCGCTTGTTCTAACCGATTTAAATCACGTGTGAGCACCTCACCGTAAGCTTCAAATTCTTGTCCCAATCTTATTGGAACAGCATCTTGAAGATGTGTCCTACCCATTTTTATAATGTGATTAAATTCTTTTCCTTTATCTATAAAGGCAGCTTGTAATTCTTTTATAGTCGTTTGTAAATTAGTTATTAATTTTAATGTTGAGACATGAATAGCTGTTGGAAAAGCATCATTCGTTGACTGAGCCATATTAACATGAATATTAGGATGAATAATATCGTATTCACCTTTATTTTTACCAAGTAGTTCAAGTGCCCGGTTAGCAATTACTTCATTAGCATTCATATTAGTAGAAGTTCCTGCCCCACCTTGGACTGGGTCAACTACGAATTGATCGTGTAATTCACCCGCAATAATTTCGTCTGCTGCACTTACAATAGCATGACCTATATCTAAATTAAGTCGACCTACTTCCATATTCGCTAATGCTGCAGCTTTTTTCACAAGGGCAATACCTTTAATGAGTTCTTTTTCTATTAGATAACCTGTAATCGGAAAATTTTCTTGCGCTCTTAATGTCTGTATACCGTAATATACATGATTTGGAACTAATTTTTCACCAAGTAAATCCTCTTCTAATCTAACTGTTTCTTCACTCATTGTAAATTTATTCCCCCTAAAATTATTAAGCTGTTAATTAGTTAACTATAGATAACTTTTCTTTATCACATGTAATAAGCAAGTTTCTAGTAATTACTTAAATTATATAGACCTTATTTAAATTGTCAAATTATTCTTTCAATTAACGTGCTTAATTTGGTTGATCTTTTTCAACTTTATTTGATAAGAACCAACCTGCTAGTGCGATACTAACAAGACCAATATAAAAAATAAGTTTCCAAGTTGTCGAGTGAACAAATGTTTCAGATATAATTGCCACGTCAGGATGTGCTAATGTAAGAATAGCTAATTTAACACCAACCCATCCAACGATAACAAAGGCAGCCATTTCAAGACCAGGACGTTTTTGTAATAATTCAACAAATAAATTCGCTGCAAAACGCATGATAATAACGCCAATCATACCACCAGCAAATATCACGATAAACTGAGCTCCATCTAAACTACCTATCTCAAAAAGCCCTGTTGCTGGTAAAGTTACTGCTAGAGCAACTGCTGCTAATATGGAATCAACCGCAAATGCTAAATCAGCAATTTCGACTTTTAAAACTGTCATCCAAAATCCACTTTTTGATTCTTTTTTCTTCACATCATGTTCATTTAATGTTGCTTTATCGTAAAGATGTTTAATCGATAAAAATATTAAATATAAGGCTCCAATCGCTTGTATTTGCCAAACATCAACTAAAAATGAAATAATAAATAAAGAACCAAAACGTAAAATAAATGCTCCGATTAACCCATAAAATAATGCTTTTCTTCTTTCTTCTAAAGGTAAATGTTTTACCATAATAGCTAGTACTAGCGCATTATCCGCTGCTAATAATCCTTCTAAACCAATTAATACAACAAAAATCCAAGCGTATTCAATTAATAATTGTGCATCCATATACAATAATCTCCTTTAAAATACAAAATGACCTTCACCTATAAGTTAAATTAAGTATGCATACTTAAACAAACTATCATTAGGTAAAGGTCTTGCTAACAATTTAACTTGCCAGTTAGGCCGGAGATTTTATTCTCGTAATGACGACATTAACTGTACAGCTACTCCCCTTTAAAAAGGCTTTTATTTAATTAATTAAATTTTATCATTGTTTTTGTTTTTCTGTCAACACATAGAGAAGATTATCTTTTGGATATTTAGTGTCTTTTAAGTTAATATATAAGTATATTTTCATTTAGTAATACACTCTGAAAGGAATGACTATATATGCGCAAAAAACTCGAAGATGAGTTAAATTTCTTGAAAGCTGATTACGTAAGAATTCAAGAAGATTTAGAAAAGCTTGCTTTTGTTGGTGGTAATCAATCTTCTGCTGAAGAACAACTTGTTCGAGTAGAAAACGAAATAGCCGATAAGCGAAAAGAAATAGCAAACTGTGAAAAATAAATAATAAAAGCTCAAAATGCATGCATTTTGAGCTTTTTTTTAATCTTTTTCTGGATTTTTTAACTTTTGCTGATTCTTTTTATTATCTATATTTGGTGGTGTTAAACTCGCAATCATATCGCCTGGTTTTGGCGCTAGATTACTACTTTGTGTATAGAAATATATTTGTTTTGATTTTTTTAATACATAGACTAATAAAATATCAGTTGACTGCTCAGCTAAATATTGTTTATACGTAAACTGAGGAGTCAGTGGAGTCATTCTAAATACATATCCTCTTTCTATCATTTGATCCAAATCATTCAATGAGATTTCTTTTCTAAAGAGTGAACGACCTCCAACACTTGCTACAGTACTACTTTCATTTTTTTCATTTTCATCAGGATCGACTTTAAATACATTTGTCCGTCCATATTCTGGCATGAATGTTGTACAAACAAGTGAATTATATGAAAACTCTTCAGTTGCTGCAACTAAATATTCATAAGGAATTGTATCCAAGTTATATTCAGTTTGCTCCGATAAAATATCCCCATGGAAGAAAGGAACCCCTTCATGTCTTGCATAACTTAAATCTTCCCATGACGCATCAACTATTAATACTGGTGTATTCGTAGATAATAAAGATTTAGCTAATTTGACAGTAAACTTATTACTACCTACTATTAGCACCCCAGGATTCCCTTCAAGTGATAAATTCAATTTTTTAGCAAATGGCCTAATTGTAAAGCCATGAGCAACTACGGTAAAGATAACTAGACCGAATGTAAGTGCAGTAATTAAACTTGCATCTTGATAGCCTGCATCTTCTAATATATCTGCAAAATAACTTGATACAGTAAGCGCAACAATTCCTCTTGGTGCTATCCAACCAACTAACGTTTTCTCTTGTAAGGTCAGCCCTGAATTAATTGTTGATAAAAAGATGGATAACGGTCTAACAATAAACATCATTAACAATACATAACCAATTATATTTGGACTGAATATACGAAAGATCGTTTCTAATTGTAACGACGCAGCTAACATAATAAAGATTGTCGAAATCAATAAGACCGAAATATTTTCCTTAAAGTTCCTTAAATCATTTAACGAACTAATACCTAAGTTACTTAATGTGAACCCCATTGCTGTAACAGAGAGTAATCCTGTTCCATGGACAAGTTCATCTGGTAAGGTAAACACAAATATTACAACAATAAATACGGCTGGAGATTTCAAGAATTCTGGTATGTGTCCAGATTCAAACATCCAACCGATTAAACGTCCAAACAACCAACCTAGTAAAATAGCTAGTCCTGCTGTTAAGAAGAAAATAAGTAATGTTATTCCATCACGCTCTGCTATTGTAAAGAATGAAATAATTTCAAATGCAAAAACGGCTAATAAAACACCGATTGGGTCAACAATGACACCTTCCCATTTTAATATTTTTGCTGGGCGTGTTTTTAATTTTGATTGACGTAATAATGGCATAATAACTGTAGGACCAGTCACAATAAACAATCCACCGATAACAAATGCAACTGCCCATGATAATCCTGCCATATAATGAGCGGTTAATGATCCTAATATCCAGGCGAGAAAAGCACCAATACTTGATATCCTGAATATAGGCTTACCTAAACCACTTAATTCTTTCAAATTTAAACTTAAACTACCTTCGAAAAGAATAATTGCTACTGCAACAGACACAATTGGACTGTACAAATCTCCAAAGTTCTGTTCTGGATTCATAATCCCTAATATCGGCCCTGCAAGCAACCCTGCAGCTGACATAATGACAATTGCCGGCCAATTAAATTTCCAAGCAAGCCACTGGGACCCAATTCCTAAAGTACCAACTAACATAATTTCAAATAAAAGAGATAGATCCATCTAATTATTCACCTCGCGATTTTACTATAAACGCTATTGTAAACTATATATTATATTTTTGAAACTATGTGAGTTTAAATAATCCATTTAAATTAATATATTTTAATTACATGTTATTATAAAGGGAGGTGGTGGATTATATTGTTAAGTCAAGCAAGGAATATTTTACAAACTTATTTTGGTTATGAGACGTTTCGCCCTGGCCAAAAAGATGTCATTACAAATGTTTTAAATCATACAAATACTTTAGGAGTGATGCCAACTGGTGGCGGAAAATCACTCTGTTATCAAATACCTGGACTCGTTTTAGAAGGAACTAGTATTATTATTTCACCATTAATTTCTTTGATGAAAGACCAAGTAGATGCTCTCGTAGCTCTTGGTGTCCCAGCAACCTTTATTAATAGTTCACTTTCAAATACTGAACAAAATATACGCTTAAATGATGTCGTTAGAGGACGTTATAAATTTATTTATGTCGCACCTGAACGATTTAACTCTCAATTTTTCTTAAATCGAATCAAAAACTTAAAGATTTCTTTAATTGCTTTTGATGAAGCGCATTGTATTTCCCAATGGGGACATGATTTCAGGCCAAGTTATCGGTCGATTGTTAAATCACTTAATGAATTAAATCACATTGAAAACACTGTTGCTTTAACTGCTACAGCCACTGAATCAGTCATTTCAGATATTCAAAACTTATTAAACATTAAAGAAGACTCAACTATCATAACTGGTTTTAAGCGCGAAAACCTCCATTTTCACCTCATTAAAGGAAGAGATAGTTCAAATTATATTGATAACTTTCTTAAAGAACGTAAAAATGAATCAGGTATTATTTATACTGCAACCCGTAAACAAGCAGATCAATTACATAATTTTTTAAAAAATAAACATGACATCGTCTTAAAATATCATGCTGGATTAAATGAAGATGAACGTCAACATGCACAAAATGCCTTTATTCACTCAGATAACGCGATTATTATAGCGACAAATGCTTTTGGTATGGGAATAGATAAATCAAACGTACGTTTCGTTATTCATTATGCAATGCCAATGAACCTTGAGTCTTATTATCAAGAAGCTGGGCGTGCAGGTAGAGA
>Ga0209487_1003920_pt1 | contig 11586 bp, 10 predicted proteins | sample Poulit2012_FD_187524 | JGI IMG/M metagenome (GOLD analysis project Ga0209487, IMG submission 187524) | Agricultural soil microbial communities from Georgia to study Nitrogen management - Poultry litter 2012 (SPAdes) (version 2) | ecosystem: Environmental > Terrestrial > Soil > Agricultural land... | reverse complement strand
CGACGCAACCGCCGGTGCTGCTTGGACAGGCTGAACCCGTGCACGAGCACGACGGCCACGTGCCGCCGACCCGACAAGGCAGCGGTGTGCGCAGTGTCGATGCGGACGCCGTCATCGGTGTACAAGGCAGGCACACACACCATCTTGCCCTGCTCGCAAGTGGACTAGAGTCAGGACCCATGCAGCCGCACGCGGAGCACCACGAAATCGTGACTGCCGATCTCACGGCAGATGTGGCGGATCTCGCGGCCCGCGCACAAGCAACGTCCGGACTCACGTCGTTCTCCGACGAGTTGTGGCTCGCCTTTCGGGACGGGTCCGCGAACACCGTGCTGAGCGCGACCAACCAGCAGGACACCCTTGTCGGTGTCGCGTTCAGTGCCCCGCAGGGTGACCGGGTCGGTGCGGAACTGCTGGTCGATCCCGAGCACCGGGGCCAGGGTTACGGCGGATCCCTGCTGACCAGCCTGCTGGACGATCGCGACGGTGAGCTCTGGGTCTGGTCCCACGGTGATCACCCGGCCGCCGCGACACTGGCCCTGCAGCACGGCTTGGAGCGTGCCCGCGAGCTGTACCAGCTCCGCCGCCCCCTGGGCCCTGCGGACATGGAAATCACCGTCAGCCCTCCCGCCGGTGTGACCATCCGGACGTTCGTCATGGGCCAAGACGAGCACGCCTGGGCAGCCGTGAACCAGGCTGCCTTCGCCTGGCATCCCGAGCAGGGCGCCATGACCGCGGAGAACCTGCGCAACACCGAGAACGAGGAGTGGTTCGACCCCGCCGGCTTCTTCCTCGCCGAGGACGATGACGGCACACTGCTCGGCTTTCACTGGACCAAGGTGCATCCACGAGGCGACGACGGCTCGGCGGTGGGTGAGGTCTACGTTCTCGGTGTGCATCCGGACGCGCACGGCCGCGGCCTCGGCAAGGTGCTCACGGCCGCTGGGTTGCGCTACCTCGCCGGGCTGCCGGGGGTGCAGACCGTCATGCTCTACGTCGAGGGCGACAACGCACCGGCACTGGCCATCTACCGTGGCCAGGGTTTCACCGATCACGTCGTCGACGTTGCCTACCGGAGCCCTCCCCCACCAACTGCCGGGCTGCCGGGACCCACTGAGTAGTGCCGGGCCGGTGCGGCAGCGAGTGACTACCAGCAGCGCACGGACACGTGTCACCATCAGGTTATGAGTGAGCTCGCCACCAGCACCCAGCCCAAGTTCCTGGACCGGGAACTTTCCTGGCTGGCGTTCAACCACCGAGTCCTCGAGCTCGCCTGGGACCCGGACATCCCGCTGCTCGAACGGGCCCGGTTCCTGGCCATCTGTTCCAGCAACTTGGACGAGTTCTTCATGGTCCGCGTCGCCGGGCTCAAACGGCGGATCGCGGCGGGGGTAGCCGTTCCGTCGGTGAGTGGGCAGGTACCCCGGGAGATTCTCGCCGGGACACTCGCCCGTACCCGTGAGCTGATGCTCGCGCAGGCGGCCTGTTTCCACGACGAGCTGCTGCCGTCGTTGGTCAAAGAGGGGATCGAGATCCTGCGGTGGGCAAATCTGGCTCGCGAGGAGCAGGAGCAGTTGCGCACACTGTTCGACAACCGGATCTTCCCGGTCCTGACCCCGTTGGCGGTCGACCCCGCGCATCCGTTCCCGTACATCTCCGGGCTCTCGCTCAATCTGGCGGTGGTGGTGCGTAACCCCCGAAACGCCACGGAGCATTTCGCCCGGGTCAAAGTGCCGCCCAACTTTCCGCGCTTCCTGCGGGCCTCGGGCGAGCGGTTCGTCCCGTTGGAGGACGTCATCGCGGCTCACCTGCCACATCTGTTTCCCGGCATGGAGGTACTTCAGCACCACACTTTCCGAGTGACGCGCAACGAGGACGTGGAGGTCGAGGAGGACGACGCCGAGAACCTGCTCACCGCGATGGAGCGTGAGTTGATGCGGCGGCGCTTCGGTCCCGCGGTTCGCCTGGAGGCCGAGAACACCATCGACCCCACCGTGTTGGATCTGCTGCAACGTGAGCTGGGCGTCAGCGACGACGAGACCTTCATGCCCCGGGGACCCTTGGACATGACCGGGTTGAACACCATCGCCGACGTGGACCGGCAGGAACTGAAGTACCGGCCGTTCCTGCCCGCTACGCACCGGGATCTGCCCGATGTCGAGTCCGCCGCGCCAGCAGACATGTTCGCGGCCATCCGCGGTGGTGACGTGCTGGTACACCACCCGTACGACTCGTTCTCGACCAGCGTCCAACGATTCATCGAACAAGCCGCAGCGGATCCCCGGGTGCTGGCGATCAAACAGACGCTGTACCGCACGAGCGGAGACTCGCCGATCGTCGACGCGCTGGTCGACGCCGCGGATGCCGGTAAACAGGTCCTCGCCCTGGTGGAGATCAAGGCCCGGTTCGACGAGCAGGCGAACATCACCTGGGCGCGGAAGCTCGAGCAGGCCGGAGTGCACGTCGTCTACGGGCTGATCGGACTGAAGACACACTGCAAGCTCTGCCTGGTCGTGCGGGACGAGGAGGACTCCGGCGTCGGGATCCGGCGCTACTCCCACATCGGTACGGGCAACTACCACCCCAAGACGGCCCGGCTGTACGAGGATCTCGGGCTGCTCACCGCTGACCCGGTGGTCGCGCGGGATGTCAACCATTTGTTCAACTCGCTCTCCGGCTACTCGGTCAACTCGGACTACGACCGATTGCTGGTCGCCCCGAACTCCATGCGCCAGGGCCTGATCGAGCGGATCGAGAGCGAGATCGAGCACGAGCAGCAGGGGCGTGGTGGTCGGATCCGGCTGAAGGTGAACAGCCTGGTGGACGAGGCGATCATCGAGGCCCTGTACGCGGCCGCACAGGCAGGTGTGTCGATCGACATCTGGGTCCGCGGGATCTGCTGCCTGCGTCCCGGCGTGTCCGGACTCTCGGAGAACATCCGGGTACGCAGCGTGCTCGGTCGCTTCCTGGAACATTCGCGCATCTTTGCTTTCGACGGCGGCGGGCAGCCCGAGTACTGGATCGGTTCCGCCGATCTCATGCACCGCAACTTGGACCGGAGGGTGGAGGCGGCGGTGCAGCTGACCCGCCCCGAACACCACAAGGAGATCGACGAACTGTTCGCGCTCACCTTCGACGAGGGCAGCGCGACCTGGCACCTCGGCCCGGACGGGGAGTGGACCAGGGTCCACCGGGGCGAGGACGGAACACCGTTGCGGGACCCGCAGCGGACGTTGATCGAATGGCGCCAGCGAAGTCGGATCGCCACGGCTGAGCGGACGAGCTAGACCGTGGCGGAACCAGCAACGATCGTCGCCGCCGGCACGGTGCCCTGGCGGATGCGTTCCGGGATGCTCGAGGTGGGCCTGGTGCACCGGCCTCGATACCACGACTGGTCACTGCCGAAGGGCAAGGTCGACCCCGATGAGCACCTGCTGGTCTGCGCGGTCCGCGAGACCCTGGAGGAGACCGGGCTCCACGTCGCGCTCGGCCGGCCGCTGGGAGAGCAGGGCTATCCGGTGCCCGCGGGATCGAAGCTCGTGCACTACTGGGCTGCGCACGCCGATTCCACTGCCGTGGAGGTGCACGGCCATGCCAAGATCGACCCTGCCGAGATCGATGACGTCCGGTTCCTACCAGCCGGCCAGGCGGCTGCGACGCTGACCTATGACCGCGATGTCGAGATCGTGGGACGCCTGGCCACCTACGCGCTGGACACCACCCCGCTGGTGTTGCTGCGGCACGCGAAGGCCCGCAGCCGCAGGGACTGGGACGGTCCTGATCGTGACCGCCCCCTGACCGACGACGGCCGCGCCGATGCCGCCCGACTGGTGCAGGTGCTCGCCGCACTGGGGATCGCCCGTATCGTAACCAGCGATGCGCAACGCTGCCTGCAGACGATCTCCCCGTACGCCCACATGGCCGGGATCGAGGCGGAGATCGAACCGCGGATCTCCGAGGCCGGGTTCAGCAAGGATCCGCACGGTGCCAGCGAGGTCATCCATGCGCTGCTTGGAACCCACGAGCCCACGGTGCTGTGCACTCACCGACCGGTGCTGCCGACGCTGCGTGCGGCGCCGAGCCGGTTCGCCGCCTGCCGAGTACCCACCGACGCACCACCGTCAGGCTCGAGTCTCGTGCTGCATCATCGTGCTGGCCTGGTCGTCAGTGCACAGTTGCACACCGTCTAACAGGCAGCAGCGGCGGTTGCGTGGAACTCAGTCGGTTGGTCGCTCATGCGGCGGCAAACATTCACCTGGACTTCACCTCTGTCCAGCGATCACGTCACCTGCCGTCGTTAACGTCATGGTGTCAGGTGAGCGTCCGGCCTCGCCGGCCAGCTCTTCGCGATCCATGAAAGGCATCACGTGAAGCGTAGTTCCATTCGACGCGCAGCCGTTCCAGCTGCACTGACGCTCGGCCTCCTGTTGACGGCATGCGGCGCTGCCAATGAGCAGGGTGGCGGCGACAGCAACGCGGGCGAAGGACAAGGTGGTGACGAACTCTCCGGCACGCTGAACGGCGCCGGGGCAAGCTCGCAGGCAGCAGCGATGGAGGCATGGCAGGTCGGGTTCACCGACGCCAACCCAGACGTGACGGTCAACTACGACCCCATCGGCTCCGGCGGCGGGCGTGAGCAGTTCCTGGCCGGGGGTGTCACATTCGCAGGGTCCGACGCCTACTTGGACGACGAAGAGCTGACCACCGCCGCTGAGCGCTGCGGCGACGGTGAGGTCATCGAGCTCCCGAACTACATCTCGCCCATCGCCGTGGCGTTCAACCTCGAGGGTGTGGACAACCTCAACCTGGACGCCGCGACCATCGCCGGCATCTTCAACCAGGACATCACCGAGTGGGACGATCCGGCTATCGCCGATCAGAACCCCGACGCCGAGCTCCCGGCCGAGCCCATCGTCCCCGTGAACCGCTCCGACGAGTCCGGCACCACCGAGAACTTCGTCGACTACCTCTCTGCTACCGCACCGGACGCGTGGCCGCACGAGGTCAGCGGGGACTGGCCCGTGCCCGGCGGCGAGCAGGCACAAGGCACGTCCGGCGTCGTGGACGTCCTGACCGGCACCCCGGGGGCGATCGGCTACATCGACGCAAGCCAGATCGGCGACCTCAGCTCCGTCGCGGTGCAGGTCGGTGACGAATACGTCCCCTACTCCCCCGAAGCCGCCGCGGGGATCGTGGAGTCCTCGCCGACGGTCGAGGGCCGTGGCCAGTTCGATTACGCGATCGAGCTCGAGCGGGACACCACCGAGTCCGGCACGTATCCCATCGTGCTGATCTCATACCACCTCGCCTGCACGGCCTACGACGACCCGAACCAGGCTGAGCTGGTGTCAGACTTCCTGTCCTATGTGGTCAGTGAGGAAGGCCAGCAAGCTGCTGCCGATGCCGCGGGGGCGGCTCCCATCTCCGATACATTGCGGGAGAACGCCCAAGAAGCGGTCGATGCCATCGGTGCGAACTGATCCCGACGGTGACACCATCGTCACGATGGTGACCACGACGGGCCCGGTCGGCATGACGTGCCGACCGGGCCCGATGGACGCCAGCGGGCGTACGCGGCAGGAGAGGGACGGACGCACATGACAACCGCCACGGGCACTGGCGGAGCGGACACGACGCCACCTGGGCCACCTGGGCCACCCAAGACTTCTCGAGCCAGGACCCGTCTCGGCGATCGTACGTTCGCAGGCGCCGCCCGCGGAGCCGGGATCCTGATCCTGCTGGTGCTGGCGGGTGTTGCCGGGTTCTTGCTCATCGAAGCCTGGCCCGCACTGGTCGCGGCACCCGAGGAACTACCCGGCGGCGAGGGGTTCGTCGCCTATGTTGCTCCGCTCGCCTTGGGCACCGTCACAGCCGCGATCATCGCCTTGCTGCTCGCCACGCCGCTAGCCGTCGGAATCGCGCTGTTCATCTCGCACTACGCTCCGCGGCGACTGGCCAATGCGCTCGGTTACCTCGTCGACCTGCTGGCCGCGGTGCCCAGCATCATCTACGGCTTCTGGGGTCTCGCCGTGCTCGCACCCCTGATGACACCCGTCGGTCAGTGGTTGGAGAGCACATTGGGATTTCTCCCGTTCTTTGCCGGCCCAGCCTCGGCTACCGGGAGGACGACCCTGACCGTGGGGGTCGTCCTGGCGGTGATGATCCTGCCGATCGTGTCCGGCGTGACGCGCGAGGTCTTCCTGCAGACACCACGGCTCCATCAAGAAGCAGCACTCGCGCTCGGTGCCACGCGTTGGGAGGTGATCCGGATGACCGTGCTGCCCTTCGGCAGGTCCGGCATCATCAGCGCGTCCATGCTCGGACTCGGGCGCGCGCTCGGTGAGACGATGGCAGTGGCCATCGTGCTCTCGGCCAGCGGTGTGCTGACGGTGAACCTGATCAGCAGCAGCAACGCCGGCACCATCGCCGCCGCTATCGCGCTGGACTTCCCGGAGGCCAGCGGTGTGCACGTCAACGCGCTCGTCGCCGCCGGCCTCGTGCTGTTCATCATCACCATGGCGGTGAACATGTTCGCCCGCTGGATCGTGTCCCGGCGTAGTGCGTTTGCGGGAGCGAACTGATGGTCACCGACACCGATGACATGACTCCCCAGGGGCCCCGAGGGCCCAGGGGACAAGGTGTGGCGCGGTCCTCCTCCGGCCGACTGCATCGGCCGAGCCTGCCCCGGTTTACCCCATGGGGCGTTCTCGTCATCGCCGCGGGACTGGCCTGGCTGTGCTCTACTTTGGTGACCGGCGGGTTCAACTGGGCGCTGTTCGGCATCGGCACCGTGCTGATCTACGTGCTGGTGATCCAGCTGATCTCCCGCTGGGTGGAGGGTGCGCGCCGAGCAACCGACCGGACGGTGACCGCGATCGTCGTGACGGCATTCGCGCTGGCGTTGCTTCCATTGGCCTCGGTGGTGTGGACGGTGGTCAGGCGTGGGCTCGAACGCTTCGACGTGGAGTTCTTCACCTTTTCCATGCGGGGCATCCTCGGTGAGGGTGGCGGCATCTACCACGCGCTGCTGGGCACCCTGCTGGTCACGTTGCTCACGGCATTGATCTCGGTTCCGATCGGCATCATGACCGCCGTCTACCTCGTCGAGTACGGACGAGGAGCGCTCGCACGCGCCATCACCTTCTTCGTCGACGTCATGACCGGTATTCCATCGATCGTGGCCGGCCTGTTCGCGTACTCGCTGTTCGCGTTGATCTTCGGTCCTGGTATCCGGATGGGTGCCATGGGTGCTGTCGCGTTGTCCGTCCTGATGATTCCCGTTGTCGTGAAGTCGGCCGAGGAGATGCTCAAACTCGTCCCGAACCACCTCCGGGAGGCGTCGTACGCGCTCGGCGTCCCCAAATGGCGCACCATCGTCAAGATCGTGCTGCCGACCTCGGCCGCAGGCATCGCCACCGGCGTGACCCTGGCGATCGCCCGCGTCATCGGCGAGACCGCGCCGCTGCTCGTGACCGTGGGGATCACCAGCGGAACCAACCTGAGCCTGTTCGACGGGCGGATCGCGACCCTGCCGGTCTTCGCCTACTACGAGTACGTCACCCCGGGGGTGCCGCCGGATCCCTACCTCGACCGGGCGTGGTCGGCCGCGCTGCTGCTGATCATCATCGTCATGGCGCTCAACCTGCTCGCCCGACTGATCTCCCGAGTGTTCTCCCCGAAGACTCCCTGATACGAAGGAACGCACGAATCATTATGGCCAACCGCATCACCGTCGAGAACCTCAGCATCTACTATGGCTCCTTCCGCGCCGTCGCCGAGGTCGACATGGTCATCGAGCCACAGTCCGTAACGGCGCTGATCGGACCGTCGGGCTGCGGCAAGTCCACCTTCTTGCGGGCTCTCAATCGCATGCACGAGGTCGTGCCCGGCGCCCGGGTCGAGGGGCGCGTGATGGTCGACGGCGACAACCTCTACGCCCGTGACACGGACCCGGTCGAGGTACGCCGCCAGGTCGGGATGGTCTTCCAGCAGCCCAACCCGTTTCCCACGATGTCGATCTACGAGAACGTCGTCGCCGGACTGAAGCTGAACAGCAAGCGGATGAAGAAGCCCGAGCTGGACGACGTCGTCGAACGCTCGCTGCGTGGGGCAAACCTGTGGAACGAGGTCAGCGGGCGGCTCAGCAAACCGGGCGCTGGTCTCTCCGGTGGCCAACAGCAGCGGCTGTGTATTGCCAGAGCGATCGCCGTGCAGCCGCAGGTAGTCCTGATGGACGAGCCGTGCTCGGCACTCGATCCGATCTCGACGCTGGCGATCGAGGATCTCATCAACGAGCTCAAGCAGGAGTACACGATCGTGATCGTCACCCACAACATGCAGCAGGCGGCAAGAGTGAGCGATCGCACCGGGTTCTTCAACATTACCGCCACGGGAGAGCCGGGCAGGCTGATCGAGATGGACGACACCGCCAAGATCTTCACCAACCCGGGTGAGAAGGCGACCGAGGATTACGTCAGCGGCCGGTTCGGCTGAGCACAGCCCACCTCTGCTGCACCGGTGTGGTGACTTTCCTGCACGTTCCCAGGCAAAGTGACCACACCATACGGGTTCCGGCACGCCTGTTCACGAGCGCAGCGCACACTGCGGACCACACGGACAAATCAGACCTTGCCACCCGTTGCCGCTCAACACCGAGGCAACCTCAGTAGCGATCTCACAGGGTTCGTCGAACACCTCGGCATGCCCATAACGCAGCGTCGCACGCCCTTCGACCGTGGATTGGTTGTCCCGCAGCCGATCCCGGAACCGCCCATCCCCCTCGTGGCCCATGCGGCCATCGAGTTCCACCCGGACCCGCCACGCGTCATAGTCGACATCGACCCAGCGGGCGGGGCCAGCCAGCGAACGGTGCTGGCGACGCCCGGTAGGCAATCGATGTGCACGCTCGACGCGTCGATAGAACCACACCTCCAGTGGGCTCTCGGCTCCCTCAGCCGCGTCGTCAACGAGCGCATCGAAGAGCGCTCGCCGCGGAAGTGCCGCGCGCCGTTCGGCCGACCCGGCCAATCGATCCGGCGTGGTGAGCCGACGCTGGACGGCTCCTGTGACCAGCGAGGCCACCACACGAGCGGAGGATGCCTGCATCACGAGGTCGACGACAGTCTCTTCGATACGCAGCCGTGGTGGCCTACGTGCGGGGTGGACCCGGCTCGCCAAGCCGCGGACACGGTGTACCCGCACGCCGGGCAGGTCGCCTCGGACGTGCCGCTCAGCCGGCACGCTGACATGGACCTGCCCCATGGGAACGTTGTCGCGCAGTCCATCGAGTTCTGCCGCTGTCTCGTGGCTGAGCGCCGCATCGCGCCCGCACCGCAGCAACGCGGCCCAGATCCGGGTCAGAGGTGGCACTGGCCCGGAGAACACCACGTAGATGCCACGCTGCGGACGTTGCCAATACCCCGAGCGCACACGATTCTCGGCGCGGTGAGTCCCCACGCCTGCGGCGATCAGCTGACCAGCCGTGATCACCCCTGCCTGCGAGCGCGCCAGTTCCTGAAGGACGAATGGAACGTCGTGCGCCATTGATCGACCGTGACCGGCCTCGACGCATCCGACCAGACGGCCCCGCCAAGCTGTGGATGCTCCATCAACCTCGACCGCAGGTGTGGATGCGAATCACCGTCCTGGTGTGGTCACTTTCCTACGAATCGACGAGGAAAGTGACCACACGAGCCGCGCGCTCGTCTCAGAGCGTCGACAAGCCGGGCAACGCGTGCAGCACCCAGTAGAACAGCGCCGCCACAGCACCGGCTGCCGGGATGGTCATCACCCACGCGCCGATGATGTTGCCCGCGACACCCCAGCGCACGGCCGACAGCCGGCGCGTTGCGCCAACACCCATCACGGCCGAGGTGATCGTGTGTGTGGTGGAGATCGGCGCCTGGAACACATACGCCGTCGTGTACAGAACCGACGCGGCGACGGACTCGGCGGCGAAGCCGCGCGGGGGGTCGAGGTCGACGATTCGCCGGCCCAAGGTCCGCATGATGCGCCAACCACCCGCGTAGGTCCCGGCAGCCAACGCCGAGGCGGCGAGAACGATGACCCACCACTGCACCTGGAAGCCGCTTTGATAGCCGCCGACCACGAGCGCCAGGGTGATCACACCCATGGTCTTCTGAGCGTCCTGCAGCCCATGCCCCAGGGCCATGGCCGCAGCGCTGACGGTCTGCGCGATCCGGAAGCGACGGTTGACCTTGCTGGGCTGGCTACGGCGGAAAGCCCACTGAAGGCCGATCATCACGGCGAACGCGAGCGTGAACCCGACCAGCGGCGAGACCACCATAGGGATCAGCACGCTGCCGACCACACCGCTCCACTGAACCACTCCCAACGCGGCCAGCGTGGCACCCACTAGCCCCCCGATGAGGGCATGGGAGGACGACGACGGCAGCCCGAAGGCCCAGGTGATGAGGTTCCACGTGATAGCGCCGAGCACGGCCGCCAGCACCACCAGCAGGCTGGAGTCCTGGGTCGGCAGGGCGACGATGCCCGCACCAATGGTCTCGGCCACACCGGTGCCGAGGAATGCGCCGATGAGGTTCATGAGCGCGGCCATGACCAGCGCCACCCGGGGGGTCAGTGCCCGGGTCGACACCGACGTCGCGATCGCGTTCGCTGCGTCATGGAATCCGTTCGTGTAATCGAAGACCAACGCGACCACGACGACAGCGAGGATGAGCGCGAGCTCCACGTGCTCAGGACTCCTTGAGCGCAATCTGCTCGATGATGTTCGCGACGGTCTCCAAGCCGTCCATCGCGGACTCGAGCGTCTCGATGATGTCCTTGAACTTGTGCACCGTCAGTGCGTCGTACGCGCCGGAGAACACGTCGGCCAGCAGTCGACGGTACACCCGGTCACCTTCGTTCTCGAGCCGGTTCACCTCGATCCAGTACTCCCGTAAGTCCTCGGGATTGCGAAGGTCCGGCATGGCCTGTGCGGTCAGGTCCGCGGCGCGGCCGACCACGTCAGCCAACGCGCCGATCTCGCCAGGGAGCTCACCGACCTGGTAGAGGACGACGAAGTTCATGGTCGCCTCGATGTCGTCGAGCACGTCGTCGAGACCCGCGGCCAACCGGTAGATGTCCTCGCGGTCGAATGGGGTTACGAAGGTCGAGTTCACCCGCCGGATGATGGTATGAGTGTGTTCATCGCCCTGGTGTTCGATGTCCGAAAGCCGTTCGGCTTTGGCGACCCGGTCCGCGTCGACAGCAAGTCCTTCCGCCAGGACCTGCACGCCGTCACGCACATTCGCCGCCGCAGCAGTGAACAGCTCATAGAAGGCGTTGTCGCGTGGGGACAGACTGAAGCGCACGTGGCCTCCGACGGTCGACATCTCGGGTTTGTCCGGAAAATTGCTGGGATCTGACCCGCCGCACTCGGCGTGAGCATGCTAGACGTTGGACGGCTCGCCCGGACACCCGAACCAAGCGACCGGCATCTACAAGTTGGGCAACTCGGTCCATGGTTCCTCGTCCAGCGGCCACCACAACGTGCCATAGGACTCCCAGATCAAGACACACACCACCGCTAGTCCGGCCACCACACCCAGGCTCACCCAGGCC
>Ga0209487_1003919_pt1 | contig 11587 bp, 10 predicted proteins | sample Poulit2012_FD_187524 | JGI IMG/M metagenome (GOLD analysis project Ga0209487, IMG submission 187524) | Agricultural soil microbial communities from Georgia to study Nitrogen management - Poultry litter 2012 (SPAdes) (version 2) | ecosystem: Environmental > Terrestrial > Soil > Agricultural land... | reverse complement strand
CAATCAAGCAATGCCGCTAACATTTGACCGGTCTGGTTTGCATCATCATCGATGGCCTGTTTGCCCATTATGACCAGATTAGGCTGCTCTTTTTCTACCACAGCCTGTAAAAGCTTGGCTACCGCCAAAGGCTGCAATGCAACATCGGTCTCGACCAATATTGAACGATCAGCGCCAATCGCCATTGCAGTACGCAAAGTTTCTTGTGCGGGCTTAGTCCCACAGGAAACCGCAATAATCTCGCTCACCAAACCTTTTTCTTTGAGGCGTACTGCCTCTTCGACTGCAATCTCGTCAAAAGGGTTCATGGACATTTTAACGTTGTCCGTATCGACCCCTGTTTGATCCGACTTTACACGGATCTTGACGTTGTGATCGACAACGCGCTTTACGGGTACTAAAACCTTCATCCGGTTCTCTCCAAATAGAAACTATCAAACACGCAAGGCTAAAAACAAAAAATGAATGATGGTAAAGTACCAACCCCACGGCCTTTAGCCCACATAAATACGGTGTACAGTATAACAAATCACGGCAAAAACACAGGACAAACCCCTATAAAAATGCCCTACCCTATATCCTGCGAACAGAAAAATATTTGGGCAAAAAAGCCCGCTTTATTGACTTGCACCAACTATATAAATGATTAATACTTGCTATTTATATAAAAAGCTAAAAGGTCAATTATGGCGCAACCACTTTTTAGGTATGGTCTGGGTCTGTTAGGGTGTTTCTTGGCCGCTTGCAGTACGCCAACACCAAATGCTGCTGCGCAGCACTCAGGTATCAACACTGCAGCACTAACTGTAGCACCTACTACCGAACAAAACAGCGCCCAGACTACACAACCATCAACTACAGCTTTAACAAGCCCAGACCTGCGCCCACAAAAAACAAAAATCGCTCAAGCTGGGCAAACAACACAGGGGGCAGTTGATGCGCCGTTGTTTGTACCATTTAGGCAGCATTTTAAGCAGGCTGATGGGCAGCTTAGCCCATATCTCGAGCAGTGGGGCCGCCACTTGTCTAACGAGCGAGACATACCCTTTGCTGTGGTAGAAAAGCTTTTACTAGAGGTTGAGTACGAGCCCCAAGTAATCAGTCTGATGACCCCTAGCAAGGTGAGCCAACGCAAGAGAAGCTGGCCAGCCTATAGGCAACGCTTTGTTGAGCCAACCCGTATACAGGCGGGTCTAGATTTTTGGCAAGCCCACGCTGATACGATTGCCACTACTGCCCAGCAGTACCAGGTGCCGGCCGCTATTTTAGTCGCTATTGTAGGGGTAGAGACCATATATGGCCGCTATATGGGTGATTTTAAAGTGCTCAATGCGCTGGCCAATTTGGGCTTTAGTTACCCTGACCCACAGCGACCCGAGCGCGCCGCCATGTTTCGCAATCAGCTAGCCGACTTTATCGAGCTCCACCACAAAGGCAAGGTCAACGCATTGCAGGCACGGGGCTCTTATGCAGGGGCAATGGGGCTGCCGCAGTTTATGCCTACCAGCATAAAAAACTGGGCTATCGATGCCAGAAATACAGGTGCAATCGATCTCTACCAATCAGTACCAGATAGCTTGGCATCTATTGCTAACTTTTTAAATCACCATGGTTGGGTAGCTAACTGGCCAGTTTTTGTTGATATTGTGCTGCCTGATGACCATGCCACTGCAGCATTAGTCGATGGTGGGCTAGCCCCCACCCTAAGCTGGGCGCAGGTACAGCAGCAGTTCGGGCCCTACGATAGTATTGAGCATTTGACTGCTGCCCCTCAAGAGCAAAAATACGGGCTCATCGATTTGGTAGACCAACCCAAAAACACGGTAGAGTACCGTCTTGCCACACCAAACTTTTTTGCCCTCACAGCCTATAACAGAAGCTATTTTTATGCCAGCTCAGTGGCTGATTTGGCCTGCGAGCTCGAGCAGCGCATGCTACAGCAACATGCATGCAGCCTATGGGCCCAAGCCAGCTAGCTACGCAGTTAACTATAGCTATACAGTTGGCACCACACAAAATGCAGCCATGCAGTTAATTGCCATAAACACAATGTAGTGATGCTGCTACCTGGTCCAGGCAAAATACCGTTATGCCAATGCTTGGCACAAAAAAAGTGGGCTAGCCTCATCAGCTAGCCCACGGTGTGATTACTGAGTTGGTGCGCCCTTAAACTAATGCAATATCTAAGGGTTAAATACACCGGTTGATAAATAACGATCGCCACGGTCGCAAACTATAAACACTATTGTTGCATTGCGCACAGTTTTGGCTACGCGCAGAGCAGCAATCAAGGCACCTGCCGAAGAGATACCAGCAAAAATACCCTCTTGGGCAGCAAGATTGCGGGCCATTTCCTCGGCCTCTTCCTCGCCAATTAACTCAAAACTGTTGATCTTGCTTGAGTCATAGATTTGGGGCTCGTACTCGGCTGGCCACTTGCGAATGCCAGCTATTTGTGCCCCCTCGGCAGGCTGCGCACCGATAACCTGAATGGCATCGTTTTTGCTGCGCAAATAGTCACCAACCCCCATAATGGTGCCAGTTGTACCCATAGCACTCACAAAATGAGTGACTTGGCCCTGTGTTTGCTCCCAGATCTCGACCCCAGTGCCCTCTATATGTGCCTTGGGGTTATCAAAGTTAGCAAACTGATCAAGCACCACACCGCGGCCATCATTTTGCATGGTAAGCGCAAGGTCGCGGGCGTATTCCATCCCCCCTTTGGCCTCGGGGGTAAGAATAAGCTCAGCCCCATAGGCTGTCATCGAAGCGCGGCGCTCGAGTGAGAGATTGTCGGGCATGATGAGAATCATCTTGTAGCCCCGAACCGCAGCGATCATCGCCAAGGCTATGCCAGTATTACCACTAGTTGCCTCGATAAGCGTATCGCCTGGTTTGATGTCACCGCGCTCCTCGGCTAGCCGTATCATCGACAAGGCAGGCCTATCTTTAACCGAGCCTGCTGGGTTGTTCCCCTCGAGCTTGGCTAAAATAACATTGCTCTCATCAATGCCTGCTTGGGCTGGAATACGTTGTAAACGCACCAACGGCGTATGGCCTATGGTGTCTTCTACTGTTGGGTAGGTTGGTTTCATTTTTTAACTCATTAAAAATTACTTAGAGGTTGCAGGCTTTGGTTTAGTCGATTGTTTTTGTACCTTTAGACCGGCCTCTTGCAAAGCCTGCCTTTTTTTGGGCCCAATGCCCCTAACTCTAGCAGATAGATCGTCTAAAGAACTAAAAGCACCTGCACGGGTACGCTCTTCTACGATTAACTCAGCTGTTTTGGGGCCGATACCTGGTAGGCTTTGCAGTTGCACACTGCTCGCCTGATTGAGGTCTATGGCTGCGGCATTGCGTGGTAGTGCAAGTAGGCAAGCCAAGAAAAACACACAAAGCCACTGATACCAATTAAGTGCAAAATGTTTTTTAAACATAGTTTACCTCGAATAAATAGGCTAGACGTTGCACTACCGAGCGTGAAAGCCAAAAATGCACCCCCTAGCCCGAATAATAGTGAAACGTACATGAATAAAAACAAATTGCTGGCCAGCAAAGCGCGGCACAAGGACAAGCCCTAGCGCTAGAAAATAAATGCCGCGCTCTTTATATTGTGCCGTAAACTGGGGCCCAAAAACCAGTGATTTGGCGCTTTATGCTAGGGGCTTTTTGCCTCGGTTAGTATTACGCGGCCGTTGCCCGGGCGCGCGGTGAAATGCATAACAGCATTGATGCCCAGGCCATAAGCCCATGGTGCTATGAGGCCATAGGGCTATGAGGCTGTGAGCTTATGAGGCCATGTGGCAATGAAGCTGCGAAGCTGTAAGTTTATGAGGCTGTGGTGCCAGAGGCTATGAGACTATGAGGCTATGGTGCCATGAAGCTACGAAGCTACGAAGCTATAAAGCTATGGAGCCATGGCGCTATAAAGCGATGGTTTATGTGACGATGAGGCTATGTGCCTTTGGCCTGCCTTTCTTTAGCGTAGAGTTTATGCACATAATTTGCCACCCCCTGCTCAACAGTGAGAAATTCAGCCTCATAACCCGCGCTACGTAACCGACTGAGATCAGCCTGGGTATGACTTTGATAGCGACCTTTGAGATCATCAGGAAAAGGCACATAACGGATGATATCTTGCGCCACCAGCTCGGCCAAACTAAGTTTGGGCAAGCCTTCGAGGGCACGCATGCTATTGACCACTGTTTGAGCAATGTCATTAAAGGGCTGAGCCCGCCCCGTACCGCAGTTAAATATGCCCGATATTTGCGGGTTGTCAAGGAAATACAAATTAACTGCAACCGCATCATCAACAGCGATAAAGTCACGCTCTTGTTGCCCCTCAGCGTAGCCGTCCCAACCCCCAAATAGGCGCACCGCACCCTCTTGTTGGTATTGGCGCATATTATGCAAAGCCACCGATGCCATACGCCCTTTATGCCCCTCGTTGGGGCCATAAACATTAAAATAACGCAGACCAACAACGGGCGCACTTAATTGTTCAGAGCGTTGACGTAGGACCTGATCAAATAAAAACTTTGAATAGCCGTACACATTGAGTGGGGCCTCAAACTGCCGGCCCTCGCGGTAATTGGGCCCAGCCCCATAAACTGCCGCAGACGATGCATAAATAAAAGGTATCTTTTGTGCTTGGGCATACTCAAACAACTCGAGGGTCACCCTATAGTTGTTATCCATCATGTACCGACCATCTTGTTCTGTGGTGTCCGAACAGGCCCCTTGATGGAATATGGCCTCAATACGTGGTAGCTGGCCTCGTTGCACACGGGCACGAAAATCATCTTTATCTAGATAATCGGCAATCTCACAATTGACCAAGTTTTTAAATTTGGGGCCATCAGTTAGGTCATCAACCACCATAATGTTTTGCAGCCCACGGGCATTGAGCCCAGCAACAAGATTGCTGCCTATAAACCCTGCACCACCGGTTACTACTATCATGTTTACCCCTTTGATTTAAGCTCTTGGGCGGTGACCACCGATGTGCCTAACTTGCCCACGACTATGCCGCCAGCTTTATTGGCCCAATGCATAGCGTCTGACCAATCTAAGCCAGCTGCCTTGGCAACGGCAAGGGTAGCCAAAACGGTATCCCCAGCCCCCGATACATCGAAAACCTCTTTGGCCTGGGCATCGACATGATGGCGATACCCAGGCGTATAAATAGTCATACCTTGCTCGGAGCGTGTGATCAATAGCGCATCAAGATCAAGCTCTTGTCTGAGCTGTTGGGCCCGCTGCTCAAGCATGCTCTCAGAATCCCAAGCGCCCACAGCCTGTCGCATTTCGTCACGGTTAGGAGTCAATAAGCTGGCCCCTTTATAACGCTGATAATCGTCGCCCTTGGGGTCTACCAAAACAGGTAGCCCAGCGGCGCGGGCAATTTTGATTAGCTCTTGAACCTCTTTGAGCGCGCCCTTAGCATAATCAGAAAGCACCACAATATCATGGGTATTAAGCAACGCATGCATGGATTGGCGTATGTTGCCCAATGCTATTTGGCTGGGATCCTCTTCGAAATCAACCCTCAGCAACTGCTGTTGACGGCTAATTACCCGTAATTTTAATGTGGTCGGTCGCTGTTCATCGACAACCATTTGCTCGGCAATGCCATCTTGATGCAATAGGGCTCGAACAGTATCGGCATCTTGATCGGCGCCGATAAGACCAATTAATGTTGCCTGTGCACCTAAGGCCACCACATTACGGGCAACGTTAGCGGCACCACCTAAACGGTCTTCGGTACGACTAACATGCACCACCGGCACTGGTGCCTCGGGTGAAATACGCTCGACCTGCCCAAACCAATAGCGATCGAGCATCACATCGCCGACCACAAGTACTCGAGCCTGTTTAGCCGCCAAAAGTGGAAATGCCATTACTGCAGCTCCTCTAATTGTAAGGGTGGGTAGCTTTCCCAATGGTTGCAACCCGGGCATTGCCAATAGTAATGGCGCGTTTCAAACCCACACTCTTGGCAAGCATAACGATCAAGGCGTTGGGTATGTTTATGGATAAGGCTTCGCAATAGGCCTAAATCAGCGCCTGCGGCGACCTCTTTGCTAAGCGGGTCATCGACTAGCTCTTGGGGGGTATGGCTAGGCTGATTAGCTTGGGCCGCATTGAGCTCGACCGCCAGCATGCGATCAAGGGCCAGTAAAGATGGGGTGCAGCGCAAGGCCTTGCGGGCAAAACGCCATGCATCGAGTGGCCCACGCTGTGCATGCAGGGCCTTGAACAACACATTAAAAACATCAAGATTTGGGTGTTGCTCGTATTGTTTAAAGAGCAAATCAAGCCCCTCATCAAGTTGATCGGTGGCCTCGTAGCATTGCATCAGCTGTGCCGCAATCAAGCCAGCGTAATTAGGGGCAAAATGCAAAATAGGTAACAACTCATCAAGCTGCTGTGCGGGTTGATCATTTTTTTGCGCCCATAAAGCCCTGAGCAAGCTTATGCGCACGCGCGCACCCAGCGTGCATGCCTCGCCAAGGATTTTGGCAGCACGCTCTGCCCCATCGAGCGCCTGCTGAGCCTGCTCAAACTGCGGGGGGGTGGCCTGTAAAGCTGCCTCGGCTTGCTCACAATAATAATGCACCTGTTGGGGGACAGCCTCGTTGGTTAGCTGCCCCAAACGCTTGACGGCCTCGATGGCTTGGGGCCAATCATGACCTGCCTCATAAATACGCACCAAAGCGCGCATTGCTGCAACACTGTGTCGGCTATCGGTTACCGCCTCGAAACCTGCCTCGGCCCGATCGAGCATGCCCGCCTTGAGAAAGTCTTGGGCCAGCTCAAACTGTGCGTCTTGGCGACTTTGCACATCGAGATCAGCACGAGCTAATAAACTTTGGTGCACCCGAATGGCGCGTTCGATCTCGCCGCGACGCCTAAATAGATTGCCCAAAGCAAAGTGTAATTCTATGGTCTCGGAATCAAGCTTGGCCACCTCTATAAATGCATCTATGGCTTGATCGGGCTCCTCGTTGAGTAAAAAATTAAGCCCCTTAAAATAAGAATCAGGCAGCCGCCGACTCTCGGTCAGCATCTGCCTAAAGTCAACGCGCGCCGCCACCCAGCCCAACCCAAATAGCACCGGCACCGCAATTAGCCACCAAGGCTCGAAATCCATGGATTACTCCTGCGAATACTGTGGATATTAAAGGGGTGCCATTGGGGCAGCTGCCTCGGGGGCCACCACTGGGCGGCTAACCTCGGGCTGATGCAAGCGCTCTTCTAAATGCGCAACCTCGCGCTTTAGGCGATTGAGCTCGCGTTGCTTGCGCATCGAACCGAGCAACATAATTAGTAAACCCAAGACTAAGCCTAAAACAAAGGTGACCAGCATAACGATAATCAGGGGCACATTTTCTAGGCTGTACTCACCAAAAAAGCGTACGGGCACAGCCGCCGTATTTTTAAGTGCAAAGGCCAATACTACGAGAAAAACTGCAATACGTAGTATCCAAACTATGATGCGCATGGTTTCACTCCATTAATTTGAGGACCTTATTATTGTAAATGGAAATAATGGCCTCGTCTTAAATAAGAACAGGCCCACAAAGGGCCTGTTAGTAGAAGCATAACGGTGCGGCGAAACAACCTTAGGTATTAGCCTGTTGCTTTTGCTCGGCGATAAAAGTAGCGTCGACCCGTTCGCGCAACTCTTTGCCGGCCTTGAAGTGCGGCACCCGCTTGGCGGGTACATGCACCGTCTCGCCAGAACGTGGGTTGCGCCCTAAACGTGCGGCGCGGGTATTGACAGTAAAGCTGCCAAAACCACGTATTTCGATACGCCGCCCGCCGACCAAAGACTCGGTCATAGAGTCAAGCAAAACATTAACCGCTAAATCGACATCACGCAAAGAAAATTGCGGAAACCGAGCAGCTAACTGGGCAATTAACTCGGACTTTGTCACGCCTACTCTTCGGAATCATCACGTTGCTGATCAAGCTGTGCCCGGAGCAACGCACCGAGGTTGGTTGTACCTGTAGAGGCACCTTGCTCGGTAATACGCTGCATGTCTTGGGCTGCTTGGGCACTCTCGCGTGCCTTGATGGACAGCTGAATGCTACGTGACTTGCGATCAATGTTGATAATCATGACCTCGAGCTCATCGCCCTCGTTGAGAACAGTGGTGGCATCCTCGACGCGACCGGTAGAAATCTCGGAGGCACGCAAATAACCATCGACATCAACAGCTAGGCTAATCACAGCACCACGTGGCTCGACCGACTTGACTGTGCCCTTTAGAACTGCGCCGCGCTCGTGCTCGGCAACAAAGTTGCTAAATGGATCGCCCTCGAGCTGCTTGATACCTAGAGAAATACGCTCTTTTTCGGTATCAATACCAAGGACCACTGCATCAACCTCTTCGCCGCGCTTGTATTCGCGTACAGCCTCTTCGCCGCTGCCTGTCCAGGTGAGGTCAGATAAATGAACCAAGCCATCAATGCCACCGTCAAGGCCGACAAAAATACCAAAATCAGTAATAGACTTGATTGCCCCACGCACGCGATCGCCGCGATTGTGGTTCATGTCGAACTCCTCCCAGGGGTTGGGCATGCACTGCTTCATACCTAAGGAAATACGACGACGCTCTTCGTCGATGTCGAGTACCATAACCTCGACCTCCTCGCCCAAGGTAACAACCTTGCGGGGGTCGACGTTTTTGTTTGTCCAATCCATCTCGGAAACGTGTACCAAGCCCTCGATGCCGTCCTCGACCTCGACAAATGCACCGTAATCGGTAAGGTTGGTAACCTTGCCAAACAAACGGGTACCCTGAGGATAGCGACGGGATAGGCCCAACCAAGGGTCCTCGCCTAATTGCTTGACACCTAGTGAAACCCGACTGCGCTCGCGGTCAAATTTAAGTACCTTGACCTCGATTTCCTCGCCGATCTGTACCAGCTCGGAAGGATGACGAACACGACGCCAAGCCATATCGGTGATATGCAACAAGCCGTCGATGCCACCCAAGTCGATAAAGGCACCGTAGTCGGTGATGTTTTTGACTATACCATTGAGGATGAGGCCCTCTTCGAGCTTTTCGAGTAAGCGTTCGCGCTCTTCACCCATGCTCTCTTCGAGTACTGCACGACGTGACAACACCACGTTGTTGCGTTTGCGGTCTAATTTGATGACCTTGAACTCTACGGTTTGGCCCTCGAATTGCGAGGTATCTTTGACCGGGCGCAAATCAACTAATGAGCCAGGCAAGAATGCGCGGATGCCGTTAGTCATGACCGTCATGCCGCCTTTGACGCGACCGACAATGGTACCAGTGACCTCGTCGCCAGACTCGAGCGCCTGTTCGAGCGCTAGCCAAGCAGATAGACGCTTGGCGCGATCACGTGACAAGATAGTGTCACCGTAACCGTTTTCAAAGGCATCGATGGCAACCGAGACAAAATCACCGGGCTCGACCTCGAGCTCGCCCTGATCGTTGTGGAATTCCTCAATAGGAATAAGGGCCTCGGACTTGAGACCGGCATTAACCAAAACGTAATTATGATCGATACGCAAGACCTCGGCAGAGATAACCTCGCCGACCTTGAGATCTTGGTCTTTGATACTTTCTTCGAATAAATCGGCGAAACTTTCGCCGCCTAACACATCGGTAGGAGTAATTTCAGTACTAGAAGAGATGGAGGACATTAAATAAATTCCATCAGCCAAAACTGGCTCGTTAAATAACACACCGCTAAATACGGTGGAGTGAAAAAAACCAAATAAACGCAGTTAAATGTAGCTAGACCTTGCCCTATGGGTAGGCCCTATGCCTTTATTGGCCCCTAAAATAATAAAATAAGCCTAAATACACCATTGACAGCACTGCCTGCGAGCAGGCACCCGCGATGGCTTTAGGCTTTGATATTAGACCAGTATGCAAGCACCTGTGCAACTGTTTGGTTGATACTTAAGTATGAAGAATCAACAATATAAGCATCGTCAGCCGGCTTTAAAGGGGCGACAGTGCGGTTTTGATCGCGCTGATCGCGGGCTTTTAAATCGGCCAAGACATCATCAATATTAACAACAACCCCCTTATCTATCAACTGCTTATGCCGCCTATGCGCCCGCACTTGAGCATCTGCCAAGAGAAAGATTTTTAAGGGGGCAGCAGGAAAAACCACTGTACCCATATCCCGCCCATCAGCGACTAGCCCTGGGGGCTGAAGAAAGTCGCGCTGCCGTTGTAAAAGCGCATCACGCACTAATCCATAAGCGGCAACCTGCGAGGCGGCCAAGCCCACCTCTTCGCTGCGCAAACGAGCTGAAACCTCGTGGCCAGCTAACCAAACTTGGTCGGCACTAAAACGCACATCAAGCACTTTGGCGACCGCAGCCACCGCCTCGGGTTGTGACAAATCGACCCCTTGCTCAATGCAGGCCAAAGCAGTCAAACGATACAAAGCACCGCTATCAAGCATGTGCCAGCCTAATTGTTCGGCCACCTTTTGGGCCACAGTACCTTTGCCGGATGCGGTCGGCCCATCGATGGTAATAACAGGAATAACACTCATGGCTGCACCAACTGGGCAAACACCTCGAAATAATTGGGGAAGGTCTTACTCACACAATCGGGGTCTAAGATTTCTACCCGCACAGGCGCAAAGGCAGCCAATGAAAAACACATGGCGATGCGATGGTCGTCGTAGGTTTTTATTTGTGCTGCCTGCCACTGCTCAGCCGCAATAGGGTGTACCTGTAACCAATCGGGGCCAGATTCGACCCGTGCCCCCAAGCGTTGCAACTCGGTTTGCATCGCATGAATGCGATCGGTTTCTTTTACCCGCCAGCTCCCAATGTCACGTAGGGTACAAGGCCCATCAGCATACATTGCCAATGCTGCTGCCGTCATTGCCGCATCAGGAATGAGATCAAAGCTTTGATCAAAAGCGCGCAAACGCTCGCCTGCATGCACCCGCGGCCCACGAACCACCAAATAATCGGGTTGATAATCTACCTGACCGCCCATCGTCTCTATAACTTGAGCAAACTGCACATCGCCCTGCACTGAGCTGGCCCCTACCCCATCGATGTGGATTGGCCCACCACCAATTGCACCCAAAGCCAAAAAATAAGAGGCTGATGACGCATCGCCCTCAACAGCATAGTGCCCCGGTGAAACATAACGTGACTGGGCCGCAATAACATAATGTTGCCAATCCTCATGCTCGACTTGCACACCAAAGTCGGCCATCATCGCGAGGGTGATAGCAATATAAGGCTGCGATATAAGCGGGCCATCTACTTTAATATGCACTGCCTGCTGGGTTTTTTGGGCCACCAAGGGGGCGACCATCAATAATGCCGTCAAAAACTGACTAGAAACATTACCCTTAACTGTGAAAGTATGACCGGCGATGGGCTGAGCAGGGCGAATGCGTAAAGGCGGGCAACCAGGCTGACCTAAATATTCTATTTGGGCACCGCCAGCGTTAAGAGCGCTGACCAAATCCTCTATGGGGCGCTCATGCATGCGCTCAATGCCCGAGAGCTGATAATCACCACCTGCCCAGGCTAAAGCTGCAGTCAACGAACGCATGGCCGTACCCG
>Ga0209487_1003918_pt1 | contig 11587 bp, 6 predicted proteins | sample Poulit2012_FD_187524 | JGI IMG/M metagenome (GOLD analysis project Ga0209487, IMG submission 187524) | Agricultural soil microbial communities from Georgia to study Nitrogen management - Poultry litter 2012 (SPAdes) (version 2) | ecosystem: Environmental > Terrestrial > Soil > Agricultural land... | reverse complement strand
GGCACGGGGAGATACTCCGGAAACAGGCTGAGGAGGAGTCAACTACCGTGTACGAGCTTCTGAACCGGAGACTCGAGATTATGTCCCGGAAGGAGGGGGTGGAGCACCTGTCTATGTTGACGCAAGATCTGCATGTACTGCCCTACTTTCACGGCAACCGATCCCCCCGTGCTGACGCCTCACTGGTCGGCAGCATTTGGGGGCTGACGCTCTCTTCGGATCTGGACGATCTGGCCCTCCTCTATCTGGCCGCTATTCAGGCGATTGCCTATGGCACGCGCCACATTATCGAGACGATGAATGGGAACGGGTACCGGATCCGGCAGATCGTGGCCACGGGCGGTGGTGCCAAAAATGATCTGTTTCTGCAGGTGCATGCTGATGTCTGTGGATGCCCTATCACACTTCCGCGCCAGGGTGAGGCTGTCCTGCTGGGGAGTGCCGTTCTTGGTGCAGTTGCCGCGGGCAGGTGGCCGACGGTGCGGGAAGCGATGGAGCGGATGAACCAGCCGGGTCGTCAGATTGAACCGGAGGAGGGAGAGGTGAGGGCCTACCACGAAGCCAAGTACCGCATCTTCCACAAGATGCATGAAGATACGCTGCCCTACTTCTCCATCATGGAGGCATACTGATGGAACATGGAACACTGACAAATGGGACACTGAACAGAACCCTGTAACACCTCATCGAAAGAATCATGAAGAAAGATATTCAGGACACCGGAGCATCCACCCGACACCCGGAGGATCTGGCCACCTCGAAAGAGCTTGTCTTGCAGAATGGTCAGACGGGGCACCGGCTGATCGGTACCCTGCCGAAGGTGGGTATACGCCCGGTCATCGACGGGAGGCGGCGGGGGATCCGCGAGTCGCTCGAGGGGCAGACGATGGCGATGGCGCAGGCAGCGGCCGATCTTATCAGCAGCAGTCTGAGGCACGCCAGCGGCGAAGAGGTGGAGTGTGTGGTGGCGGACACCTGCATCGGAGGTGTGGCTGAGGCGGCGGCGGCCGCGAAAAAGTTTGAGCAGGAGGGGGTCGGAGTGTCACTGTCGGTGACCCCCTGCTGGTGTTACGGCTCTGAGACCATGGACATGCACCCCTGGTATCCCAAAGCGATCTGGGGCTTCAACGGGAGCGAAAGACCGGGCGCGGTCTATCTGATGGCCACCAGGGCGGCGCATGACCAGAAGGGGTTGCCGGTTTTCAGCATCTATGGCGGTGAAGTTCAGGATGCGGGGGACACGACCATTCCAGAGGATGTTCAAAAGAAGATTCTGCAGTTTGTCAAAGCGGGCCTGGTGGTGGCGGAGATGCGGGGAAAATCTTATCTCTCGATAGGCTCTGTCTCGATGGGGATTGTGGGATCCATGATTCGTGCGGATCTCTTTGAGCAGTATCTGGGGATGCGGGTAGAATCAGTGGATATGACCGAGCTGATCCGCCGGGTAGAGGAGAAGATCTACGATGAACAGGAGTATGAGAAGGCTCTGGCGTGGGTCAGAGAACACTGCAGGGAGGGAGAAGATGTCAATCCGTCCGATCGGAAGCTCGACCGGAAAGCGAAGGACGAGAACTGGGAGATGGTGGTCAAGATGACATTGATCATCCGGGATCTGATGATTGGTAATCCGAAGCTGGCTGAGAAGGGGTTCGGTGAAGAAGCTCTCGGTCGGAATGCGATCGCCTCCGGGTTTCAGGGGCAGCGCCAGTGGACCGATCACTTTCCGAATGGTGACTTCTCCGAAGCGATTCTCAACTCCTCTTTTGACTGGAACGGGATCAGGGAGCCCTATATCGTGGCTACAGAGAACGACACCCTCAACGGGATCTGCATGGTCTGGGGGCACCTGCTGACCAACACCGCACAGATCTTCGGCGATATCCGCACCTACTGGAGTCCGGATTCGGTCAAGCGTGTGACGGGGGAGACACTCTCCGGCAGGGCATCAGGCGGCGTGATCCATTTTCTGAACTCAGGGTCAGCGACTCTTGACGGCACAGGGCGGCAGACCCGCGATGGCGAACCGGTCATGAAACCCTTCTGGGAGATCGAACCGGATGAGGTTGATGCCTGTCTGGAGGCGACAGAGTGGTGGCCAGCCAATCTGGAGTATTTCAGGGGTGGTGGCTTCTCCTCCCAGTTTGTTACCCGCGGTGAGATGCCGGTGACGATGACCCGCATCAATCTGATCAGCGGACTCGGACCGGTCCTTCAGATCGCCGAGGGGTACGCCGTGAGCCTGCCGGATAGCGTGCATGAGACTCTGAATCGTCGCACCGACCCGAACTGGCCCACCACCTGGTTTGTCCCGGAACTCACCGGAGAGGGGGTCTTCCGGGATGTCTACTCCGTGATGAACAACTGGGGATCCAACCACGGTGTCCTCAGCTACGGCCATGTGGGAGACCAGTTCATCACCCTCGCTTCCATGTTCCGGATCCCCGTCTCGATGCACAACATCTCTGACGAGCGTCTGTTCCGTCCCAGCGTCTGGGCAGCCTGGGGCACCCGCGATCCGGAAGGTGCCGACTACCGGGTGTGCCGTCAGCTCGGCCCGCTGTACGGTGGACGTGGTGGCCTGTGACCGATTTTCTTCGGTTGTCTGCATTTCTATAGTATATTCTCTCTCATAATCATAGAAACTGCACGTCAGAACCAGCTTTTTTATGCTCAAGACTCTACTGCTTTTGTCATCAGTCATTGCCGGTGGATTGACCACCTCCACGATTCACTTGACGCTTGCCGGTTCAGAGCAGAGTGAACCGGTCCGGCAGGAGAACGAAGCCCAGCAGAGCAGTAACCCTGTCAGGGTCATGTCCTATAATATACGGTACAATAACCCGGGTGACGGAATCAACGCCTGGCCGAACCGGAAGGATCAGGTGGCGGAGATGATCGGTCCGAGACATGAAGCCGATATCGTCGGACTGCAGGAGGCCACAAAAGTGCAGATTGACGATCTGCAGGAGAGGCTGCCGGATTACGAATGGGTGGGAGTCGGCCGGAACGACGGAAATGAGTCGGGTGAATTTTCCCCCATCTTTTTCCGAACCGATCGTTTTGAGCTGCTTGCCACCAACACCTTCTGGCTCTCTGAAGAGCCGGAGATGCCGGGAAGTACCTCCTGGGATACGGCCATCACAAGAGTCGTCACCTGGGCACGGTTCATCGATCTTGAGACCGACAGGTCGTTTTATCATTTCAATACTCACTTTGATCACAGGGGTGAACAGGCGCGCGAGGAGAGCGCAAAGCTGATCACCCGGAGAATCGATGAGATTGCACCTGATCTGCCCGTTGTTGTGACGGGGGATTTCAATGTGAATGACCAGACCCGGGCCTATCAGATCATGGTTGAATCCGGGCGGCTGGATGACGCCCGGTTTGTTTCCGAGACAGAGCATCAGGGACCGACAACGACCTTTAATAACTGGGAGGAGCTGCGTGATCCGGAAACCCGCATCGACTACATTTTCGTCAGTGATGAGGTCACTGTTCTGAACCATCGGATTCTCGATGACCGATACGACGGCTATTTCCCTTCGGATCATCTGCCCGTTGTCTCGGATATCACCCTGCAATAACAGCCGGCACGGCAGGCGGAGCAGCCGGTGTGGGTACTATCCGATCAGGCAGCCCGGCTGAAGAGGTGCGTGGAAAGCACACCACACTCTTCAAGGCCAGAAAAGGAAATGCCACCGATGCCCGGGATTTCGCTGTACAGGACGGAAATCAGCCGCGAAAAGTAAACTACAGAGACGTGACCAAGAAGGTGATCAAAGAGTTTATCCCACCTGTTTTCCTGAGACTCTTGAAGCGGAATTAGTCGTTAGGCGGTCTGACCAGCTCCCGGCACTGCAGGCTGACAGAGTATATCATGATCGGTACACGGTTCAGCTTTGATTGACTTCTGAACGGTCTTGCTGGCGTTATGATCTTCAGACTCGGCTCCCTCTCTCAATGCCAGATGAAACACCAGTGAACTTTTCGGTTTTCGCTGGTCGTATTATTGCGTAATTTGAGTAATAATATTACTCGTTACCACCATGCTCGGTACTCTTATCCAGTCCAAAACCCGTCTCAAATTGCTGCTCCGGTTTTTTCTGAACCCGGATGCCACTGCATGGCTGCGTGGTCTGGCTGAAGAGTTCGACCACAGCACCAACTCGGTCCGGGTTGAACTCAATCGGTTCGAAGAGGCAGGACTAATCACCTCCCGAAAGGAGGGAAACAAGAAGGTCTATCGGGTAAACACCGGATTCCCTCTCTATCACGAACTGCAGCAGATGGCATACAAGCATCTGGGAATTGATCAGATTGTGGATCGGGTTATCCAGAAACTTGGAATCCTGGATGCAGTATACCTGACAGGTGATATGGCGCGGGGGCTCGATGCACAGGTCGTGGAGATTACCATCGTGGGTGACAAGATCGACCGGGATTATCTGGAGCAGCTTATAGCACATGCCGAGCGTATCATCAGCAAGACGATACACACCTCCGTCTATACTGATAAAGGTGATGTTGAACTTCCGGAGTCACGACTGCTGATATTCGGAGAAGCATTGGAAGTGTAACATCTGTCAACCGAAGAAAACTGGAATCTACATCTGCCGGAGCCGCACGATTTGAAAGAGTCACTCAAAAAGATCATACAACTGTTTCACCGGAAGGACAGGATCAAACTGGGCATCCTGTTCGGAATGATGCTGCTGGCATCACTTCTGGAGGTCATAGGCATCGGGATGATTCCGGTATTTGTTCTGGCAGTGTCAGATCCGGAGAGCCTGCTGGGGTACCCGGTTCTCGGGAGCCTGCTGCAGTCTCTCGAAATTACGACATCCGAGGAGCTGATCGTTTACGGGGCCGTCCTGCTGATCGGGGTCTATCTGGTCAAGAACATCTATCTCAGCTTCTTTATCTATCTGAAAAAACGCTTTGTGGCCAACCGTGGAGTTCAACTCGAGAACCGTCTGTTCAAGGCTTATATGACCTCACCCTATACGTTCTACATCAGCCGGAACTCTGCGGAGCTGCTGAGGAATGTGACTGCAGAGACGAAGCATGTCGTCGAAGGAACCATGTTGCCGGCGATGGAGCTGGTCCTGAATGCCACCATGTTTGTCTTCATTCTGGGCACACTTCTGATTCTGGAACCCCTTATCTCGATTGCCGCGATTCTATTTCTTGGAGGCGGCGGCGGACTCTTCCTGAGATTCACCAGAATCAAGAATAGAGAGTATGGGATTGAGGACCGGCACGCCCGCAGAATGAAGAATCAGAGTGTTCTTCAGGGTCTGGGAGGGCTAAAAATTACCCGCGTACTGAACCGGGAGCAGCTCTTCCTCCAGGAGTACAGAGACTGGGCAGAGCGGAGCAAGCTGGCCAATATTTACAAGTATGTGGTTCAGCAGATTCCCAAATATATCATCGAGACACTTGCCGTCATCGGGATCCTGATCATCGCTCTCATCCTGGTATGGCAGGGAAGGCCGGTTGCCGCGATTATTCCGGTTCTCGCCCTTTTCGGTGCGGCAACGGTGCGTCTGATGCCGGTATTCAACTTGATGATCTCTCAGATCTCCAATCTGCAGTACAATGCCGCATCGGTCGAGGTGATCCATAACGATCTGATGATTCTTGAGAACGAGCACCTGGATCTTCGGAATATCATTCTGCAGGAGGAGACAGAGATCCTGCCGCTGGAGCGTCAGATCAATATTTCAGGTCTCTCCTACAGCTACCCCGGCCAGAGTGAACAGGCCGTCGAGGATGTTACCCTTGAGATCTGTAAAGGTGATGTCATCGCCTTCGTCGGTGAATCGGGTGCCGGAAAGACCACCATGGCCGACCTGATTCTTGGCTTGCTGGATCCGCAATCGGGACAGATCACTGTAGATGGAGTCGACATTCGCGACAATATCCGCGGCTGGCAGCAGAACATCGGCTACATCCCCCAGCAGATCTATCTGCTCGATGACACCATCCGGCGAAACATCGCCTTCGGAATTCCCGAAGAGCAGATTGATGAGGAGAAGATCCAGGCTGCGGTCCAGGCGGCTCAACTCGGGGAGCTGATCGGGCGACTGCCGGATGGGATCGATACGGTGGTCGGGGAGCGGGGAGTGTTGCTATCCGGCGGGCAGCAGCAGCGGATCGGTATTGCCCGGGCGCTCTACGACAATCCACAGGTTCTGGTGATGGATGAGGCCACCTCTGCACTCGATAATCTGACCGAGAAATTTGTCATCGAGGCGATTGAGAAGCTGCGCGGAGACCGGACGATCATCATGATTGCCCACAGGCTGACCACTGTGGAGAAGAGCGACAGAATCTATCTGATGAAGGACGGGCGGATTACCGATTCCGGCCGATACGACGAGTTGCTTGAGAATAGCCGTGACTTCAAAAGGATGAGTCTGATCGAGAGTTAGTCCATAAGTTTTTTGATCAAACGGTCCATAAGAGCTGCCTCATACAGATCGACCCTCTCGTCGTCGACGTCATAGATATCTCTGACGCTCACCTGTTTTTCTGGCCAGCTTTGTTGGTTTTGATCGGCTATATCTGAATTGTTGGAACTGGTAAAATCAATATCATGCTGATCTTTCAGCCACTCCAGATCAGCCTCGTGTGTTTCTCGAATAATCTGTCTCACCTCTTTTTTGAGTTTTGGCTTACTGGTAAAGGAGGGGCGCACTTTGTGGATGAGCCTCAAGTGGTGTTTAAAGACATTCTCTTCCTCTTTGTAGACTTTCTTCCGAATCTTCTCCAGAAGAGCGACCTGCTCAACTGACATCGTTGTATTGACCCGTTTCTTGTGTGAAATCCTGCTATAATCAATTCCAAGCGTGTCGCAGAAGATCTTGCAGGAATCTGTGCCAGGAGAGTACTTCTTCACGACTACGGGACAGAAGCGGCTCCAGGATTCAATCACATTCCTGAAGTTATAGTGAAATTGTTGAGGTGGTGTGGCATACGACCGTGCTTTGAGAATCTGTTGTTGACCGGAAGCGTAGAAGTCGGCCGGCTCTCTGACAAATAAAATAACCGTCATCTCCGGATAGAAGGGCTTCAGATAGTCTATCACACTCTTGATATGAGCCTCATGATCTATAAATAGATACTCAGTCGAAAGCACCAGATGCCCTTCATGACGTGTGATCTCCTTTTGCAGAGTTGAAAAGAAATCTTCCACTTTTCTTTTCAACTCCTCTTTTGGAATGTGCTTTAATGCTCTGGGCCAGTACTTTTTAGCACTTCTGGTTGCAAAGAAAAAGGTGTGATGTTTCTCAACATTGCAAGGGTAGAGGTATCCTTGTCTTAACAGTTCCTGCCGGTTGTGATGAAGGGTGATTTGAGTTGAAGTTGTTCCGGTTTTATTTGACCCGATATGCAGGTAGAGGTGTTTCTTCATACTGATAGAGATTGGAGTTGAGAGTGCGAATACAAGATCAGATTGAGCGAATACAAGATCAGATTGAGAACGTCTCTATTACTCCTGTTTGTTTATAACTCCGCTCTTGCAACTAATAGCTGCTTCATTAACCCGGAAAAAGATAGCGGATCGTGATCTGCATCTGCACATTATCCAGATCCTGCGGAATAAAGTCGGTGATCTTCACACGGTTCACCGGTCCATCTCCCCAGTAGTCAAACCGGCCATAGTTGTAGAGCCGGGTCCAGGCGATCTGCCCCGAGATCTGCAGCGGATGCCATAAGGCAAGAAAACGGCCACCGACGGTCATATTGGTCCGGTGCAGGAAAAAATTGGAGTATCTCACATCCTGGACGATAGAGCGGTCGTACTCATAGTGGAAATGGTTGTTATCAGCCAAGCGCTGTACAAACATGCCCACTCTCCCATTCGCGGTCAGTGCATCCACACTCAGATATTGACTATTTGAACCCGGTCCGATAGCTGCTCCGAGCAGATGTCCCCGGTTGGTGTGCCCCTGACGAATCTCTTCATGTGTATAGTAGTAGAACTGGGGACGAACCTCCCGGATACCGCTGGGGACCATATTTGTGAACTCCAGGTTCACCCGGTACCATCGTGCGAGGGGCGCCTCCAGCAGGGATTGAAAACCGAAGGCATAGCCTGCATTGTGGCGTGGTTCCATCATGAAATCCCGTCCGTCCCAGGAGAAGTCCTCACGATAGAACTCCCCGTAGATCTCGGTCCGCCCCTCCGGCCACACCCAGCGGGCGAAGTAGGAGTTGATCTCGTTACGTGGTGTTCGTTCACTGCCGTGACGTTCTACAACGTTTTTCAGATGGATGGGGTCAAACATCACAAACAGGTCGCGCCACATGAATCCGCTGTTGCGGACATAGCTGTGAAAGGTACGGGTCAGTCCGAGATGGAGATCGGGCAGGAATGCCGGAGAGTAACTCAGAACGGCTGCATTCAGAAAACGGTCCCGCTGGTAGGGTTCCGGCTGATTGAAGTACCCGGAGTCTTCCGGCCATCCGATCAGCCACTTGAACTCAACATTGCCGATCCAGGGAAGGGTGTATGGGCTACGTGTGCCCAGGAAGAGATGCCGCACTCCCGGTGCATTGTTGCTCATCACCAGCGGGAACTGAACGTTTCCACCCCACCAGAGAGGTTCACTGCTGTAACCGATCTCGAATTCATTATAGTGAGCACGGATCGAAGAGTGTCCGATATCTGTTGTCCAGAACGGGTCGGGTCCAAACCTGAAGGGGCGGTCGATGATGTCACCGATCCCTTCGGCAACATAAAACGGATTGTTGTCTCCGTCTCTCGGGATGAAACGGGGAGTTACGAAATCCCGGTTCTGCTGCCAGCTGATGTGGGGCCGGAAATTGACTGTCAAAAATTCTGATGTGATGTAGAAGCCGCCCTGCACTTCGGTATTGATCCCTTTCCCGTACCAGGAGGCTGCGTTGTTGTAACCAGACGGATGAGTGGAGTTGGTGGTCGTTGTGAAGACAGGTTCATACAGACCGAACTGCAGCGGATAGGAGCTGTCGATGATCCCTTCCAGATCGAGATTCAACTCCTGATTACCCAGATGGCGGTTCCACCAGTACCGGTTAGGTTCTGCACGTTGCAAATAGGTTTCATAGGTGCCCATCCAGACCGGGCGGCTGACCATTGCAGAGTGTGAAGAGCCGTGAATCAGCTGCTGTATGCGGAGCTGCTCCTCCCGCAGGTCTCCCACCGGTATTGTCTGTGAGAAGATCACTTCAGCAGAGACAAGCAGAAGCAGCAGGGTGAACAGGGTGATCCGGGCAGACAGTGGCTGAACCGTAGAGTGCGTTACTTTAGTTTCTGGCCGGCTGGTTGCGATTTTCATCTGGACTATGGAGTGTTACGAATATATGCTGCTACATCAGGTGCCAAGCATATTGAAATCTTCAGGTTTGTCCAACGGTTCAGGTGATTTTCTGAAAGACTGTATGTCTGCTGTAGCAGATAGTACAAATTCCATGTATTGAAGATTACCTGTATAAGCAAATTTTTGCTACCTTATGACTAATTTGGAGACTTGTCGGGTAAATCAGTTGTCATTTAAAAGATCCGGCACGATTTCTTAAGGTACCGTGTCTGATATGTTGTGCTGTAAGTACGGGAACAATAATCAGATACGCCCGTACCTGAAAGTAGATGGTGTCAGCTTTCTCGACCCAAAGAGGGAGTACTGATGCGGTGTATACAGGAAGTACTAATTAACCGGACCTGCTATATTTCTAAAAGTTACGAACGATAACGTGCTGCGACCCTGTAAAAATTTTGGTATCTCGAGACTAACAGTTCTGTCTGCCAGGGAATCTCTATGAAATTCTTCTCACACTCTCTGAACCGGTCGCTCTTTTTTGTTGTCGGAGATCTGCTTCTGCTCTGTCTGGCAGTGGTGTCGGCATTTTCAGTATTGACAGTGGTTCGCGCAAGTATTCTCGAACTGCCGGTACTGGACATGGCTCTCTTTGTATCCGCAACACTGGGCGGTTTGATCCTCTTCCGCACCTATAATATTCACTGGCGCTTCGTGAGCCTCCGCGATCTGGTCAAGCTGACGCAGGGGATCGGAAGCGGGGCCATTGTCTATATGCTTGGCAGTCTTTTGCTGCACGGGTTTACCACATTCTATCTGGTGCTGGGATTGGTGGCCTTTGTCAACTCCCTGCTGTTGATCGGAGGGTTCCGCATCAGCCAGCGGGTCTATTTTGAGGTGTTCAGAAAGCCCAAGCACTCACGCGGAGCCCTCATATTCGGAGCCGGAACGGCGGGAGAGCAGATTATCCGTGACATCCTCCGGAACAATGACTGGGAGCTCAACATTGAAGGGATCTTCGATGACAATGAGGATCTCTGGGGTACCACGCTTCACGATATCAAGGTGAGTGGTGGACGGAACGAGATGTTCCGGTATATGGAGAATCGTCCTGTCAAGGAGGTGATCATTGCCGCCCCCTCGTTGAGCAAGAAGGCTCTCAAGGAGTTGATCGAAGGGATCAAGAAGGTGAGCCCGAAGCAGCGGGTGAAGGTGCTGCCATCATTCCACAAGCTGGCAGATCAGCCTGTGACGGTGAAGAATGTCAGGGATATCCGGATTGAGGATATCCTGGGTCGTGAACCGGCAGAGATCGATTTCAGCCGGATCAAGAACGACATCCTCGGCAAGGATGTGTTGGTGACAGGTGCAGGTGGATCCATCGGGAGTGAACTGGTCCGGCAGCTGATCAAATTCGGCCCTCGTAAACTGATTGCCCTCGATGTGGATGAGACAGAGCTCTATCACATCGAGAATGAGTTCAGGAATGCACCGGCGGTCCTTCCCTATGTAGCAGATGTGACGGATGAGGGCAAGCTCGAAATACTGTTCAATGAGCATCAGCCCCAGATCGTCTTTCATGCAGCAGCCTACAAGCATGTACCGATGATGGAGCGCTACCCCGAAGAGGCTGTTAGGGTGAATATCGGAGGAACCCGCAAGATGGCAGAGGTCTCCTGCCGCAATGGTGTGGAGAAGTTCATTCTGATCTCGACCGACAAGGCGGTGAACCCGACAAATGTGATGGGGGCCACAAAACGGGTGGCGGAACAGATCTGCATGGCCTACAACGATCGCTGCGAGACGAGATTTATGTCGGTCCGGTTTGGGAATGTACTGGGATCGAGAGGATCGGTCGTACCACTGTTCATCGATCAGATCAATGAAGGGGGGCCGGTTACGATCACTGATCCCCGGATGACCCGGTACTTCATGACGATTCCCGAAGCTGTGCTTCTGGTGATCCAGTCCGGAACCATGGGTGAAGGGGGTGAAGTGTTCGTTCTGGACATGGGTGAACCGGTCCGGATTGTCGATATGGCCCGGCAGCTGATCCGTCTGCACGGTCTGGAGCCGGATGTGGACATCCCGATCGTTTATAATGGACTGAGACCCGGTGAGAAGCTTTTTGAGGAGCTTCTGAATGCAGAAGAGGGAGTTCAGAAGACGGATCATACACAGATCTTCAAGGCGAACTGCGTGAGCTGGTACACGCTGGAGGAGCTCGAGTATCGGATTGCACGTCTCAACAAGTTTGTCCAGCTCTATGACATCGAAAATGT
>Ga0209487_1003917_pt1 | contig 11588 bp, 11 predicted proteins | sample Poulit2012_FD_187524 | JGI IMG/M metagenome (GOLD analysis project Ga0209487, IMG submission 187524) | Agricultural soil microbial communities from Georgia to study Nitrogen management - Poultry litter 2012 (SPAdes) (version 2) | ecosystem: Environmental > Terrestrial > Soil > Agricultural land... | reverse complement strand
GCTCGTCGACTGGTCCGCCGAGCTCGACAGCCTGGGGCCGCTGCTGGCCGAGAAGTTGCGGGCGCCCTCCGTTGAGCCCGGTACCTACGACCTGGTCATCGACCCGAGCAATCTGTGGCTCACCATCCACGAGTCCGTCGGACACGCCACGGAACTCGACCGCGCACTGGGCTACGAGGCCAACTATGCGGGAACCTCATTCGCCACCGTCGACCAACTCGGCTCCCTACGCTATGGCTCACCCCTCATGCACGTCACCGGGGACCGCGAAACCCCACACGCGTTGTCGACCATCGGGTACGACGACGACGGGGTGGCAGCCCAGACCTGGGACATTGTCCGGGAGGGCAGGCTCGTAGGTTACCAACTCGACCGAGCGATGGCGCACCGGCTCGCCGACTCCCTCGGCACCTCCCGCTCGAACGGTTGCGCGTTCGCCGACTCCCCCGGACACATCCCGATGCAACGCATGGCCAATGTCTCGTTGCAGCCCGCGACGCAGGGACCGTCGACGCCGGAGCTGATCGCTCACGTGGACGACGGCATCTACATCGTCGGGGACAAGTCGTGGTCCATCGACATGCAGCGGTACAACTTCCAGTTCACCGGACAGCGCTTCTACCGGATCAAGAACGGCGCGCTCGCCGGTCAGCTGCGCGATGTCGCCTACCAGGCCACCACCACAGACTTCTGGGGGTCCTTACGCGGACTCGGCGGGTCCCAGACATATCACCTCGGTGGCGCGTTGAACTGTGGCAAGGGACAACCGGGCCAGATCGCGCCGGTCTCACATGGATGCCCGAGCGCTTTGTTCGAGAACATCCGGGTGCTCAACACCGACCAGGAGGGGAACCAGCCGTGACCGGGGAGCTCAGTCCGCAGGAGATCGTCGAACGGATCCTGGAGCACTCCCGCGCCGACGGCACCGTCGTGCTCGTCGACGAACACATCAGCACCAACGTGCGCTTCGCCAACAACACCTTGACGACCAACGGGCTCATGCGCTCCCGCTCCATCACCGTGGTGGCGACCATCGGTACGGGAACCGGAACCGCTGCGGGTGTGCTGGCTCGCAGCGCCGTCTCCGCAGAGACGCTCGAACCCTTGGTTCGTGCGGCCGAGGCAGCGGCGGTGGCGAACGGCGACGCCGACGACGCCGCCCCTCTGGTGGCCGGTGACGCCGCCGCGGACTGGGCTGAGCCTCCAGGCGAGACCTCGGAGCAGGCTTTCAATACCATCGCGCCCGACCTCGGCCAGGCTTTCTCCCGGGCCACCGCCGAGGAACGTATGCTCTACGGATACGTCGAGCACGCTGTGACCACGACCTACGTCGGCAGCTCAACCGGTCTACGTCTCCGGCACGAGCTACCGACCGGACACATCGGCATCACGGGAAAGTCTGCGGATCTGGCCCGGTCCGCCTGGGTCGGGCAGTCGGCCTCGGATCTGAGCCAGGTCGACATCGCGACACTCGACGCGGAGTTGGAGCGCCGGCTGGGATGGGCCCGGCGCAGCGTCGACTTGGACGCGGGCACCTACGACCTGGTGCTGCCACCCACAGCCGTAGCGGACCTGCTGATCTACGCCTACTGGTCCATGGCCGCCCGGGACGCACACGAAGGCCGCAGCGTATACGGGCGACCCGGCGAGGGAGCGCTCATCGGGGAGCAACTCATCGACCGGAGCCAACTGGCGCCGACGCTGTGGTCCGACCCCGCTGCGCCGGCACTGTCCGCGGCCCCGCACCACTTCGCCCGCTCCTCACACACCGCGCAGAGTGTCTTCGACACCGGTATGCCGCTGAACCGCACGGAGTGGATCCGACAGGGACAACTGACCGCGCTGCTCCAGACGCGCGAGACAGCGGACCTGACGAATCAGCCCGTCACGCCGCCGATCGACAACCTGGTACTCGATGTTCACGGAGGTCACGGCACCACCGACGATCTGGTCTCGAACGTCAACGACGGGCTGCTGCTGACCTGTCTGTGGTATATCCGCGCTGTCGACCCGCAGACACTGCTGCTCACCGGACTGACCCGTGACGGCGTCTACGTGGTCCGCGACGGCGAGATCGTCGGCGCCGCGAACAACTTCCGGTTCAACGAGAGCCCGATCTCACTGCTCAACCGCTTCAGCGCCGCCGGGAGCACCGTTCCCTGCTTCAGCCGCGAATGGGGCGACTACTTCCCGCGGACCGCGATGCCGCCGCTGAGGGTGCCGGACTTTCGCATGTCGTCGGTCAGCGCCGCCACGTGAACCTCGCGCCGGGTCATATCCGGTAAGGCAGCAGCACGATCCGCTCGGCGTTCTGGTCGACGATCCGGGGGTCGAGGCCCGACATGGCCACGATCTCTCGCATCGACTCGTAACCGCCGCGAGCGTCCCGGTTGTGCACGAACCTCGTCGCGGCGTCCTCCGGCCACCCCAGCTCGACAGTGAGAACGGCGGCCGTCGTGTGGTTGAGGTCGACCAGGCCACCGTCCTCGTACTGACCGGGCAACTCCGGGCGACCGATACCCAGGGCCACGGCCATCGCCGGGTCCTCGTCGACGATGGCGCGGGCGTGCTCGCGACGTTGTCGCTGCTCGAGCACGTGAGCGACAGCCGGATCCGGCTTCGGATCTTGCTGCTCGAACACCACCCGACGCGCGGATACGGCAGCGGCGACACCGGCGATGGTGCCGCCGATCAAATTCAGTCCCATCGTGGTTGAGTCGAGGTCCAGTGTCATCCCCAGCATTACCGTGATTCCAGACACCGTGAGTAGGCCAGCGACGATGGCCCACCCCGCCGAGCGGACCTTCCACCACGCCTGCGCTGCCGGCACCATGGCCAGCATGCCCAGGCTGAGCACCGGGATGAGCATCCACAATCCGTGACCCAGCCACCGCAACGGCCGGAACCCGGGCTCCTCCCGGGTACCAGCGCTCACCACGAGCCCGCCTCAGGCATTGGCCAGCTCTTCCAGCGGCGGGCACGAGCACACCAGGTTCCGGTCACCGTAGGCGCTGTCGATCCGGCGCACCGGCGGCCAGTACTTTCCGTCTGCCATGCCCGGCCGCGGGAAGACGGCCACCTCCCGTGAGTACGGATGCTTCCAGTCGGCGACCAGCGCTGCCGCAGTGTGCGGGGCATTGCGCAGCGGGTTGTCCTCGGCGTCCCACTCGCCGTCGGCGACTCGCTGGATCTCGTCGTGAATCGCGACCATCGCATCGCAGAACCGGTCCAGCTCGGCCAGGTCCTCGGACTCTGTCGGCTCGATCATCAACGTACCGGCCACCGGGAACGACATCGTCGGGGCGTGAAAGCCGTAGTCGATCAGCCGCTTGGCGACGTCGTCGACACTCACTCCGGTCTCTTTGGTCAGCGGCCGGATGTCCACGATGCACTCGTGCGCGACCAGACCCGTGTCCCCGGTGTACAGCACCGGGAACCGGTCCCGCAGCCGGGCGGCGACGTAGTTCGCCGACAGCACCGCGACGGCGGTGCACAATTGGAGTCCCTCGGCGCCCATCATCCGAACATAGGCCCAGGAGATGGGCAGGATCGAGGAGGATCCGAACGGTGCCGCGGACACCGGGCCGATACCGGTCGATGGCCCGGCCTCGGGAAGTTGCGGGTGGTTCGGCAGGTACGGCGCCAGGTGCGACCGGACACCGATCGGCCCGACACCCGGGCCGCCACCCCCGTGTGGGATGCAGAACGTCTTGTGCAGGTTCAAGTGACTGACGTCGGCGCCGAACTCACCCGGCCGGGCGACTCCCATCAGTGCGTTGAGGTTCGCCCCGTCGACGTAGACCTGTCCCCCGGCTTCGTGCACCAAGCGGCAGATCTCGGTGATCCCCTCTTCGTACACGCCGTGCGTGGAGGGGTAGGTCACCATGATGGCGGCGACCTGGCCGGCGTTGCGCTCCAGCACGCGCCCCAGGTCCTCGAGATCGACGGTGCCGTCTTCTGCTGCCCCCACGACCGCCACCCGCATACCGGCCATGACGGCAGAGGCGGCGTTGGTGCCATGTGCGCTGGACGGGATCACGCAGACGTCTCGCTGGGTGTCCCCACGGCCGTGGTGGTAGGCGCGGATGGCCAACAGCCCGGATAACTCACCCTGCGAGCCCGCGTTCGGCTGCAGGGAGACGGCGTCGTACCCGGTGATCGAGGCGAGCCAGTCCCCCAACTGGGTGATCAACTCCACATAACCATCGGCCTGCTCGACGGGAGCGAACGGGTGTATGTCGGCGAAACCGGGCCAGGTGATGGGCTCCATCTCTGTCGTGGCATTCAGCTTCATCGTGCAGGAGCCCAGCGGGATCATGCCACGATCCAGCGCGTAGTCCTTCTCGCCGAGGCTATGGATGTAGCGCAGCATCGCCGTCTCGGAGCGGTGGAGATGGAAGACCGGATGGGTGAGGTACTCAGAGGTACGGCGCAGCGACTGCGGCAGGCTCTGCGGCGGTTCGCTGGCCGCCGCGCTGTTGACGCCCACCCCGAATGCCTGCCACACCGTGTGCACATGCTCGTCGAGGGTCAACTCGTCGCAGGCGATGCGCACGTGGTCCGCATCGACGTGACCCAGGTTGATGCCGAGTTCGGCGGCCGCGGCGACGATGGCTTCGGCGCGGCCGGGCACCCGGGCCAGAACAGTGTCGAAGAAGTTGTCGTGCACCACCTCGACGCCGCCGGCGCGCAGCCCGGCGGCCAGGGTGCGGGCATGACCGTTGGCTCGCTCGGCAATCTCGCGCAGACCCTCCGGCCCGTGCCACACCGCGTACATGGACGCGACCACCGCAAGCAGCACCTGGGCGGTGCAGATGTTCGAGGTGGCCCGCTCTCGCCGGATGTGCTGCTCACGGGTCTGCAACGCGAGTCGGTACGCCTGTGCGCCGTCGGAGTCGATCGACACGCCGACCAGGCGGCCGGGAAGGGTTCGCTCGAGTCCGTCCCGTACGGCCATGTAGCCCGCGTGCGGCCCGCCGTAGCCCAGCGAGACCCCGAAGCGCTGGCTCGTCCCGACGACGACGTCGGCGCCCAGCTCGCCCGGTGAGGTGAGCAGCGTCAGCGCGAGCAAGTCAGCACAGACGGCCACTTGCGCACCGCGTTCGTGCGCCTGCGTGATCAACGGACCGAGATCCCGTACCCGTCCGGACGTGCCCGGGTAGCTCAGCAGAACACCGAAGGCCTCCTCCTCCGGAAGCCCGTCGTCCAGGTCCGCTACACGTACCTCGATCCCCATGGGCTCCGCCCGGGTCTGCAGGACCGCGAGGGTCTGTGGCAGACAGTCAGCGTCCACGATGACCCGGTCAGGCATCCCGCGCACCGCTCGGCGCATGACCGTGACGGCTTCGGCTGCGGCCGTGGACTCATCGAGCAGGCTGGCGTTGGCCGTGGTCAGCCCGGCGAGGTCAGCGACCATGGTCTGGAAGTTCAGCAACGCCTCCAGCCGGCCTTGGGATATCTCCGGCTGGTAGGGGGTGTAGGCCGTGTACCAGGCCGGACTCTCCAGCACCCGCCGCGTGACGACGGGCGGGGTGACCGTGTCGTGGTAGCCCTGCCCGATCATCTGCACCTGGGTGCGGTTCCGGCGGGCGAGTGCACGTAGTTCGTCCAGGGCACCGGACTCCGTCGCCGCCGGCGGGATCTCGGCCGCCGTGTCGGTGCGGATACCGGCCGGGACGGCGTCGTCGATCAGTGACGTCAGGCTCGAGTGCCCGACGGTGTCCAGCATGGTGGCGATCTCGGCCTCGTTCGGCCCGATGTGCCGCGCCACGAAGGGGGCCTGGGCGACAACGTCTCGGTAGTTGGGAATCGCGCGTGGCTTGTCAGTCGCATCGTTCGTCATTGGGGCGAGCTCCTTGTGCGCCTGAGTGGTGCGGTCCGGGCTTCCCTTCTGTCGGATGTACTGGATTGGACATCCTCCAGAGTGGCCTCGTCCGGGCGGTCCTGCTGCCTGAGAGCTTGGCGGGGAGTTGCCCCTTCGGCGCCCCGTGCGGTTTGCTCGGGATCTCTCCCACCCGGAGTCGGCGGCTCGGCTCCAGTGTAGTCGACCTTTCCGCTGATCAGGCTCCGGCCGCTCGTTTGCGACGGCGCTCGGCAAGCTGATCGCCGGGGTGCTCGGCGTCGTCGTCCTCATCGGCGCGCTCGCCGGGAAGCTCGATAAGCGTTGCCTCGATCTCCCGCCACACTCGACCGACGGCGATGCCGAACACGCCTTGACCACCTTGGATCAGGTCGACCACCTCGTCGGCGGAGGTGCACTCGTACACGCTCGCCCCATCGCTCATCAAGGTGATGCTCGCCAGGCTCTGCACCCCGTGCGCACGCAGATGGGTCACCGCCTGGCGAATCTGCTGCAGGGAGACCCCGGTGTCCAGCAACCGCTTGACGACCTTGAGCACCAAGATGTCGCGGAACGAGTAGAGCCGTTGAGATCCCGAACCGGTCGCGTTGCGGACAGAGGGAGTGACCAGTCCGGTACGTGCCCAGTAGTCCAACTGACGGTACGTGATACCCGCCGCAGCACACGCAGTCGGGCCCCGATAACCGAGGTCCTCCGACACCGGCGTGACGATACCGTCGAACAGCAGACCTTGCCGGTCTGCGGCGTCCTCACCTGCGGCAGGCTGGTCTCCTGCGCCCTGTGTAGTGTCTCCGCTCACGCCGACCCTCTCCTCGATGTGTAGGCAACGTAAGCCGCGCGGGACGTGGGGTCAACGCAACACGCGGACCAACCCTCAACCTCAACTCGAGACGTTACGGATCGAAGTCGTCGGCTTCCACCTGTTCGAGGAACTCACGAAACTTCGCTACCTCGTCCTCGTCCAACTCAGAATCCTCGGAGTCCTCGTCATTGATGATGATGCCGACCTCTGCGAGCAGCGAATCCGGCGCGAAGATCGGTGATCCGGTGCGCAACGCGAGCGCAATTGAGTCCGATGGGCGCGAACTCACATTGGACCCGTCCTCGAAGGCGAGCTCGGCAAAGTACGTGCCGTCCCGCATCTCGGTGATCACGACCCGTTCCAGCCGCGCTCCGAGGGCATCGAGGACATCCTTGAGCAAGTCGTGCGTCAGTGGTCGCTGTGGCAGCACGCCCTGCTGAGCGAAGGCGATGGCCGTCGCTTCGACGGCACCGATCCAGATCGGCAGGCACCGCTGGCCGGACCGCTCACGAAGCAGCACAATCGGGTTGTTCGACGGCATCTCCACCCGGACGCCGACGACGTCGAGTTCAAGCACACCGCTAGCCTACGCCTGACCTGCCCCTGGCGACGAGGCCCGGTGTGCCGGGTTGTGTCTCAACTACGCAACCGGCGCACACCGGAGTCCACGAACGCGGCATGGAGCCGGGAGATCAGGCGGGCTATGTCAACCGAGGCATCCTCGGCGCGACCGCGACCGGCCGGGTCCCGCTGACGCAGCCGGGGAGCGAGCACCTGTTCCACCAGACCGACCTCACGTTCGGCGGCGCTGCGTACCGTGCGCAGGTGGCGCGGCTGTAGTCCGTACCCCGCAAGCGCCCCTGCCGTGCGAGCGACGTGCAGCGCATCCGCGTCATAGCTTTCCCCGCGTGCGGCGACGAGACCGTGTTCCTCGAGCTCGGCAAGCAGTTCGTCGTCGATGTCGGCCGCTTCGAGCAGCGACTCGCGGTTCATCCGCACCTCACGGGGATCCGTCGGGGTGTCCGGAACCATCCGCGGGCTACCGGGTCGAGCACCGCCGTCGGATTCGCCTTCGACCAGTTCCATACCGCGGTCAAGCTGGTCGAGGTGTTCTCGGATGACCTTCAACGGCAGGTAGTTCTTCTGCATGGTCAGCGTGTAGCGCAGCCGGGCGAGGTCGTCGTGGCTGAACCGCCGGTATCCCGACGGGGCGCGCTGGGGCTCGACGAGTCCCTCGGACTCGAGAAAGCGGATCTTGCTGATCGAGATGTCGGGAAAGTCGGCGCGAAGCTCGGCGAGCACCTCCCCGATGCTCATCGTCTCGCGCGCAGGCAGCGCCGCGCTCATGGGTGCGCCTCAGGCCTCGGGACGCGCCTGGCCGGCGTAGTAGACGAGCCGGTACTTGCCGATCTGCACCTCGTCGCCATTGGTCAGCGTGGCTTCGTCGACCCGGTCCCGGTTGACGTAGGTCCCGTTCAAGCTACCGACGTCGACGACGCTGTAGTCGCCGTCCGAACGGCGGAACTCGGCATGCCGCCGGGAGACCGTCACGTCGTCCAAGAAGAGATCCGAGTCCGGGTGGCGACCCGCGCTGAGCCGCTCGGTATCCAGGAGGAAGCGAGCACCCGCGTTGGGCCCCCGAAGCACGACCAGTAGCGCACTTCCCTCCGGCAACGCCTCGATCGCGGCGTAGTCTGCGTCGGCGAGGTCGGAGCGGGTGCGCGCGCCGGCAGCGGGCTGACGTCCTGGTTCGGGCTCAGGCACCGGAAACATGCTCGTGGTGTCGGACTGCACGTGTGTCCTCCCGTGTCCTCGAATGACCTGCCCGGCGCCGACCACGGCTGCCCAGGATCGTTGGCGAGCACCCGCATACGGGTCCCAGAAGCCAGACCCTCAATCTGCACCTGAGATCGGCCCTTGAGATGTGTCCCAGAGCCTACCCTGCTGAGCGGAACGAAGCCGCATGGGCAACCGGGTCAATTGCCGCACTCGGTGGCCGGGTTCAGCCCTCCGTCTGGGCGCGGTACTCCTCGGCGCTGAGCAGGCCCTCGAGGTCGCTTGGATCGGCCAGTTCGATCTCCAGCATCCAGCCCGCGGAGTACGGATCGCCGTTGATCACCTCGGGGTTCTCGACGACGGCCTCGTTTCGGGCGACCACGGTGCCGGTGACCGGCGCGTAGATGTCGCTCACGCTCTTGGTCGACTCCAGCTCTCCGCATACGGTGCCGGCACTGATCTGCTGCCCGACATCGGGCAACTCGGCGAACACGATGTCGCCCAACTGTTCCTGGGCGTAGTCGGTGATTCCGACGCGCACCACGCCATCCGCGGTGTTGGCGGAGTCGATCCACTCGTGCTCTGCGGTGTACTTCAGCTGCTCAGGGATCACCGTAGCCTCCTCTGGGCGGTCAATCGGTTTGGTCCGGTGCGGGACGAGCGTACTCTGCCTCCTCGGGCTCGTGGAGGGTGTCCACCGTCAGCTCCGAGAAGTCGGTGATGGTCACGTCGCCGGCACCGCCGTCGCGGTCGGAGAGGGCGGGCACGAAGGCGATGGCCTGTTCCAGGTTCCGCGGATCTCCGATGGCGTCGATGACGTACGGCGGCTGCAGCGCCTGCCCGGAGAAGCTCAGCCCGCCGTCGGCCGCGCTCACGTGCGTCGACGCCACCATCCGCACCGAGGTGCCGTCGTCGCCGTGAATCTGCATGGCCTCCGCGCCGGCCGCACGGAGCTCGTGCAAAACCGCCAACGCGGTGGTGGGCTGAACCTCACGGTCCGGATCGGTGATGGTGATCTGTACGCCGGGACCGGTCGCCGGTTCGACACCGGCGAGGATGCCCAGTTGCTTTTCGCGTTCGGCGGCTTGTTCCCGCGCGGCGCGTCCGGAGTCGACGCCGCTGTCGAGCTCCGCGCGCATCTGCTCGGCCTCGGCGATCTCCTCCTCCAGCCGATCGGCGCGTTGAGTCACACCGTCCAGGATCTGCACCAGGTCGGTGCGTCGCGCACGGTCGAGCAGGACGTCATCGTCGGTGCGCACTTGTTGAACAGCGCCGAAGGCCAGCAGCCCCACGAGCAGCCCGATGAAGACGTGACCGATCTTCGGACGGGCCGTGAGTGCACCCAGCAGCCGCCGCCCGCCGGAGATCCGCTCGGGGGTGAATCCCGGCGATTGCGAGTCAGTCTCAGGCACGGAACACATGCCTCCGGATGCTCGCGACGTTGGTGAAGATCCGTATTCCCAGCACGACGATGACGGCCGTCGAGAGCTGACCACCGACACCGAGCTGGTCGCCGAGGAACACGATGAACGCAGCGATCAACACATTGGCGATGAAGGAGACGACGAAGACCTTGTCGTCGAAGATCCCCTCCATCGTCGCTCGTATCCCACCGAACACCGCGTCCAGGGCAGCAACGATGGCGATGGGCAGATAAGGCTGCAGCCAGATCGGGACGTCGACGTCGAGCACCAGTCCGACCACGACTCCGGCGAGCAGACCGAGAACGGGAATCATGTCGCGGACCCCCCGGCTTCGGCATGTCGCACCGACACGGGCACACCCGGAAGTTCCAACGAGTCGGCGTTGCGGATCGAGTACTGCACCCCATACTGCTCGGCCGATGCACGCAACCACTGCCCGCCGGGGCCCTCGTCGAAGGTGGTAGCGAGTACACGGTCGTCACCGATTGCGCTGACCTCGTACGGCGGGACCAGGTTGGTGAAGTTGATCTGGATGACGTTTCCGGCGGTCCGGATGGAGGTCAGGGGGGTGACTCGGTGACCATTGATGCTCACGGCCTCGGCTCCCGCCGCCCACAGACCGTTGACCAGCTGTTGCAAATCGATGTCCAGGATGCGTCCGAGATCCCCGCTGGCTCCCGTGGCCTCGGCCGCGTCTTCGACTTCGACGACGATGCCAGGGCCCTCCACCGCACGACTACCGACCGCGAGCTGCCGTTGCAGGCTGCGCTCACGCAGCTGGTCGCCTGCGGCCACGTCGTCCAGTTGCTGGGCCTCGAGCTCGAGAACCTCCTGCTGGACCTCAGCCAGTTGGACCTCGAGCTCGCTGGCGGATCGTTCTTCCTCCCGCACCCGTTCGATTAGCCGATCACGCTCGGCCGAGATGGCATCGGCGTCGTCACGCACGTCGATCAGCGCGAGTGAGACGAGCAGCCCGATTGCCAGCGCACCGGTGAGCAGCAACGGGGAGAACCGACGCCTTCGACGAGTTTCCGTGACCGCCTCGCGGACGGACACGGCCTCTTGGGGCAGCGCCTCGTCACGCTGTTCCCGCGCCGCGCGCTGGTCAGCCGCCTCTTGGTACCCGGGGTCGAGGGGGTGCGCGAAGATGTCGTTGAGCAGCGACATGGACGCGTCCGGACGGCGGTCCGGTGCACGTACGTCTTCGGCTGCTCGGGGCATGTGGCCCATCCTTCCACGCGTGGGGGCCGCAATTGTGCGCGATCCGGACGTTCTAGGCCGTGGCGGAGGGGCTGGAGCGGATGACGCGCCGGAGCTGCTCAACGTAGAGCACACCTGCCCACCAATACAGGCCGACGCCCCAGATCGCGAACGCCCAGCCGAAGACCTTGGCGAGAGTGCCGATGGCAGCGGTACCGTCGCCCAACAACAAGAGCGGGAAAGCATAGAGCAGATTGAATGTCGCCGCCTTGCCGAGGAAGTGCACCGGCAGGGCCACCAGCCCGTACCTGCGCAGAATCGGCCCCATCAGCAGGAGCAGCACATCGCGTCCCACAAGCAGTACACCGAACCACAACGGAACGATGTCGCGCAGGACGAGGGCGACCACGGTCGAGAAGATGTACAACCGGTCCGCGATGGGATCGAGCAGCTGGCCCAACCGGGTGATCTGGTTCCATCGGCGTGCGAGCATGCCGTCCAGGTAGTCGGTGAACCCGGACACGGC
>Ga0209487_1003915_pt1 | contig 11594 bp, 10 predicted proteins | sample Poulit2012_FD_187524 | JGI IMG/M metagenome (GOLD analysis project Ga0209487, IMG submission 187524) | Agricultural soil microbial communities from Georgia to study Nitrogen management - Poultry litter 2012 (SPAdes) (version 2) | ecosystem: Environmental > Terrestrial > Soil > Agricultural land... | reverse complement strand
AAGCCACCTCCAAAATATGTACTTCTCCCATTATAACGTTATTTAACCGTTGTGCCTACTCATTACTAACTTACTTCCGTTCGTAATTGATCACACTAATTATCATACAAATACGTTCTCTTCCAATGATGAAAACTGTAGCTAACTCGTTAACGTAAACATTTATTGAAGTTCCCCTAAAACGATTTGCATACAAACAATTGACAAAAATTAAAACGTTGCTATAATGATTTTTGGTGTGTCAATTCGTGACGTACCGTACTTTACATACATGTTTGCGAAAAAATGTTAGTTTCATATTGTACGACGCTTTTGTATAGGGCGAAAACGAGCACGAAGATTGGCACAATAGCATTTTTCTTTACAAATAAAAAATGATTGGCTATAATGACAATTGTTGAGTTTTGCAAGATTACAAACGGCCCCTTGGTCAAGTGGTTAAGACACCGCCCTTTCACGGCGGTAACACGGGTTCGAATCCCGTAGGGGTCATTTTTTAATGCCGGCCTAGCTCAATTGGTAGAGCAACTGACTTGTAATCAGTAGGTTGGGGGTTCAAGTCCTCTGGCCGGCATTTTCTCGTTTACGAAAACATTTCTCCTATACGGAGGGGTAGCGAAGTGGCTAAACGCGGCGGACTGTAAATCCGCTCCCTTTGGGTTCGGGAGTTCGAATCTCTCCCCCTCCATATAACTACGATGACATTGGGCTATCGCCAAGTTGGTAAGGCAACGGATTTTGGTTCCGTCATTCCTAGGTTCGAGTCCTAGTAGCCCAGCCACAAACGTATATATCCCGGGGACGTACCCGGTTATGATGATTAAACAAGGGAGTTACGCATTTGCTACTACCTTGTTTATTTGCATTTTCGGGTCTTTTTTAACATAATAAAGACAATTACGTGAAAATATCCACAAGATGGACCATTTTACATGTAATTTTGTTATAATTAAAAAAGAGTAAGTGTAGAAAGAATCGTCATAACGAATAAATACCTTGAATATAGGAAGCAATTACGCAAATAATCATTTTAAGGGTGAAAGCGATGGGAATATCGTCGAGAATTCCTAGTTTTTATAAAATGTCACTAGAAGAAAGAAAAGAGCGAATCATTGATCTATTCGATTTATCCGAAGAAGATAAACAATTGCTCTTTTCGTCAGAAAATTTACCGGAAGATATTGCTAACAATATGATTGAGAACGTCATCGGAACGTTTTCTTTACCACTCGGTCTCGGTCTAAACTTTTTAATCGACGACAAAGAGTACGTCGTTCCGATGGCAGTAGAGGAACCGTCAATCGTCGCGGCAACGAGCAACATTGCAAAGATTGTCCGTGAGGCAGGTGGCTTTACGACATCAGCGACGGAAAGAATTATGATCGGACAAGTTCAAGTAGTTGGTTGTCCGGACTTTGACGCGGCGAAAGAAGTAGTTTTAAAAGAAAAGGATATGCTCATACGCGTAGCGAATGACGCCTATCCGAGTTTAGTCGCTCGCGGTGGCGGTGCAGAAGACTTAGACATACGTATATTAAATGAGGGTGAATCGGCGTATCGACAAATGCTCGTCGTGCACCTTTATGTAGATACGTGTGATGCGATGGGCGCAAATATCGTCAATACGATGGCCGAATCACTCGCACCTGTTATTGAAGAATTAACGGGCGGAAAAGTATATTTACGTATATTATCCAACTTGGCGGATCGTTCGTTAGCAAAAGCGACGTGTACGATTCCACCTAAATTGTTAGAAACAGATCGTTTCAGCGGAGAAGAAGTTCGTGATGGTGTCATTCACGCATATGAATTCGCTGCATCGGATCCGTACCGGGCGGTAACGCATAATAAAGGAATTATGAACGGAATCGACCCTGTTTTAATCGCAACTGGAAACGATTGGCGTGCTGTAGAAGCGGGGGCACACGCATACGCTGCTCGTTCTGGTCAATATACATCGATGACAGAATGGTCAGTTGATGGAGCTGGAAATTTAGTCGGCGAATTAGAACTACCGATGTCATTAGGAATTGTCGGTGGTGCAAGTCGCGTCCATCCGATGGCAAAGCTCGTCTATAAAATGTTACGCGTCGAATCGGCAAAAGAGTTAGCACGTGTGATCGTTGCTGTCGGCTTAGCACAAAATCTTGGTGCATTAAAAGCACTAGCAACTGATGGCATTCAAAAAGGTCATATGGCGCTCCATTCACGATCTGTGGCGATGGCAGCAGGTGCAACTGGAGAGCTCGTTGATGTCATTGCCGAAAAACTGATCGAATCGAAAGAAATTCGTGTCGGCTATGCAAAAAAGTTAATGGAAGAGTATGTAAAATGAGTGTAGAAAAAGTTACGATGCACGATAAAAGTGCTACAGGCGTTGCGCAAAGTAAATTAATATTAGTCGGTGAACACGCTGTCGTCCACGGACAACCAGCGATCGCACTTCCTTTTCCACTCATCGGAGTTGAGTCGAGTGTGGAACGAGTGATCGGTAATGTTTATTTAGACAGTTCACTTTATCGTGGCCCAGTAGAGGCTGCACCGACGTCACTCACTGGAATCGTTCATACGATAAAACAGACGTTAAAAATGTTGCAAATTCCGTATCGTGATTTACTCATCCGGATTAAATCGTCGATCCCTCCGGGGAAAGGACTCGGTTCGAGCGCATCGGTAGCGATTGCTGTTGTCAAGTCGCTCTTTATGTATTCGAATCAACCGTATACGCAAGATCAGTTATTACAACTTGCAAGCATTTCGGAAATGTATGCACACGGTGCACCGAGTGGAATTGATCCACTAACGATTACGTCGGAAAGTCCTGTTTGGTTCAAAAAGGAAGAACCAGTCGACTATATAACACCAAACGGCGAGTTTTACTTCGTCGTAGCCGATTCAGGAAGAATGTCCGATACGAAAACGGCTGTAAATACGGTAAAGCAACTTATTAAAAAGACGCCGAAAAAAGTGTTCGGTGCGATTGAACGAATTGGTGAGATTACGTACCAAGCACGCGATGCTCTCGAAAAATCTAGCAAGCAACTATTAGGTTATTTATTAAATGAAGCACAAAAGGAACTTGAGGCCATTGGGGTAAGTGACGACAGTTTAAATCAACTCATCGAATTTGCGCGAAGAGAAGGAGCACTCGGTGCAAAGTTAACAGGTGGCGGGAATGGCGGTTGTATTATCGCATTAGCGCAAAACGAAATCCATTCGATGCAATTAAGTAAAAAGCTGCAAGCTTACGGTGCGCAGGCAGTATGGCCATTCGTATTAAAAAATGAACAATAAACGAATGCGAGAGGATCGGTGATATAACACCGATCTTCTTGCTTTTATAACGGCTTTTTGTGTAAAGTAAAGACGATAATAACGGTTAAAGGAGAAGATTCATGCGCGCGACAGCGAAAGCTCATACGAATATAGCGTTAATTAAATATTGGGGTAAACGGGATGAAACGTTATTTTTACCGACAAATAGTAGTTTATCTGTAACGTTAGACGGCTTTTATACAGAAACGACTGTACATTTTAAAGAAGATTTAGAACGAGATGTTTTTTCATTGAACGGAAAAGAATATACGGATACGATGTATGAACGTGTAACGAACTATTTAAACTTATTTCGACGTCATATCGACCACCCAAATCTTTATGCGGAAGTAACGTCGACGAATTACGTACCGACTGCGGCAGGGTTCGCTTCTTCAGCCTCTGGCTTTGCGGCGCTGGCAGCAGCAACAGCAAAAGCACTACAATTACAATGGAGCGATAAAAAATTAACACAAATAACGCGCCAAGGTTCAGGGTCTGCATGCCGGTCTATTTTCGGTGGGTTCGTCGAATGGAAAAAAGGGGAGCAAGAAGACGGTTCTGACTGTTACGCGGAACAAATTGCTCCTGAGGACCATTGGGATCTTCGTGTTGCGGCGGCAGTTTTAACCGCAAAAGAAAAAGATGTCTCTAGCCGAGATGGCATGAAACGAACGGTGGAGACATCCGTTTTTTACGACGGTTGGCTCGAAATAGTTCCTAAAGATTTAGCGAATATAAAAGACGGAATTGCCGCACGCGATTTTGAAAAAGTCGGTTCGATTGCCGAGGCAAATTGCTTAAAAATGCATGCGACAACATTAGGTGCAACACCTCCATTTACATATTGGCAAGATGCGACAATGAACGTCATGGAAGCAGTGCAAACCTTACGTAAACGGGGTGTTTTAGCGTACTTTACGATCGATGCAGGACCGAACGTAAAAGTACTATACGAACCGAAAGATGAACAGATCGTACTCGATACGTTACGCCAAACGGAAGGGGTAACGGATGTAATCGTCAGTAAAGTAGGTTCGGGAATTACGTATTTGTAGGAGATGGTTTACGTGCTAGATGCGATTACGATCCGAACGCCTGGAAAGCTCATGGTCGCCGGGGAATTTGCAGTATTAGAACGAAATGAAACGTTACTCGTTATGGCAATAAACAAATATGTTGAAACGACCATTAGATCGGCGCAAGAAAATAGTGTTACGTTTAGCGACTTTCAATTAGAACATATCGGTTGGCATGAAGAGCGAGGGGAAATTATTTTTCACCAGTCGGATTCGCGTTTTCAGTTCGTACAAAAAGCGATGGAAGTAACGTTTACATACATCAAACGACACGGTATGACAGTGACTCCATGTGCGCTTTCAATTAAAAGTAACCTGGACGATGAAGCGACAGGCGCCAAATATGGACTCGGTTCAAGCGCTGCCGTCGTCACGTCTGTCGTCCACGCTCTATTAACATTTTTTCTACGAGAAAAAGCGAAAGACGAAGTAATTTTTAAACTCGCATCCATTGCCCACATCGCCGTCCAAGGAAATGGTTCTGGAGCGGACATAGCAGCTTCAACATACGGCGGGCTTTTACGTTATACGTCTTTTCAAGCAGATTGGTTACTGGAAAAACTGCAACAATACGACGATGTTACAGAGCTTGTCGACATAACGTGGGATTACTTAACAGTTGAACGCGTACAATTTCCGCAAAACATGCACATTTACGTCGGTTGGACAGGTGCGCCCGCATCGACGAAAAATTTAGTCACGGAAATTTCGCAATTGAAAGAGACGAATCGAGTGGCGTACGATTCGTTTATTCATGCAAGCAGGTGCGCAGTACAAACGATCGTATTCGCGTTAGAAAATGACGATGTACAACAGTTTTTCACTGGTATTCGGAAAAATCGTAAAGCACTTGCGACACTCGGACGCGATGCGAACGTAAATTTAGAGACGGATAAACTGCGTTTTTTAAGTGATAGTGCAGAACGCCTTTCCGGTGCTGGGAAATTTTCTGGCGCTGGTGGGGGCGATTGTGGACTTGCATTTTTACCAGTTCACGTAGATGGCAACAAACTGCTCGATACGTGGGAAGAAGCAGGGATAAAAGCTTTAGACGTACAGTTAGATACACGCGGATCTACAGCATATAAAAATGAATAAATATGCAAGTTTTTGTCGAGTTGAACCACTTACCTTTTATCAGTTATGATAATTGTATTACAGAAAGGTGGTAAGTGGAATGAACAGAGAAATAGCACTAATCGGAGTACCGATGGATTTAGGTCAGACACGACGTGGTGTTGATATGGGTCCCAGTGCAATACGTTATGCCGGCATTGTGGAACGAATCGAACGTTTACAGTATAAAGTAGATGATTTAGGTAACATGGAGATTCCACGGCCACAACGTCATACGTCCAATGGAAAAGATGCGCTACGTAACTTAGATGAAATCGTTACTGTCAATACGGATTTAGCACGTGTCGTCCATGAACAAGTGGACAAAAATAGATTCCCGCTCGTCTTAGGTGGTGACCATAGTATTGCGATCGGCACACTCGCCGGCTTATCGGGACATTATGAAAACTTAGGTGTCATTTGGTATGATGCACACGGCGATATTAATACACCGGAAACATCTCCATCAGGTAATATTCATGGCATGCCACTAGCAGTTAGTCTCGGTCTTGGCGAAAAAAGATTGACGAGTATTATGAATGAACGTGCAAAAATAAAGCCGGAAAACATCGTGTTAATCGGTATTCGTGACCTTGATGAAGGGGAAAAACGCCGATTACGTGAATTGAATATAAAAGTGTTTACGATGCATGAAATTGACCGGTTAGGGATGCCGCAAGTAATGAAAGAGACGATCGACTATTTAAACAATCGCACAGATGGAGTTCATTTAAGTTTTGATTTAGATGGAATGGACCCATCGGAAGCACCTGGTGTCGGTACACCTGTCATCGGTGGAGTGACATACCGCGAAAGTCATTTAGCGATGGAAATGTTAGCAGAAGCGAATATTGTAACGTCCGCTGAATTTGTCGAAGTAAATCCAATGCTCGATGAAAAAAATAAAACAGCAGATGTTACTGTTGCGCTAGTTGGCTCTTTGTTCGGTGAAAAATTAATATAATGAAAAACATAACACACTCGTAAAGCGTGCGAAATACATACGATTAACATATATTTTCGCTACGAATGATTACGAGTGTTTATTTTTGTCTATTTTCGTTAACTAATAGAAACGACGATGTTTGCACAACGGAGGCATTAAGGTAAATATTTCCGATATGTAACAATAATTAGTATTCGTCGATGTTAACAAAAACGATTGAAAACGGATGACAATAAGCGACAAATAGAGTACACATATAGATGATATGTTCGCAACATGGAACAGGCGTTATGTGCTATAATATGTTACATATCAGTTACTTTTTTCGATATAAAGGAAGTGTCGACGTGCTTGGTGGGAACTTAGATTTGCTCAACATTATCAGAATATGCGTAGATATCGCGATCGTCTGGTATGTTTTATATAAATTAATTATGTTCATTCGTGGAACGAAAGCGATTCAATTATTACAAGGTATTTTCGTCGTCATTCTCGTTTGGCTTTTAAGTATTTTGTTCAATTTACAAACGATTCAATGGATTACGAACCAAGCGATCCTTTGGGGATTTCTCGTCATCATTATTTTGTTCCAGCCAGAATTACGACGAGCTCTTGAACAACTCGGGCGAGGCGGCATTTTTTCCCGAAGTACCCGTTCAGAAGAAGAGGAAATTAAACAAATCGCCGATGATATCGTCACTTCTTGTGAATATATGGCAAAGCGCCGGATCGGTGCGTTAATTACGATCGAATTAGAAACGGGGATCGGTGAATATGCGGAAACGGGCATTCAAATTGACGGGGAGTTGTCGAGCCAATTGTTGACGAATATTTTCACGCCGAATACACCGTTACACGATGGTGCAGTAATTATAAAACGAAATAAAATTGTCGCAGCGGCTTGTTATTTACCATTATCGGAAAGCGCATCGATATCACGTGAACTAGGAACGCGCCACCGTGCAGCACTCGGTATTAGTGAAGTGACAGATGCGTTAACGATCGTCGTTTCCGAAGAAACGGGTTCGATTTCGTGTACGAAAAACGGCGAACTGTTTCGGGATATTGACGAGGAAACGGTGCGCAATTTGTTAACGCAAAATTTGACACAAACGACGAAAGCCCCTGAGGGTAATCGCCTTACTTGGAGGGGAAAGAAAAATGGATAAATGGTTCCAAAGCAAATGGTTCGTCCGGATCATTTCACTCATCTTTGCTGTTAGTTTATATTTATTCGTCACGGTAGAGACAGATATGACAAAAGGAGAGTCACCGGTCGTTCCAGGTACGACGACGGAAATACAAGTGTTAGATGACGTTCCGCTCGATATTCGCATCGATTCAGATCAATATGTCGTAAGCGGTGTGCCAGAGTTTGTCACAGTATCGCTCGAAGGGAAAACGAGTGTACTAACTCCGATAGTACGGCAACGAAACTTCAACGTGTTTATCGACTTGCGTGATCTCGAAGAAGGAGAGCATACGGTGGAGGTAGAACATGAAAATATTCCGAAAGAGCTAACCGCATTTATCGAACCGAAAACGATCGATGTTGTCATCGAAAAGCGAGCGACAGAGCAGTTTAGTGTTCACGTAGAATACGTCAATCGTGACCAATTACCAATCGGTTATGAAGTTGGCGAGGCAGAGATTAATCCAACAACCGTACAAATAACGAGCTCGGAAAGTGTTATTGATAAAATAGCGATGGTGAAAGTATATATTGACTTGAAAGATTTAAAAGAATCGATCGTCAATCGAGAAGTACCTGTGAGTGTGTACGACATTCAAGGGAATGAATTGAATGCAAACGTTGAACCGGAAAGTGTAACCGTGTCTGTTCCAGTAGAACGTCCGAGTAAGACAGTACCGCTCAACATAGAGACGGAAGGGAAATTACCGGATGGATTCGAAATAGATAAGATAGTAGCGGATGAAGAGATAGAGATTTTCGGGACACGAGAAGTGTTAAGTAAAATTACAGAAATGACAACAGAACCGTTAAACTTACAAAATGTGAAAGAATCAGGTGTCTATGAAGTAGAACTTGATTTTCCAGAAGGTGTGATCGCAAACGATGAAACGATCGAAGTTACCGTTGAATTAATCGAGACAAAAGAGTTTAAAAACGTCCCGATTGATGTACGTGGTAACGATAGTGTAACATTCATTCGCCCAAATGATGGACGAGTGAATGTGGAAATATTCGGTAGTGACCGCACCATAAAAGAGTTGACAAAAGATGATTTTTCACCATTAATTAATGTAGGTAATTTAGAAGAAGGGGAACACGAAGTAACGATCGAAATAAATGACAAAAAAGGCGTAACAATAGAGCTACAATTCGAACGAGCGACGATTCGCATCGATTAAACAGCGGATAGCACGTCTTAGTTTATTCCTGCAATAAGTAGGATAAAGGAGAGAGAAATGTTGGGAATTTCATTTGGTACAGATGGTGTAAGGGGAATAGCAAACGGGGAACTGACACCGGAAGTAGCGTTTAAACTTGGTAGAATTACAGGCTATATTTTTATGAAAGATGAAGAAAAGCCAAAAGTATTAATTGGTCAAGATACGCGTATTTCGGGACCAATGCTTGAGGGGGCACTCGTTGCCGGGCTCCTATCTGTCGGTGCTGAAGTAATGCGTCTCGGCGTTATTACGACACCTGGTGTTGCCTATTTAACGAAAGTGACAAATGCCCAAGCAGGCATTATGATTTCCGCATCACATAATCCTTACAAAGATAACGGCATAAAAATATTCGGTCCAAATGGATTTAAATTAACCGATGAACAAGAAGAGGAATTTGAACGTCTATTACAAAGCGAAGATACGTTGCCCCGTCCGGTCGGTAGTGCTATCGGAACAGTAAGCAATTACTTTGAAGGCTCACAGAAGTATTTATCTTATTTACAAGAGACAGTAAATAACGATTTTGCTAACTTTTATATTGGACTCGATTGTGCACACGGTTCGACATCGAGTTTAGCACCACACTTATTCGCCGACTTAGAAGCGGAGATTTATACGATCGGCAACAGTCCAAACGGAATGAATATTAATGACGGAGTTGGTTCCAATGCGACGAAGTCGTTACAAGAGCTAGTCGTCGAGAGAGAACTCGATGTTGGCTTTGCTTTTGACGGCGATGGCGATCGATTAATTGCTGTTGATGAAAATGGAAATGTTGTCGATGGCGATAAAGTTATGTATATTTGTGCGACGTATTTACAAGAGCAAAATCAATTAAAACAAAATACAGTTGTTACAACGGTGATGAGTAATATCGGGTTTTACCGAGCATTAAAAGAAAATGGCATCGATGTCGTGACGACGAACGTTGGCGATCGTTACGTCTTAGAAGAAATGAGAGAAAAGGAATATAACTTTGGTGGAGAACAATCAGGCCACATTATCTTTCTCGACTATAGTACGAGTGGAGACGGTATGCTCACTGCGATTCAATTACTTGATATCATGAAAGAAACGGGAAAGAAGTTGTCAGAGTTAGCAAGTGAAATGACAGTTTATCCACAGCTGTTAGAAAATGTTTCCGTGCAAAATAAAGATGAAGTTTTACAAGATAATGAAGTCTTAAAAGCGATCGAAAAGGCGACGGAAGAATTAGGGGATCGTGGACGTGTCCTCGTCCGTCCATCGGGAACAGAACCGTTAATCCGCGTGATGGTTGAAGCAGAGACAGAGGAAATTTGTCAGCAATACGTCCAAGAGATCGTTGAAGTTGTGAAACGTGCAACGACATAAATGCTTCGTACGACATTCCCTAGAGGAAAGCATTCCTTTAGGGATTTTCTCATAACGTTTCGTATAAAGGATCTGTAATCGTTACGAAGGATGGGAAAAGACTAGATTAAAAGAGGCGAAATGACATATGATATATTACATTGCAGGATATCTTTTAAAAGCGATTATGAGTATTTTTGGTGGTCCGATTCGTGTCATGCATAAACGTCGAATTTTAAGCGATGAAGGACATATTATCGCTTGTACGCACACAGGTTGGGTCGATATTTTATGGCTCGGTATTGCAGTTTTACCGACAAAAATTCATTTTATGGCAAAAAAAGAACTATTTGAGTCGGCATTCGTTCGCTGGCTCATGAAAGCATTAAATGCTTTCCCTGTTGACCGAGATAATCCAGGTCCAAGTTCGATTAAAACACCTGTAAAACTTATAAAAGATAAACAAGTCGTCGGTATTTTTCCGAGTGGCACACGGACGAGTGAAGATGTGCCGTTAAAAAGAGGGGCTGTGACGATCGCAAACTATGCAAAAGCACCGATCGTACCGGCAGCATACGTTGGACCGAATAACTTTAAAGAATTCTTTCAGTTTAAACGACCTCGTATTATTTTCGGCGAACCGATCTATTTGCGAAAAGACGTACCAAAAAGAGAGGCATTAGAAATAATGGCTAAAGAGTTAGATGAAGCGTTAAGAGAGCTTTATGACTGGATCAAATAGACTTATAGAATGACGAACATGATAAATTATGCTATATCGACTGAACTTAGTCGTAGTTTTTACAAAAAGACGAGAAAAACCGCTATCGTTATTATAGTTAAAACGATAGCGATTTTTTATGGAAAAAAACAATTCAACGGTGCCGCTTTACGTTTAATAACGAGAGAACAGGGAAATGTATACTTTAGCAACGTAAAAAGCATACAAATCGATAAAGGAGTGGTATAAGTATGAAGCGGCATCGGCGCATCAAGTACTTCAAACCGGTTGAACGTTATTCAGGGGATTGGTCTGTTCTTGAGAAGAAAAATCGTGATTGGGAAAACATGTACCGCGAACGTTGGTCGCACGATAAAGTTGTCCGCACGACACACGGTGTGAACTGCACAGGGTCGTGTAGTTGGAAAGTATTTGTGAAAAATGGCGTTATTACGTGGGAAAACCAACAAGTAGACTACCCATCTTGTGGTCCAGATATGCCTGAGTTTGAACCTCGAGGTTGCCCGCGTGGTGCGTCATTTTCATGGTACGAGTATAGTCCGTTACGGGTGAAATATCCGTACATTCGGGGAAAATTGTGGACATTATGGCAGGAAGCATTACGTGAACATGAAGATCCAGTCACAGCATGGGCAAGTATTGTCGA
>Ga0209487_1003914_pt1 | contig 11594 bp, 9 predicted proteins | sample Poulit2012_FD_187524 | JGI IMG/M metagenome (GOLD analysis project Ga0209487, IMG submission 187524) | Agricultural soil microbial communities from Georgia to study Nitrogen management - Poultry litter 2012 (SPAdes) (version 2) | ecosystem: Environmental > Terrestrial > Soil > Agricultural land... | reverse complement strand
GTGAATAATTAATGACTTTGCATCCCCAACGTTTGCTACATGTGACCATAATTCGATGGAGTCGATAAGTTTTTTGCCGGCTTCTAATCCCCCTTTAATGCCAAAGGTAATGACTGAACCAAATCCAGAAGAAAAGTATTTTTTCGCTAATTCATGAGACGGATGGTCTTTCAGCCCTGGGAAGTTTACCCATTCAATCGCAGGGTGATTTTGTAAAAATTCAGCTACTTTTAATGCGTTTTCGTTATGTCTTTCAATTCGAACGTGCAAAGTTTCTAGCCCTTGTAATAATAAAAATGCATTATGTGGGCTAATCGCTGCTCCCGTATCCCGTAATAATTGAACACGTAACTTAAGGGCAAATGCTACAGGTCCTAAGTCAACAAATCTTACCCCACCATAACTTTCGTCTGGTGTCGTAAAGCCGGGGAATTTTTCATTATCCCAATTAAAACGTCCACCGTCAACGACAACACCTCCGATTGATGTCCCGTGACCGCCAATCCATTTTGTTGCAGAATGAACGACGATATCGGCTCCCCACTGGATTGGTTTTGCAAATTTAGGTGCAAATGTATTATCAATAATAAGTGGGATTTCATTTTCATGAGCAATCTTTGCAACAGCTTCAATATCAAAAACATTTAAACTAGGATTTGTAATCGTTTCTCCAAAGATTGCTTTTGTTTTGTCGGTAATCGCATTTTCAATCGCAGATAAATCAGTTCCATCTACAATTTTTACGTTAATACCTAATCGTGGTAATGTATGAACAAAAAGATTATAAGTCCCTCCATATAAATTGCTATCCGCAATAATTTCATCACCGGCTTGAGCAATATTTAAGATGGCATAAGTAATAGCGGCCATTCCTGATGCAGTAGCGACTGCAGCAGTCCCATCTTCCAATAGAGCTACTCGTTGTTCAAATGCATCTGTCGTTGGATTCATAATTCTTGTGTAAATGTTACCTACTTCTGCAAGGCCAAATAAGTTTTTGGCATGTTCAGTATCACGAAAAACATATGATGTCGTTTGATGAATGGGAACTGCACGGGAACCTGTGACAGGATCTGGCTCCTGCCCCCCATGTAATAAAATCGTATCTTCCTTTTGAAAATTGAATGTTGACATAATTAATTCCTCCTTATAATTTTTAGGTTTTTCATTAGTTTTTGAGTTAGAAGAGAAATAAAAAATCCTCTTCTATATCAAGATAGAAGAGGACGATATGTCAGTCGTTACCTCCTCTTATCTTCCAGGTGTATTTACCTGTAGGATTTGGCACCTTTAAAAACTAAAAAAAGTTTTAAGGTTGCTGGACTTCATGGGGCCTATTCCCTCCGTCCGTCTTGATAAGAGACTGATGACAGAAATATTATCTGCCAAATAATGAAATTACAAACTATTATACATAGTTAAAATTCGTTGTCAACGATTAAAGCAAAAAAAATTTAATTTAACGCATTAATTGTTTTTTTCTTAGTTTGAAAGTTGAACCCATATAAATGATTAATGCAATCCAAATGAATAAAAATGTCACAAAGTGATATATGGTGAAGGTTTCATTATAAAGAAAAACTCCAATAACGAGCATTAATGTTGGCGCAATATATTGTAAAAAGCCAACGGTAGAATAAGTTAAATGCCTAACCGAGCTACCAAATAGTAACAATGGAACAGCTGTTGCAACGCCTGCAAATATTAATAATAAGTTTTGACTTACTAATTCACTTTTCATCGCTAAATTAACATCATATATGTAAATCAAATAAAAGAGAATGAATGGCAATATGATCGTTGTTTCAATGGCAAGGCTATACATAGAATGAATATCAGCAATCTTCTTTAACAATCCATACAAGCCGAATGAAAAGGCAAGAGAAAGAGAAATCCAAGGGAAAACACCATAACTTATCGTTAAAAATAACACTCCAATAAAAGCTAAAACACATGAAATTGTTTGTGCTCTAGATAATCGTTCTTTTAAAATAATAACACCTAGGAAAATATTAACTAATGGATTAATATAATAACCTAAGCTAGCCTGAAGAACATAACCTGCCTGGACAGCCCAAATAAAGATTAGCCAGTTAGCACTAATAATAAAGGCGATAATTAACATAAGAATTGTCAATTTTTTATTTTTAAAAATACGTTTCGTTTCATGAAGAAAAGGTTTAAGCTGTTTTGTGAAAAGAATGAGTAACATCATAAAAACAAATGACCAAATAATTCGATGAGAGAAGACAACATCAGCACTATAGGAATATAAACTTTTCCAGTAAATTGGGAGTAGACCCCAAATTAAATATGCGAATATTCCATTAAAAATACCTAGTTTCACATTGTTTTGTTCCATATTGTTCCTTCTCTCTTCTTATTCTACAATTTAGATTTAAAAGGATTTACTAGCAAAAAGCAATATTTCTGACTTTATACCCCTTTATATTGGATTAGCTTTCTAATGTTTTTACAACATATACATCCCTTTCAACTATTCAAACGATAGCTTATAATAGTAATATAAATGTAGGAGGGATAAAATTGGGAAAACATAGGAAATTTGCAACAACAACAATTCATGAAGGTTATAATGCAAAGGAAATGTTTGGTAGCCTATCTACTCCTTTGTTTCAAACATCAACTTATGAGTTTCAGTCTGCTGAACATGGGGAGCAGTTATTTCAAGGGGAAGCAGATGGTTATGTTTATACAAGATTAGGAAATCCGACTGTTATAGTGTTAGAGAAAAGAATTGCAGCTTTAGAAAATGGTGAAGCAGGACTTGCTTTTGCCTCTGGTATGGGGGCTATTTCCGCCGTATTAGTTTCGTTAACAAAGGCAAATGATCATATTTTATGCTCTACAGGTTTATATGGCTGTACATATGGGTTATTAATGATGATGAAAGATAAATATAATATGTCTGTTGATTTTTCAGATTTAGCAACAGAGACTGAAATAGAAAGTTTAATTAAACCTGATACAACTTGTATTTATATTGAAACGCCAATCAATCCAACGATGCAACTAATCGATTTAGAACTTGTAGCAAAAGTAGCGAAAAAACATGATATTCCAGTTGTAGTCGATAATACTTTTGCTTCACCATATTTACAACGACCTCTTGAGTTAGGATGTGATGTCGTCGTTCATAGCGCAACAAAATATATAAATGGTCATGGAGATGTCATTGCTGGGTTAGCCGTAGGCAAAAAGGAATTAATGGATGAAATTTCTAAGACGACAAGAAAAGATATGGGGGCTGTCATGGCTCCATTTGATGCATGGCTATTATTAAGAGGATTAAAAACATTACCAATTAGAATGGATAGACATTGTGATAATGCTGAGAAAATTGTTAATAAATTAATGGAGCACGAAAAAGTAAAAAATGTGTATTATCCAGGGATAGGAAATCAAGCAATAGCCGAAAAACAAATGGCGCGCCCTGGTGGTGTTATTGCATTCGATGTTGATGGGGATAAACAGGCAGCACAAAAGTTTTTAAATACCCTTTCGTTTATTAAAGTGGCTGTTAGTTTAGGGGATCCAGAGACACTTATTGAACATCCAGCAACAATGACTCATGCTGTCATCCCCGAAGAGGAAAGACAAGCGATGGGAATAAATGACTCACTTATCCGTTTATCCGTTGGTTTAGAAGCATGGGAAGACATATGGGAAGATTTAGAACAAGCTTTAAAAAATATTTAAAAAATAAAAAGTTGTGTAATGGTTTAACTTAAAGGAGTGTATACCGTTGCAAATCCTAACATTGTTAATAAGTTCAGTCATGATTGCTAACATTGTATTAGCTTTCACTATTATATTTTTAGAGAGAAAAAACGCTCCTTCAACATGGGCATGGCTGATGATACTTTTTTTTATTCCAATTTTGGGATTTGCTCTTTATTTAGTATTTGGGCGAAAATTAAGTAATCATAAAATATTTACATGGGATACTAAAAGTAGATTAGGATTAGAAAAAGCCGTTAAAGAACAAAAGGATATTATTAAAACAGACCGATTTCCATACAAAAAGGAAACATTTAAGAAATATCGAGATTTATATTATTTACATTTAGAGCATGACGATGCACTTTTTTCACAAAATAATGAAGTGGATATTTACACAAATGGTACTGATAAATTTACTAATTTAATTGCTGATTTAGAAAGTGCTACTGACCATATTCATATATTGTATTATATTATCCGTAATGATCAGCTAGGGACAAAAATCGCCGATGTACTCATTAAAAAAGCAAATGAAGGAGTAGAAGTTAGACTTCTTTACGATGATATGGGTTCCCGTTCATTAACGAAAAGATTTATCAAGCGGTTACAACGGGCAAATGTTGAAGTAGTTTCTTTTTTCCCCCCCTTAATCCCAAAAATTAATATGAAAATAAATTTTAGAAATCACCGTAAGTTGGCAATTATAGACGGTAAAGTAGGGTATATTGGTGGTTTTAATATAGGTGATGAATATTTAGGTAAATCTGAACGATTTGGACATTGGCGTGACACACATCTACGTATTTGTGGTGATGCAGTCCAGACGATGCAAACACGATTTATGCTAGATTGGAATCATGCATCAAGTAGAAAAATGGCGTATAAAAAAAAGTATTTTACCGGTTGTGATGCTGGGGATGTAGGAATTCAAGTTGTTTCTAGTGGGCCTGATTCGGAATGGGAACAAATAAAATACGGTTATATTAAGATGATTTTAAATGCAAAAAAGTTTGTTTATATTCAAACACCGTATTTTATTCCTGATGAAAGTTTATTAGATGCATTAAGGGTAGCAGCACTATCAGGTGTAAAAATTAAGATTATGATTCCAAATAAACCTGATCACATGTTTGTTTATTGGGCTACCTTATCTTATGTTGGGAAATTAATTCAGGATGGTGCGGAAATTTATTTGTACCAAAATGGTTTTTTACATGCCAAAACGATTGTCGTTGATGGTGAAGTGGCCTCTGTTGGTACTGCTAATATTGATGTTAGAAGCTTTCGTTTAAATTTTGAAATTAATGCATTTTTGTATGATGTTGATTTAGCTAATCGATTAGTCGGTATTTTTGAAATGGATATATTAGATTCTACGCAAATGACGAAAAGTTTATATGAGCAAAGGTCTATCGGAATTAAGTTTAAAGAATCTATTTCAAGATTGTTATCACCAATTCTCTAGACGTTTAATTAAATAATTAGGAGAGAATAAAGCTATGAAGAAATCAAGTAAACATTCACACACTGTAAAAACAGCACAAATTTTACCACCAGATGCTAATCCTTATGGTACTCTATTTGGTGGGAAACTGATGGCCCATATCGATGATGTTGCAGCTATTTCAGCCATGAGGCATGCAAGGAAACTAGTTGTGACCGCATCTACAGACTCAGTGGATTTTATTCAACCTGTAAAGGTAGGAGATACTATCATATTAGAAGGAATTGTAACAGCCGCTTATAAAACATCGATGGAAGTGTTTGTCAGTGTTGTGAAAGAGGGATTATTAACGGGTGAGAAAAAAGTTTGTGCCACGGCATTTTTAACATTTGTTGCATTATCAGATGATGGGAAACCTGATACAGTCATTGGTGTTTATCATGACGATGAGTTTGGTAGTAAACTAGCCGAAGGAGCAGAATTAAGGAGAAATCACCGAAATGAACGAAGGAAACAATCCCAAATGATGGCGGCAATGATTGATAATGAGAAAGATTAATGGAGGTATAATATCAATGGTGGAACTGAAAGAAAAATATGTCGATTTAATTTTACAAAAAGGTGTCAATCTACAAAAGAACCAAGCATTGTTTGTCAATGCTCCAATTGAAGGTGCAGATTTTATTCGTTTAATCACAAAAAAGGCGTACGAACTTGGAGCGAAAGATGTTCATATCAATTGGGTTGACGATAAGTTGACATTATTGAAATATGAACATGCTACAGATGAAGTAATTGAAAATTACCCTGATTGGCGTGTGAAAATGCAAGAGGCATATGCTGAAGATGGAGCTGCCTTTTTATCGGTGCATGCAACAGATCCAGATTTATTACAACATATACCCGGCGAAAGAGTTGCTGCGGCAAACAAAGCCGCTGGTACTGCTCTTGTGAATTTTAGAAAAAAGATGATGAATGATGATTTTCAATGGTCGGTTATTTCTATCCCAACGAAGGCGTGGGCGAAGAAAGTGTTTCCTAATCAATCAGAAAACGACGCACTTGAGAGTTTGTGGCGTGAAATTATTAAAATGGTGCGAGTTGACAACGAAGACCCGTTAGATGAGTGGAACCACCATAATGCAAAATTGAAAAATGCCTATGATTATTTAAATAAAAAACAATATAAAAAGTTAATTTTGAAAGCGACAGGAACGAATTTAGAAATAGGCTTGCCTGAAAATCATATTTGGCAAGGTGGGGCAGCAAATTCTCAAAAAGGGATAACATTCAATCCTAATTTACCAACAGAAGAAGTATTTACAGCTCCACATAAATATAATGTAAATGGAACAGTTTCAAGTACTAAACCATTAAACTATGGTGGGAATATTGTTGATGACTTTAAATTAACATTTGAAGATGGCAAGGTGACAGATGTAAGTGCAAAACAAGGAGAAGATGTTTTACGTCACCTATTAGAAACTGATGACGGAGCCAAACGTCTTGGTGAAATTGCTCTCGTACCAGATGAATCACCAGTATCACAGTCAGGTTTAATTTTTTATAATACATTATTTGATGAAAATGCCTCATGTCATATTGCATTAGGTAAAGCATATCCAACTAATGTCCAAAATGGTGAGAAAATGGATTTAGATGAACTTGATCAAAATGGAATAAACGACAGTATGGTTCATGTTGATTTTATGATTGGATCGTCGGAAATGGATATTGATGGTGAATTATCAGATGGCACAAGAGAAGCAGTTTTTCGAAGTGGAACATGGGCGATGGATTTAAATTAATGAAAATTTAAAAGATTAAAAGTGGGCATTCAATTTCAGGTGGGATTGAATGCTTGTTTTTTAATGAATTGAAATTTCTTAGCTATATGGGTAGAAGAATCGTTAAAATAGGCCTCTTGACTATCGGGTGTGACCAGCCCCTTAAAAATCGCGAAATCCGTGATTTCATGTGTGCTATGGTGTCTAGCACTTCTGAGAATAGTGAAACCCGTGAAATCAAGTGTGCTGTCGTATCTAACCCCTCTGAGAATAGCAATACTTGTGAATTCAAGTGTAACCTGCTATCTGCTAAAGAGGTATTTGTAAAAGCTATACATACTTTGTTTTTGGGAACCGAAAAGTATAAATCAGAAACATGGGAAATTTTATTAAAAATAATGATAATAAATAGTTTACTTTCAATCTGTTCACGATTACAATATTCCTTATATCAATAAATAAATTTCTTTTTGTGGGGGATTTAAATGAGCGTTTCCCTTTCTTTTGAAATTATGCTAATTTTAGTTTTAGGAATAGGTTCTCAATGGATTGCTTGGAAATATCGATTGCCTGCGATTGTCGTGATGTCGATTGCTGGCCTTATTGCGGGTCCTTTTTTAGGGATAATGAATCCTGAGGAAGGATTTGGAGATTTATATGACCCATTTATTTCCGTTGCAGTTGCCATTATTTTATTTGAAGGAAGTTTGAATTTAAGCTTTAAGGAATTACGCGGATTAGGAAGACCGGTATTTAGAATTTCAACAATCGGGGCTTTTATTGCTTGGGTTTTTGGTTCTTTAACGGCCCATTATATGGCAGGTCTTTCATGGGAAGTAGCTTTTGTTATAGGTGGATTATTTATTGTTACTGGTCCTACAGTTATTCTACCTTTGTTAAGGCAATCAAAATTAAAACCTCGCCCTGCAAAAATTTTAAAATGGGAAGGTATCATTGTTGATCCGTTAGGAGTGCTATTAGCGGTATTTGCCTTTGAAATCATTACAATTTTCACAACAGGCGTTAGAGATATCAATACATTATTTCTATTCTTCTCAGCATCTTTATTTGCAATATTCTTAGGGTGGTTTTGTGGAAGAATTATCGGTTGGATGTTTGAAACAGGTTATATTCCAGAATTCTTAAAATCGCCAGCTGTATTTATCGTTGTTATTTTTTCTTTTACTATCTCAGATGAAATTATTCACGGTACAGGTTTATTAGCAGTGACAGCGATGGGGATGACGTTAGCTAATATGGGAATTAATTCATTACAAGACTTTCGCCATTTTAAGGAGAATATTTCTATATTATTAATTTCCTCTATATTCATTATGGTGGCTGCGTCATTAAAAATGGAAACGATTATTCAAATATTTAGTCCGAATATTTTAGGTTATGTTATTTTAATGATGTTCATTGTAAGACCTTTATCCATATTTGTATCAACGATTGGAACGAAATTAAGTATACAGGAGAAGTCACTAGTTGGGTGGATTGCCCCCCGTGGTATTGTTGCTTTAACAGTATCGAGTTACTTTGCCTCTATTCTTAGAGATGCAGGTTATGTAGATGCAGAATTATTAACAACACTAACATTCGGTTTAGTATTCTTTACTGTTGTAGCACATGGATTTTCAATTGGCCCGTTAGCGAAGAAATTAAATTTATCACTAGAGGGGAATCCTGGCGTTTTAATTGTTGGAAGTAACCCTTTTTCGGTCGGGCTTGCTAAATCATTTAAAAGTATGAAGTTTCCTGTTGTCATTGTTGACAGCTCTTGGGAAAATTTACGTTATGCAAGAAGTGCTGGTGTACCATTTTATCATGGGGATATTTTATCTGAACAAACAGAATATAATTTAGACACGATACCTTATGACTTTATTATCGCTGCTACTCATTATCATGCATATAATGCGTTAGTTTGCACGACTTTTATGCCTGAGTATGGCCGAACAAATGTATTTAAAGTAGATCCAGAGGAAGAAGAGAATAATCGTGATATTTTAGCTCAAGTCGGTGGTAGATCATTAGGGAAAATAGAAATATCATTAAATGATTTGAATGAAAAGATTGCCCAACATTACGTGTTTAGGCAAACAACGATTACTGAAAAATTTGATTATGATCAATACGTTGAAGAAAAAGATGAACAGACAGTATTTCTCTATTTCAAAAAGCCAACAGGTCAATTATATTTTTACGCAGCCGATATGAGAATATTACCAGCAGTAGGAGATGTTATTGTAGCATTAACACCTCCTAAAAAGGAAATTGAAAAAATCAAGGAAAAGTTAAATAACAATTCCCAATAAAAAAAGTCTCACTACTAATTATGCGTTAATTAAAACATAGTTTTATTATATTTGAACATTAACTTGGTCAACCTTGGGACTACATGAATCTTATAAAAAATTTCTGTCACCTTTTTCACAAAATTAAAAGAAGTGCACGTCATATTTGATGTGCACTTTGATGTTATTTCAAAGATTCCAATTGTTTGTTCACTTCCGCGATTTCTTTTTCGAGTCGAATTAATTGCTCTTCTGCAGAGGAGACCCTTCCTTTAACAAATTCTAACTTGTCCATATCTCCTTGTATTCGTATATAGTCAGATTTTAATTCTAATAATTGTTTTTCCAGTTCACTTTTATTCAATGTCACCACTCCTACGACTAGTTTATAAAACAAATTACTATTTAATCAAGTAAAATCATGTATTGTAGCAGAATAATGAATTTTGTGATATATTTGCTATATCTTACAAGTAGGGGGAACATGTGTGGTTACTTGGAATATAAGATATGATAGATGGAAAAATGATAAGGAATTAGATAAAGGCTTAAAAAAACAGTTACAACAAATAGAAAACGATGAATCGATGTTAGAGGATGCATTTTTCTCAAACTTAACTTTTGGCACTGGTGGTATCCGTGGTGTTTTAGGGGTTGGGACTAATCGATTAAATATTTATACGATTCGTAAAGCTGTAAAAGGCTTATCGATTTATTTAGAGCAGAATCAAGTGAATATACATGATCGTGGGGTAGTAATTGCATATGATTCAAGACATATGTCAAAAGAGTTTGCGATTGAATGTGCAAAAGTGCTTGGTACACATCAGATAAAAGCATATGTTTTTGAAGATATTAGACCAACGCCTTTACTTTCATTTGCAGTTCGTTATTTAGGGGCTGCTGCGGGAATAGTTATAACAGCAAGCCATAATCCCCCAGACTATAATGGATTTAAAGTATATAATGAAGCGGGAAGTCAAATTTCATTTTATGAAGCAAATAAAATCATTTCTTATATTGAACAAATGGGAGATGAATTACAAATACAAGTGATGGAAAAAACGGAATTAGAATCTAGACAACTTTTGCAATGGGTCAATGGTGAAGTAGATAACGCTTATTTAGAACAATTAATTAAAATTTCAAAAATGACTGATGAGGAATTGCAACTTAAAAAGGACTTGAAAATTGTTTTTACACCATTACACGGTACAGCATTATCTTTAGTAAAGAAGGGTTTAAATCAATTAAATTTTCAAAATGTTTATTATGTAGAGGAACAACTAACACCTGATCCTGAATTTTCAACCGTTGAATTGCCTAATCCGGAAGAAGAACAAGCTTTTCAAATGGCTAAACAGTTAGGGGTGAAACAGGGAGCTGATTTGCTATTAGCGACAGACCCTGATGCGGATCGACTAGGGGTAGCGGTAAAAAATAACCTAGGAGAATATGTCGTTTTAACTGGTAATCAGCTAGGTGTTCTATTATTAGATTATATTTTACACAGAAGTGAAGAAACACAATTAAAAAATGCGAGAATGATAAAAACGATTGTAACGACCGAGCTAGGACGGGCAGTTGCAGATTATTACGGTGTAAAAACCATTGATACATTAACTGGGTTTAAGTATATCGGTGAAAAAATTAATGAATACGATTCAACTGGGGAGACATTTGTTTTCGGATTTGAAGAAAGTAACGGTTATTTAATAAATAGCTTTGCTCGTGATAAAGATGCAGTACAAGCAGTTGTCATGGCGTGTGAAATGGCACAATATTGGAAAGATAATGGTAAAACATTATTAGATGTACTAGATGATTTATATAAACGACATGGTTTTTATAAAGAAACATTAAAGTCTTTTTCACTTGAGGGTATTGAAGGGAAAAGGCAGATTGACCAGATAATCAGTGAAATGAGAAATAATAACTTTAATTATGTAGGCGATTATAAAGTTCATTATAAAGAAGATTATTTATTAGGGAAAAGGACTTTTGTAAAAGATAATTCAGAGGAAACTTTACAATTACCTAAGGAAAATGTCATTAAATATGTGTTAGATGACGGTGGTTGGTTTTGTGTTCGACCATCCGGAACAGAGCCGAAAATCAAATGGTATTTTGGTATGATTGGATCGAATAGTGAGATGGTTAATGAAAAAATGCAAGTGGTAGAAAATTTAATGGAAGAAATGATGAATCTACGAAAAGTTAATAAATAGGAATAAGTTAATTTAATATTAAAAATAAAAAACTTAAAGGGGAGTAGCTGTACAGCGAATGTCGTCAACACGGGAGAAATCTCCGGCACAACTG
>Ga0209487_1003912_pt1 | contig 11599 bp, 10 predicted proteins | sample Poulit2012_FD_187524 | JGI IMG/M metagenome (GOLD analysis project Ga0209487, IMG submission 187524) | Agricultural soil microbial communities from Georgia to study Nitrogen management - Poultry litter 2012 (SPAdes) (version 2) | ecosystem: Environmental > Terrestrial > Soil > Agricultural land... | reverse complement strand
GACCGCGAGCCCGACCGAGCCGCTGGTGAGCGGGGCGCTGGTCGTCCTCCTCGTCATCTTCTTCGCCACCGGCATCATGTTCGCCGGCATCGACGTCTCGGTGGTCGCCTTCACCGCCGAGCAGGGTGCCCCGGGGCTCGCCGGACCGGTGCTCGCCTCCCTCGCGCTCGGCTCGCTCATCTCCGCCCTGGCCTACGGGGCGCGCGTGTGGTCCAGCCCACTGTGGCTGCGGCTCGTCATCGGCACCGCCCTGCTCACCGTGGGGACGGCGAGCTTCCTCCTCGTCGGGTCGATCGCGGCACTGGCCCTCGCCGGGTTCCTCGCGGGTTTCGCCATCGCGCCGACGATCACCAACGGCAACTCCTTCGTCCAGCTCATCGTCCCGGCCCGGCGCATCACCGAGGGGTTCACCTGGCTCGCCGCAGCCATCGGTGTCGGGGTGTCCGTGGGGGCGTCGCTCTCGGGCATGCTCATCGACCTGTACGGCTCGCGCGGCGGGTTCGCCGTCGTCGCGGGTGCCGCCGCCGCGGCGCTCCTCGTCGGGCTGGTGTGCAGCCCGCTCCTGCGGGCGGCCGGGCGGCGCGAGCACACCCTCCAGCGCCCCGCCTGAGGCACCGCCCGCCGCGGTCGGACCGGCTCCTCAGGGTGCGGCGGGCCCCCGGCACGACCACACTCGTGACACCAGCTGCCGACGGAAGGACGTACGAGATGGGCATCGGTGGAGGGATCTTCCTCATCGTCGTGGGGGCGATCCTCGCCTTCGGGCTGTCCCCGGACACGTGGGAAGTCTTCAACATCAACACGATCGGCTACATCCTCATGGTGGTCGGCGTGCTCGCCCTGGTGCTCGCGTTCGCCATGCAACGGCAGCGCCGCAACACCAGCCACGCCGAGTACATCGAGCGCCGCGACATCGGCAACCCGCCCCCGGGCGGTCCGCCGCCGGCGCGCTGAGCACCACGGCCGTACCCCGCTCCCGGACCCGGGGGCGGGGTGCGTCGGACCTGCACCCCCCGTTGCCCTCCCCTAGCGTTCGTGCCATGGCTCGCACCGGGATCGCCGCCAACCTCGAGGACTCGGTCAACCGCCGGCTGATCCCCTACCTCAAGGAGCACGGCTGGCGGCCGGCGACCATCCCGTACACCGGGTACGGGAACGCCGACACCCTGCGCGTCCTGGCCCGAGTGCTGCTCCGCGCCCCGGACGACACCGCACCGGCGGCCGCCGACGTCGGCGCCACCTCACGCGAGCTCGCCGAGGCGGAGGAGGCGGAGCGGGGCTGGCAGTCCTTCCTCACCGCACCGGTGGCCTACCTCCCGGTGGCCGTCGAGATCGGCGGGCGGACACACCAGGCACGGGCCGACCGCGGCGGGTACCTCGACGTCCTCGTCCCGGACCACGGGCTCCCGGCCGGCCGACACGAGATCAGCGTGCATGCGCGCGGGGCGAAGCCGGTGACGGCGCAGGTGCTCGTCATCGGCCCGGAGACCCGCGTCGGCATCGTCAGCGACATCGACGACACCGTCATGGTCACCCGGGTGCCGCGGCCGCTGGTCGCGGCGTGGAACACGTTCGTGCGGCACACGACGGCGCGCCAGCCCGTCCCGGGCATGGCCGAGCTGTTCCGCCGCCTGGGGTCGGCACTGCCCGGTGCCCCCGTGTTCTACCTGTCCACCGGGGCGTGGAACGTGGTGCCGGCGCTCGAACGGTTCTTCCGACGCAGCGGGCTGCCCACCGGCCCGATGCTCATGACCGACTGGGGGCCGACCAACACCGGGTGGTTCCGCAGCGGCCAGGAGCACAAGCGCACCACGCTGCGCCGGCTGCTCATCGACTTCCCCCACGTGCGGTGGCTGCTCATCGGCGACGACGGCCAGCACGACCCGGAGATCTACGCCGAGCTCGCCCGGGAGCACCCCGACCGGGTGGTGGCCATCGGCATCCGCCGGCTGACGGCGGGTGAGCACGTGCTGGCGCACGGCACACCCCAGGCCTCCGACATGGGCAAGGGTCACGATGGCGGCCGGGTCTCCGGCCGCCGCCAGGTACCTGCCGTCGCGGGGCCGGACGGCGAGTCGCTGTGGCGGGAGCTGCGTCCCTACCTGTGACGCGTGATCCCGGGGTCGCCGGTCGCCATGGCCGGCCGCGCCGGATGCGCGGGCGCTCGAGTGCCCGCGCATCCGCCGCAGGCCTCGCTGGGGAGCGCGTCCCCTCACCCCACCGTCGCGCCGAACACCACCCCGAGCAGGTACGTCACCGCGGCAGCGCCGTACCCGATGGCGAGCTGCCGCACCGCCCGGCGCAGCGGCGGCCCACCGGAGAGCACCCCGACGACCGCGCCGGTGAGCAGCAGCGCCAGGCCGACGACGACGGCGGCGACGACCACCGCCGTCGTCCCCTCCAGCCCGACGGCGTACGGCAGCACCGGCAGCAGCGCACCGGAGGCGAAAAAGCAGAAGCTCGCCAGCGCCGCGGACCACCCGGTGCCGATCTCCTCGTACTCGGCCTCCGCCGTGCCCGAGGCCCGCACGGCGGGCGAGGCGAGCACCTCGCGGGCGTGCCTCTCGGCCTCGTCCGGGTCCATCCCGCGTGCCCGGTAGACCAGCGCCAGCTCGTTGGCGTCGACGTCGAGGTGAGGGATGGCCTCCTGCGCGCGGGGGTCGGGCCGGGAGGCCTCGAGCAGCTCGCGCTGCGAGCGCACCGACACATACTCCCCCGCCCCCATCGACAGGGCGCCGGCGAGCAGTCCGGCGATCCCGGTGAAGAGCACGGTCCGGCTGGGGACCCCGGTGGCGCCGATGCCGAGGACGAGGGCGAGGTTGGAGACGAGCCCGTCGTTCGCCCCGAAGACCCCGGCCCGGAACATGCCGGAGATGCGGCTGCGTCCCCGGGTGGCGAGCGACCGCACCACCTCCCCGTGGATCCGCTCGTCCGCGGCCATCGTCGACGTGGCGTCGGCGTCGTCGGCGTATGCGGACCGGGCCTCGGCCCGTTGGGCGAGGGCGAGCACGAACACCCCGCCGAAGCGGCGGGCCAGCCACCCGAGCACCCGGGTCCGCAGGGCGCCGCGCCGGGGGTGGCCCTCGTGCTCACCGAGCAGCCGGCGCCAGTGCTCCTCGTGACGGCGCTCGGCCTCGGCGAGCGCGAGGAGGATCTCACGTTCCTCCCCCTCGCGGCGGCTGGCGAGGTCGCGGTACACCGCGGCCTCGGCGCGCTCGTCGGCCAGGTAGCGACGCCAGCGCCGGATCTGGGCGCGCGTCGGCTCAGGACGGTCGGACATGTCCACCAGGGTCACAGGGTTCCGGACGATGGGGAAACGAGGCCCGCCTTCCCGAACCGGGCCACTTCGGGCGCCCTGACTCGACCGCTACGGGCCGGCTGAGCGGGCGTGGGCCGCGGCGATGAGCTCGATGACGGCGAGCGACTCCCGCGGGTCCACCGGCAGCGGGCCGCCGCCGCGCAGCGCCTCGGCGAGCAGCCGGTAGAACTCCTGGTAGCGGCCCGGCTCGCTGGGCACCGGCCGAGCCTCGTCCCCCACCCCGAGGACACCGGCCGCCTCCGCCGGTTCGCGGCCGTACTGCGGCGCCGACGGCGACATCCCGCTCGCCAGCTGCGCCTCCTGCACGTCACCGGTCACCTTGACGAACGACCCCGCCGAGCCGTGCACCCGCATCCGCGGCCCGGGCTGTGGCGTCGTCGTGCTCACCGTGAGGTGCGAGCGCACGCCGTTCTCGTGGCGGATCGAGACGAAGGCCTCGTCGTCCGACCCGCCGTGGTGGGCAGCGAGCTCGACATGGACCTCGGCGGCCGGTCCGAAGAGGACGAGCGCCTGGTCGAGGAGGTGGGATCCCAGGTCGAAGAGGACACCGCCACCCTCCCGCCACGTCGCCGCGGCCTTCCATGCCCGCCGCTCGTGGGTCTTCCGCCGCTCGATCCGGGACTCGAAGCGCCACACCTCCCCCAGCGCGCCCTGGGCGAGCAGCCGTCGCAGGGTGAGGAACTCGCTGTCCCACCGCCGGTTCTGGAAGACGGTGAGCGGGCGGCCGAGCTCCTCGGCGCGGCGGACCAGCTCCCACCCTGCCCGCGGGTCGGCGCACATCGGCTTGTCGACGACGACGGCGCACCCCGCCTCGAGCGCGGCCCTCGCCACCGGCACGTGGCTCGCCGGCGGTGTGGCCACCACGACGAGCTCCGGGCCACGGGCCAGCGCCTCATCGAGGGTCGCGACCACACGGGCGTGCGGGTGCAGCCGGGCCGCGTCGGCGACCCGCTCGGGCGCCGAGGTGACGACGGTGTCCAGGCGGTAGCGCCCGTCGTCGGCGAGGAAGGGCCCGTGGAACACCCGCCCCGCCAGGCCGAAGCCGACGAGGGCGGTGGAGATCGGCAATGCGGTCAGATCTCGGGCTGGGGTGGGGTGGGCCGCATGGTGCCCCCGTCGGACGCGGACCCGCTGGAGCCGGTGATCCGGCTCTTGACCGTGTCGGCCACCCGGTCGGTCATCGCCGCGGCCTGCTCCTTGGCGACCTGGCTGACCTTCTCCTCCACCTTCTGGACACTGGACTGCACCCGCGGGTTCTCCCACACGTGCTGGCCGGCCGACTTGATCTTCTCGAACTGCTGACGACCGGCGCGGGCACCGAGCAGGTACCCGACGCCGACGCCGGCGAAGAACGACAGCTTGCCCATGAACGTCCACCTCCGAGAGTGATGTGCAGGGACCCACCCTACGGTGACGCCCGCCACTGTGCGCGCCCCGCCACCGGCCGCGCGGCGCGGGCGGACTAGGATCGCCGGGTGAGCACCGAGCAGATCGCCGAGAATGACGCCGCCGTCGCGGAGGCGCTGGCGGACTCCACCTCCGCCGCCTCCCTCGAGCGCACCATGCTGCGCTCCCAGCAGATCGAGGCGGAGATCGACGCAGACCCCTCGCGCTTCCGTGTCCTCACCGGGGACCGGCCCACCGGCAACCTCCACCTGGGCCACTACTTCGGCACCCTGGCGAACCGCGTCGCGCTGCAGAACCGGGGGGTGGAGACCTGGGTGCTCGTCGCCGACTACCAGGTCATCACCGACCGCGACGCCGTCGGGGAGATCCGCGAGCGGGTGCTGTCGATCGTCGCGGACTACCTCGCGATCGGCCTCGACCCGGCGCGCACGACCATCTTCACCCACTCCGCCGTCCCGGCGCTGAACCAGCTCATGCTGCCGTTCCTCTCCCTCGTCACCGACTCCGAGCTGCGTCGCAACCCGACGGTGAAGGCGGAGTACGAGGCGACCGGCGGGCGGCCGATGTCCGGCCTGCTCCTCACCTACCCGGTGCACCAGGCCGCCGATATCCTCTTCTGCAAGGCCAACCTCGTCCCGGTCGGCAAGGACCAGCTGCCCCACCTGGAACAGGCCCGGGTCATCGCCCGCCGCTTCGACGAGCGCTACGGCCGGGCCGAGCCGGACCGCCCGGTCTTCCCGGCGCCGGAGGCGCTGCTCTCCGCGGCGACCAACCTGCTCGGCACCGACGGGCAGAAGATGAGCAAGTCCCGCGGCAACACCATCGAGATCGGGATGGACGCCGACACGACGGCCAAGCGCCTGAAGAAGGCGGTCACCGACGCCGACCGGACCATCACCTACGAGCCGGAGCGGCGGCCCGAGGTCTCCAACCTCGTCCTGCTCGCCGCGCTCGCCAGCGGCCGCGACCCGCACGAGATCGCCGCGGAGATCGGCGACGGCGGCGGCGGCGCGCTGAAGAAGGTCGTCATCGAGGCGGTCAACGAGCACTTCGCCCCGATCCGGGCGCGCCGGGCCGAGCTCGTGGCCGACCCGGGCTACCTGCGCCAGGTGCTCGCCGAGGGCAACGCGCGGGCCAACGAGGTCGCCGAGGCGACCCTCGCGGAGGTCCAGACGGCGCTCGGGATGGTCTACTCCTGAACCGCTGAGGTCCGCCCGTGCGGGCCGGCACGGCCCGCTCTAGCCTCGGGAGGGTGAGCACCCGCACCACCGACCGCCCGCTCGACGTCGTCGTCCACGGGGCGACCGGCTTCACCGGTCGGCTCGTCGCGGAGTACCTGGCCGCGCATGCCGGCGACGCGCGGGTCGCCCTCTCCGGGCGGTCGCGGGAGCGGCTCGCGCAGGTGCGCGCCGGGCTGGGACCGGCCGCGGCGGCGTGGCCGCTCCTCGTGGCCGACGCCGCCGACGACGCCGCCCTGGCCGAGCTCGCCCGCTCGACCCGGGTCGTGGCGACGACGGTGGGACCGTACGGCCGGCACGGGCTGCCGCTCGTCGGCGCCTGCGCCGAGGCCGGCACCCACTACGCCGACCTGGCCGGGGAGGTGCTCTTCATGCGGGAGAGCGCACGACGCCACCACGCGACGGCGCAGCGCACCGGAGCCCGCATCGTCCACGCCTGCGGTTTCGACTCGGTGCCCTCCGACCTCGGGGTGCTGCTGACCGCAGAGCGTGCCCGGGCCGACGGCGCCGGCGAGCTGCGGGAGACGACGTTGACCGTGCGCGAGCTCAGGGGCGGCGTCAGCGGCGGCACGGTCGACTCGCTGCGCGTCGAGATCACCGCCGCCCAGCAGGGTGACGCTGCCACGGTGCTCGCCGCCCCCTACGCCCTGGTCCCCGACGGCGCGGACCCGCCCGGCCTGGAGGACCGGACGCCGATGCGGCCGTTCCGGGACGTCGCGACCGGGCTGTGGACCGCCCCGTTCCCGATGGCCGGGGTGAACAGCCGGGTGGTGCACCGGAGCAACGCGCTGCTGGGGTGGCGCTACGGCCGCGGCCTGCGGTACCGCGAGGTCATCGGCCTGGGGACCGGTGCCCGGGCCCGCCGGCGCGCCCGCGCCCTGACCGCCGCACTACTCCTCGTCGGCGTGGCGCTCGTGCTGCCCCCGACGCGGCTGCTCGCCGACCGGCTGCTCCCCGCGCCCGGTGAGGGCCCCGGCGCCCAGGCCCGGCGCCGCGGCCGCTTCCGGATGGAGGTGGTCGCCCGCACCACCGGCGGCGGGCGGTACCGCACCGTCGTGGCCGCCGACGCGGACCCGTACACCGCCTCCGCGGTGATGCTCGGGGAGGCGGCGCTCGCACTGGCGCTGGACGGGCCGCGGCTGCCCGGGGGCGGCGGGGTGCTCACCCCGGCGACGGCGCTGGGCACGGACCTGGCCGACCGGCTGGTCGCGGCCGGTCTCGAGATCTCGACCGGCCCGGCCTGAGGACCGCGGGACGCCACCCCACCCGGGTCAGCAGCTCACCGGTCACGGGCCAGGGGCACGACCCGGAGACGCACGTACCCGGGAACGTCTACGCCCGGGTGCCGGCCACCCGCTCCCGCACCCGCCGCGCCGCCGCCACGAGGTGACGCAGCGAGGGCTCGACCTCCTCGTAGCCGCGGGTCTTCAGCCCGCAGTCGGGGTTGACCCAGAGCAGCGACGAGGGCACCGACTGCGCCGCCAGGTCGACGAGCTCGGCCAGCTCCTCCTCGCTCGGCACGCGCGGGGAGTGGATGTCGTAGACGCCGGGCCCGACGCCGCGGGCGAAGCCGGCGGCCCGGAGCTCGGGCAGCACCTCCATCCGGGACCGGGCCGCCTCGATGCTCGTGACGTCGGCGTCGAGCGCGTCGATCGCGCCGATGACGTCGCCGAACTCCGAGTAGCACAGGTGGGTGTGCACCTGGGTGCGGGGCGCGGCCACGGCCGTCGCCAGCCGGAAGGCGTTCACCGACCACTGGAGGTAGTGCGCGTGGTCCGCCGACCGCAGCGGCAGCAGCTCGCGCAGCGCCGGCTCGTCGACCTGGATGACCCCGATCCCGGCCGCCTCGAGGTCGGCGACCTCGTCGCGCAGCGCAAGCGCCACCTGGGTGGCGGTGTCGGCGAGCGGCTGGTCGTCGCGGACGAAGGACCAGGCCAGGATCGTCACCGGGCCGGTGAGCATGCCCTTGACCGGCTTGTCGGTGAGCGAGGCGGCGTAGCGGGACCACTCGACGGTGATCGGCGCGGGCCGCGCAACGTCGCCCCAGAGGATGGAGGGCCGCGTGCAGCGGGTGCCGTAGGACTGCACCCACCCGTGCTCGGTGACGGCGAAGCCCTCGAGGTGCTCGGCGAAGTACTGGACCATGTCGCTGCGCTCGGGCTCGCCGTGGACCAGGACGTCCAGGCCGAGCTGCTCCTGGAGCCGGATGACCCGCTCGATCTCGGCCCGCATCGCCGCCGTGTACTCGGCCTCGCTGATCTCCCCGCGGCCGAACCGGGCGCGGGTGCGGCGGATCTCCGCCGTCTGCGGGAAGGAGCCGATGGTCGTGGTCGGCAGCGGGGGCAGGTCGAGCACCTGCGCCTGGGCGGCGGTCCGCTCGGCGAAGTCGGCCCGGCGGTAGTCGGCGTCGGTCAGGGCGGCGACCCGGTCGCGCACGTCGGCGCGCCGCACGCCGGGGTGCTGGAGGCGGCTGCGGCGCCGGTCGGCCGCCGTCGCGAAGGCCTCCCCGGCGGCGTCGCGCCCCTCGAGGAGCGCCGTCGCCAGCGCGAGGACCTCCTCGACCTTCTGGTCGGCGAAGGCCAGCCAGCTGCGCAACTGCGGGTCGAGCGCCGTCTCCGCGCCGACGTCGTAGGGCACGTGCTGCAGGGACGTCGACGTCGTGACGCACAGCCGGCCCTCCCGCGCGGCGCCGGAGCCGAGCCGGGACTCCAGCTCGGCGAGCCGCCCGAGCGCCGCGTCCAGATCGGTGCGCCACACGTTGCGGCCGTCGACCACCCCGCCGACGACGACGGTGTCCCCGAGCCCGCCGAGCACCTCCGCGGACGGCACCGAGCCCCGGACGAGGTCGATGCCGACCGCCTCCACGCCGGTGCCCGCGAGCACCGGCAGCGCGTCGTGCGCCTGGCCGTAGGCGACCGGCACGAAGAGCGCCGGTCGCTCGGGGCGCGTGGTCTGCCGGGCGAGCACGGTGTACGCGCGCTCGACGGCGGCGAGCACCGTCTCCCGCGGCGTCCCCCAGTCGACGGCGAGGGCCGGCTCGTCGAGCTGCACCCACGGCGCGCCGGCCTGGCCCAGGGCATGGAGCAGCTCGACGTACACGGGCAGCAGGTCCGCGAGCCGGTCGAGCGGGGTGAAACCCTGCGGTGGGGCGGCCGCCGGGGCCGCGCCGTCGCCGTCGTCCTCGCCCACCGCCTTGCTCAGCAGGAGGAAGGTCACCGGGCCGACGACGACCGGCCGGGTGGTCACGCCCTCCGCCGCGGCCTCGAGGAAGAGGCGCACGGCGCGGTCGTCGGCGAAGCGGAACTCGGTCTGCGGGCTGATCTCGGGGACGAGGTAGTGGTAGTTGGTGTCGAACCACTTCGTCATCTCCAGCGGCGGCAGCTCACCGGCGCCGCGGGCAAGCGTGAAGTACCCGGGCAGGTCGAGCGCGCCGTCCTCGTCGAGGAGGTGGGCGAACCGGGGCGGGACCGCCCCCACGGTGACGGCGGCGTCGAGCACCTGGTCGTAGAAGGAGAAGTCGCTGGGGATGGAGGAGTCGTCCGCTCCCAGTCCCAGACCGACCAGCTGGGCTCGCTGGCGCCGGCGCAGGTCGGCGGCGGCGGCCTGGAGGTCGTCGAGCTCGCTGCGCCCCGCCCAGAAGGACTCGACGGCCCGCTTGAGGTCGCGGCGGGGGCCGATCCGCGGGTACCCGAGGATCGTGGCGGCGGGAAGCTGGGGGGCGGTGCGGTCGGTCATCACAAGGTCCTCGTGGTCGTGGTGGTCAGCGGCCGGTCGAGCCCGGCGACGACGTCGAGCGCCGGCCGGTGCTGGTTGAAGGTGAACAGGTGCGTGCCGGGGGCGCCGGCCGCGAGCACCTCCTCGAGGAGGGCGACGGTGGCGGCGACGCCGATGCGGTGGCGCTCCTCGTCGTCGGCTGCCGCGGCGAGCCGGGCGAGCAGGTGCGGGGGGACGGGGACGCCGGTGAGCTCCTCCAGCCGCAGCAGCCGGCGCGGGTCGGTCAGCGGGACGACCCCGGCGACGACGGGCAGGTGGACGCCCGCAGCGCGCGCCTCGGCGACGAGCGCGAGGTAGTCGGCGGGGTCGAAGAAGACCTGGGTGACGGCGTAGTCGGCGCCGGCGTCCTGCTTCTCCAGCAGGGCGGTGACGTCCTGCCGGCGGGTGTGGGTGGTGCCCGCCGGGTAGGCGGCGACGGCGACGCTCAGCCGGCCCGACGTCCCGAGGCGGGTGCGCTCGACCTCGCGGATGAGCGCGACGAGCTCGGCGGCGCTGCCGACCCCGTCGGGCTCCGGCTCCCAGGCCCAGCGGCCCGCGGGCGGGTCGCCCCGCAGGGCGAGGAAGTCGCGCACGCCGTCGTCGACGAGGGTGCCGACGAGCCGCGCGAGGTCCGCGCGCGTCGCCCCGACGCAGGTGAGGTGGGCGACCGGCGGGACGGTGGTCTCGGTGATGATGCGTCGCACGAGCTCACGCGACGCACCGCGGGAGGACCCGGACGCGCCGTAGGTCACCGAGAAGAAGTCGGGGCCGCCGGCAGCGAGACGGAGTGTCGTCTCCCACGTCGCCGCCGCCCTGGCGGGTGTGCGCGGGGGATAGAGCTCGAAGGAGACCGTCGGTCGTCGACGCGGCACAGTGACGAGGCTAGCGGTGCTCATCGGCATCTCCCATCGGACCTGGCGTTAGCACCCGCTCCCGGGTTCCCGGGGGGTTGCTGCGGCGTCGTCGAGCCAGGACTCTCGGCCGCTCTGGATGGTGCTGCGCATCGTCGTCAGGCGGTCAGGCAGCGGGCAAGACCCGTCCGCCCTCCGAGACGTCACCGGGCGCGGGCCCGCTTCGTGAGACACCGGGCGGTCCGCGCCGCCCGGCGTACGGTGGCCCCATGGCAACCAGACGTCACGATGAGCTCGTCGGGTCGGACACGGTCGCCGAGCGGACCGGCCGGCCACGTGAGGAGTGGCACGGGCTGCTCGACGCCGCGGGCGCCACGAGCTGGACGCACAAGCAGATCGCCGACTGGCTCGCCACCGAGCACGGCGTCGACGGGTGGTGGGCGCAGGGGATCACCGTCGGCTACGAGCAGGCCCGCGGGATGCGTCTGCCCGGCCAGCGCCCTGACGGGACCTTCGACGCCAACGCCTCCAAGACCATCGCCCGTGGAGCGCAGGAGGTCTTCCCCCACCTCGCCGAGGACGCGCTGCGGTCCGCCTGGCTCGGGGAGGGCTGGCACGTCACCACCGCCACCGCGCCGAAGCGGGTGCGGCTGAGGAGCGAGGACGGCAGTCGCGCGGTCCTCGAGGTCACCGCCGTCTCACCGGTGAAGACCCGCGTCTCGGTGCAGCACGCGAAGCTCCCCGACCCGGACACGGTGGCCGAGAAGAAGACCTTCTGGCGGGAGGCGCTGGACCGGCTGGCCGCGTCGCTGGGCTGAGCGGCAGCACCGGGGGGCCACCCCGGTTGACGCGCCGGGTGCGTCCAGTACCGTGCTGCACCTGGAGCGGAGAGCTGACTCCGCGATATGGAACCGCCGGCGCTGCTGCCGGCCACGGGGGAGGTTCTATGGACAACCTGGCCGTTCTGGCACTGCTCGCCTTCCTGCCGGTCCTGGTCATCGGGGTGCTGCTCGTCGTCCTGCGCTGGCCGG
>Ga0209487_1003911_pt1 | contig 11604 bp, 12 predicted proteins | sample Poulit2012_FD_187524 | JGI IMG/M metagenome (GOLD analysis project Ga0209487, IMG submission 187524) | Agricultural soil microbial communities from Georgia to study Nitrogen management - Poultry litter 2012 (SPAdes) (version 2) | ecosystem: Environmental > Terrestrial > Soil > Agricultural land... | reverse complement strand
ATTGGACGTACCGCGCTGACAGGTACCCAGAACGGCAGTCTGGCTTCACGGGTATAGGCTCTATTCCTGCACTTGGTGCTTGGTGGGTTGATTTACCTGCTTGGCCCGTTATCGATGTGACTAGCGTGACAGCACATGACTATAGTTTTGATGATGGGCGTGTATTTATAAGCGGCCCCGAAGCACCGCTAGTCATCGAGTATGTGGCTGGCTACGAGGAAGCACCAGCGGCGCTCAAGCAAGCCGTGCTAATGCTGGCAAGTTTTTTGTACGAGCATCGCGGCGCATGTGATGTTGACGAAGCAGGCAAGCGCTCAGGTGCTTTTGCCCTGGCTCAAGGGCATAAACGGTATGCAGGTGGCTTATGAAATGCTGCGAATTGTACGCTGGCTTGCTACGCACACAGATTGAGATACAAGAGTATCAGTCTGTTCCAGATGCCATGGGCGGACAAGTTGAGCAGTGGGTAACAGTGATGCGGGTGCGCACCCACTGGAAGCACGCAAGCATGTACGAGCAGTTGCAAGCGATGAAGCTAAACGCAGGTGTAATCCACAGAGTTTATATGCGCTATAGCCCCATACCAACGCCAAAGCATCGCATTTGGTACAAGGGCCAAGCCTATCAGATACGCGGCGTTGTGGACATCGAGGAGCGCAGGCAGTGGCTTGAGCTACGAGTAGAACAAGGGGTGCCAACATGACAAGTTTACGCATAGAGGGGCTAGATGAGCTTAATAAGACGCTATCCGAGCTATCAAGTAAATTTGAGCAGGAGGCGGGGCGGTTGGTTAACAGAACGGCGCAAAATGTGCGCACCAACGCCATTAACCTTATCCGCACACCGTCCATGGGTGATACATACGTGCAGTACACTCCGTTTTACAAAACGCACACGGCGTCAGCCCCAGGCGACGCACCGAACATAGACACGGGGCGGCTGGTGAACAGCTTGACTGTCACGCGGTCAGGAAGCACCTCGGCTGAAGTGTTGGCAAACGTCGAGTACGCTGCCTATTTGGAGCTGGGCACACGACACATGGCAGCACGCCCGTTTATGACGCCAGCGGTTGAGCAAGAGCGCCCAAACTATGAGCGTGGCTTGCGTGAGCTAACAAGGAGGGCTGCGAAATGACGGATAAAGTGGTTAGCCCCAATGTTGTGCCCAACCCCTATGTGCCAGGCAGTGGGGTGAACGAGTTTAACCAAGGCGACATTCAGGCAGCGATATATAAAGCGTTATCGGAAGCACCTGGGATGCCGCCCGTTTACGACAATGTGCCGCAAGGAACTGAATTCCCCTACGTCGTTATTGGTGACGATATTAGCACACCATTTGATGACGATTGCGGTGTAGGTGCAGATACTCTGATTAACATCCATGTGTGGAGCGTGCACAAGGGCAGAGAGGAAGTAAAAAATGTGATGGCGCTGATTTACGCAGCGCTACAGCGAGTGCAGTTGCCTTTAGCCAATGGCTATACAGTAACGTGCAACTTCGATTGGCAGCATAGTATGTTGGACCCAGACGGCGTGACACGCCATGGAATTATTCGGTTTAGATTATTAACAAGGAGCTACCAAAATGGCTGACTTAAATGCTTTTTCAGGGCGTGACATCTTGTTTTATGTTGGCGATGAAGCAGGAGCGCGCATTTGTGCCCGCACTAAAACACTGACGATTGGCAGTGAGAGCATCGACATTACGCAAGATTGTGATGGCGCTTTTCGAAAACTGATGGACGAGCCTGCAAGCAGGTTTTTGGACATGGCTGTCGAGGGCATCTTGACGCAAGACGACTGGCTCAAGCAGGCGCTTGATACGTCTAGCAACGTTTTCTTGAACGAATATACCTTGGTAATTCCTGGCATTGGTTCAATCACGGGTGATTTTTTCATCAGCGACTTTGAGTTAGGCGCACCGCACGATGACGCAGTAACTTTCAGCGCTACCGTGCAGTCTAGTGGCGAGTGGACTTTCACACCGGAGACTTAATCTATGGCACCAGTATACAAAACTGTAACACTAGAGTGGCACGGCAAGAAATACACGATTAAGCCTACGCTTGAGCTTATCAACGAGATAGAGAATAAATTTTCTTTATCTCGTGTGGTAAGTCGTATTGCTGCTGGTGACCCGCCAATTTCTCACATTGCCACGATGGTTGGCACCATGCTGCGCTATGCTGGAGCCCAAGTTTCTGATGATGAGGTGTATGCCGAATTGCTTGCAGGCGAAGATGCAGAAGCTGTGGGCGAGATGGCAACAGCCTTAATGACAGCAGCTTTCCCGAGTGCCGCAGTGCAGGAGGGAAAAGCAAAGGGAAAGGGCAGCACGGGGAAGTAGCCAGCCATCACGGCGATGTAGACTGGGGTGTTTTTTACGACATCGCAGTTTGCTCGTGGGGGATGGCCCCAAGTGAGTTTTGGAAACTTTCCCCGCAGGAGTGGTGGCGCATATATGAGATAAAGCGACCGAGAGACCCGAGCCGTGACCTAGCAGGCAGCTTAACCACAGAGGACGTTGAGCGTATGAAAAAGCTCATGCAACGAAAACGGAGCGTATAAATGGCAGCAGGAACGACTATTGGAGCACTGCGTGTTGTCATTGGGGCTGACACCAGCGGGCTGAATAAGGGCTTAAAAGAAGCCGATGGCGGCCTTAAAGGCGTTGGCCGTTCTGCTGCTGATGTCGCGAAAAGACTAGCGGTGGTCGGTGCAGCCTTTACCGCAGCAGCAGGAGCGCTGACGATGCTGGTGCGCAGTGAAGCCAACCTGATCGCCAGCCAAGCAAAGCTCGCACGCTCGATTAACGGCACGATTACGGGCTTACGTACGCTCAAAATGGCGGCAGAGGATAACGGCATCGACGGTATGGAGGCATCGCTCAACCGACTGAACCGTCGCCTTGGTGCCGCAGCCATGGGCACTGGCCCAGCGATACATGCTGTTGAAGCGCTTGGCCTAAACCTGAAAGAACTTTCTGAGATGGACGCCGACGAGCGTATGGCACTGATTGCCGACAGAATACGCGACAGCGGCATGAGCGCGCAAGAAGCAGCGCGTCACTTACAGAACCTGGGCTTTCAGCAGCGTGAGGCAGTCACCTTTTTCATGCAAGGCGGTGACGCTATTCGTGCAGCAAGGCAGGAGGTAGAGCGCTATGGGCTTGCTGTAGATGAAGCGTCAGCAGCTAAGCTAGAGGACATCACTACTCAATGGACGCGCATTGGCACAGCCATGGCAGGTATCCGCACGCAGCTAACGGTTGCGTTGTTGCCGCTTTTAGAAGCGGCGGGAAACTTTGCAGAGGGCGCAGCAAGAGGCATTGCAAAAATAACTCCGCACATCAGCAAGATTATTGATTATTTCAAACAGGCTGCTGAAGCCATAGGTGTAGCAACTTTAGCACTGGCTGGGTTTTATGCCCCAGCGGTGCTCGCAGGCCTTGGTAGCGTGACAGGCGGCGTACTGGCTTTTGCCACGGCTGTTAGAGTGCAGGCCGTGGGCGCAATGAGGGCACTAACTGCCGCTGTTATTGCGAACCCAATCGGTGCGCTTATAGCAGCGCTGGTCGCTGCTGGATACGCTGCATATAAGTTTAGAGACAGGATTAAAGACGCCATCGGCGTTGATGTTGTTGATATTGCCAAGACAGCAGCAAACACCGTCATAAGCTCCTTTGTAGCTGCCTACGAGGATATTAAATTCGTATGGAATAACTTCGGTGACATGATGGGCGCGGCTGTTGTCGGTGGCATTAACGTCGCCATACGCGCTATTAACGGCCTGATTGAGGGGGCGCTATCTGGCATTAATAGCCTCATTGATGCAGTTAATAAAATCCCAGGCGTTGACATCGGTCGCATTGGCGATAGCGCCAAGATTGACTTGTTAGATAACGAGTACGCGAGCCGCTTAATTGATGCCGTAACCGAGCGAAATCGCAAGATTGCGGAAATAATGAGCACAGACAGATTTGCTGGTGCAGGTGCTGGCGAGCCAGATACGGGCGAGGACATCGACCCAGACGACCCTTGGGCACCACCTGCACCACCGCCTAGTGCTGGTGGCGCAGCAGAAAATGTGGCCAAGGAGACAGAAGCCATCCGTGAGCGCCTGCTTGAGCGATTGGAGATGTTCCGCGAGATGCTTGCGAGCGAGCAAGAGCTTGAGATACTCAAGCACGAGCAGAACCTTGAGCAGCTACAAGAGCTTTGGGAGGAAGGAATTATACCCACCGAAGCCGAGTACATGGAGATGCTCGAAGAGCTTGAAGCCCGTCATCAAGACAGGCTGACAGAGATGCAGGAAAAGGGTGAGGCAGAGCGACTAGCGTTAATCGAAAAAGCTGCACAAATGGAAACTCAAGCCCGTCGTGCAGCATTGCAGGAAGCGGTCGGGTTCTTAGACCAGCTTTCTGGAGAATCTAAGGCGGCTGCTATTGCATCCATTGCTTTAAATAAGGGTTTGGCGGTTGCTCAGATTATTCAAAATACCGCAGCCGCACAGATGCGAGCTCTAGCAGAGCTTGGCCCGATTGCTGGACCACCAGTAGCCGCTAAAATTGGCGTGATGGGTAAAGTGCAGGCAGGCATTGCAGCAGCAGCGGGCTTGGCTCAAGCTGCTAGCGTATCGTCACGTGGCACAAGTGGGCTACAAGGCGGAGCATCAGGTAGTGTGGGCGGCAGGTCGTCAGCGCCGTCATCAGGAGGTATGGGGTATGGTGGCGGCAATTCGTCAGCAGGACCAAGGGTTAACATCAATTTAATAGAGGACCGAGACCGTGCGGGTCAAGTAGAGGTAAACCGAAGTGACGATGAGGAAGTTGATGCAGATGTGTTCGTTGCTGACATACGAGGCGGAGGACCACGCGCCCAAGCGCTGCAAGAGACGTTTAACCTTAGGAGAGTAGGGTCATGATACAAACTGATATCGACTTCCCTAGCAGCCTGCCATGCCCTCAAAGAGAAGGTAAATCGGTACGTACGGTACAGTCATTCTCACGCACTACCATGACGACAGGGCGCGCTATTCAGCGTCGAAGGTTCTCAAGTGTGCCCAGCATGGTTCAGGTAAGCTGGGTGTTTAATAGTGCCCAAGCAATGGCGTTTGAGGCGTGGTTCCGTGACGCGATAAACGACGGCGCAAGCTGGTTCAATATTAACATTAAATTCCCGTTGGGGTTCGGGCCTTACGTGGCTCGATTCACCGAGATGTACACAGGCCCAGACCAGATTAGCGCGAACCACTGGCGGTACAGCGCAGAGCTTGAGATATGGGAGCGGCCACTGGTTGAGCCAGGCTGGGGCATAGTGCCTGAATTTATTGCTGGCATGTCTATATTCGACATCGCGATGAACCGAGAGTGGCCCGAGGCATGACGATACTTAGAACCGTTTACGCATCCGCACCAGAAGACGAGTTGATTTTAATCACGCTGGAAATACACCTTTCACCGACAGTTGTTGTGCGCGCTGTGCAGGGGTTTGAAAATCAGATGCTGGGCGTTGATGGCGTGTACCGAGAGTTCACAGCCTCAGCGATATCAGTTGCATTACCTAGCAGCAATACCAGCGGGCAACAGTCGTTACGGTTTTCAATCGGCGGGCTAAACAGCCTGATTCAACGGCACATGGATGCCGCGCTTGAAAGCAGCACGCCAATAACTTTGATATACCGCGAGTACCTGGAAAGCGACAAGTCCGCACCTGCAAGACAGCCGTACATCATGACGATTAGCGGGATACAGTTAGAAGGCGATGAAGCGCAGCTTGAGGCGTCATACTGGGATATCCTTAACTACTCATGGCCAAGACAGCGCTACACCGAGGAAACAGCGCCAGGGATTAAATACCTATGATTAACAAGTACCTATTTACGCGATATAAGAAGTACGGACGAGGCCCTGATGAGTTTGACTGCTGGGGTATCGTACGCACAGCTAGAGCAGAGCTGTTCGGCAAGGACTTGTTGCCGTCATACGCAGAAATCGACCCGCAAGACAAAAGAGCGCTAACCGTTGCGTGCGAGCAAGTGCGCCTTGACCATATGTTTAATGAGTCCCCGCCCATAGCAGGAGCAATAGCCACTGCTTGGCGTGCTCGCGTATGCGTGCATGTTGGGCTTGTAGTCGAAGCTGACGGGCGCTTGTGGGTGCTGGAAACAGACGTTGAAACTGGGCCATGTCTTACGCGCATTGACCAGTTTGAGCAGCGATACACTAAGGTTATCTACTATGACGATTAGAATCTACCCAAGCCTGATGGAAGGCGCTCCGATTGAAACCCACGAATGGACGGGCACGATAGAGGGCTGGTTTTCGTCAAAGGGTATTGACTTAACAGAGCATGACGAACAGCCAGTTGTTGTGCGCGTCAACGGGGTTGATATTGAGCCTGAAGAATGGGTCAGCACGCATGTCACTGGAAGCGATGATGTAGAGATACGGATACTTCCGCACGGCGGCGTATTTAAGACCATAGGGCGCGTCTTTAACTTTTTGTTTGGCTGGTTGATGCCGTCACGAAGAACGCCATCGCGGCATGACCCAGGGCAGGGTAGAGCGCTAGAAACTGCGTCTGCTAAGGCGAACGAAGCCAAGCTTGGGCAAGTAGTCCCAGAGTTAGCAGGGCGCTTTATACGTTATCCAGATTACCTGACTCCACCTCGCAGGCGGTTTGTGTCACCACGTGAGCAGTGGGTTGAGTTCTTGGCTTGTGTAGGGCCAGGTCATTATCAGATATTGCCGCATGATATTAAAATTGGTGATACTCGCATCGGGGCGCTGGGTGAGGGCGCGTCATACCAAATATTCGAGCCAGGGCAATCAGTCGCAGGACATAGCGCGCATGAGCACTGGCACAGTGTGGCAGAGGTTGGCAGCACATCAAGTGGCACAGCGGGGTTGGAGTTGAGCGTAGAGCTGGGAGCAACGTCAAACACGGACCCAGCAAGCTATACGTTTTCGGGCAATACGATTACAAGGTCAAGCGGGTCGTTCCCACAGGGGTGGGGGCCGGGGACTGTTATACGGGTCACGTTGACGCTGACGAAAACATATGCAGTGACAGGTGGTGGGACGTTTCCCCTTCTTGACCCGAACGTTTTCACAGGTGATTTTTCACACTTAATGCCTATTTCTAACGGGACACTGCTGACATTCACAGCGGGGCCAGTGGTTGGTACATACTCAGCGCAGTCGGTAAGCCTAAACAGCGCAGGAGTGGGTTCATTGCAGCTTTGGACGCTTGGCGACCCAGGCGACGAACACACGCCACCAACCCCTGCTGAGCCCGTAGCCAATGTCCCCGCTGGTGACCACTCTATGACATCGGTGGCTGTCAATGACAGAACCTTGACAGGAATGTCAGGCAGCTTCGTCACGTATTCAGGAGCACAGCTACCAGAAATGACATCAGCTGCAACGATACGCTACATCAGTGGCGACGTGTACGGAGACTGGACAAGCACCATAGCTGCCTGCCCTGCTGGTGCAGTAACCAACACTATCGAATTGGACTTTTTCTTTCCTCAAGGTTTAAGCCGAATAGAAGATAATGGTAACGTGGTTTCAAGGTCTGTAAAGACAGAGGTGCAGTATCGGGATGCCGCGGTTGGGGGTGCGTTTACGTCAGTTATGCGCACCTATACCGAGAGAACGTTAAACCAAGTGGGATACACATGGCAAATCAGTGTGCCAGGAATTCGGCCCGAGGTCAGAGTCCGACGTGTGGGGTCAGTCACCACGTCCACGCAAATCAACGACACGATACAATGGTTCGGGCTGAAGTCACGCCTACCAACACGCACGTCATACCCAGACTGGACGACCATAGCAATCCGTATGCGAAGCGGTGGGCGGTTGGGCTCGAATGCCGAGAACAGGGTCAACTTGGTAGCAACTCGCATATTGCCCAAAGTGAATGCTGACGGCACGATAGGAGCGGCACAGCCAACGCGCAATGTAGCTGATTTCGTGCGTCATATCGTTGACTCTATAGGCCGTGGTGACGACGCCATCAATATGCAAGAGCTTGCGAGGCTGTCTGCTAACGTATGGCAGCCGCGTGGCGAGTACTTTGATTACGTATTTGATGAGACCAACGTAAAAGAGGCAATCGATACCGCATTACGCGCAGGCATGTCCGAGTTCTCGCTGGAAAACGGCAAGATTAGGCCAGTACGCGACGATGTTCGCACAGTATGGGAGCAGGGGTACTCGCCACAGAACATGGTTAAGCCGTTGCGACGTTCCGTAAATCCGCATAAGCACGATGACCATGATGGGGTAGAAGTTGAGTACATAGACAGCAATGGCTGGGTCGAGAGCGTCGTGCAGTGCCGCTTGCCTGGCGACCAAGGGATACGTGTCGAGAAGATAAAACTAGACGGTGTGACTGACCGTACAAGGGCTTGGCGCTTTGGTATGCGTCATCGACGTGCTATGAAATACCGTCGCAAACAGTACTCTTTTCAGACCGAGCTTGCCGGGCTAAACAGCCAGTACCTGAGCTACGTGCCTTTGGTGGGCGAGGACCAGGATTACGGACAGTCCGCCATCATGGTTTCGATATCGGAGCAAGATAGCCAGGCGCTGATTTATACAAGTGAGCCGTTACAATGGATTGATGGCAAAGATCACGTCGTTGCATACCGTAATGCGCAAGGCGATGTTGTCGGTCCATTTGCTGCCTCGCCTGGTCCGACTGAAAACAGCGTCATTGCAGATATACCGAAACCGTGGCCAGTAGTTAGTTTAAAGATGGAGCCGCCCCATGTGTATTTTGGAACAGTTAACGATTGGTGCTTTCCAGCGCTAATCACAGAGATTAACCCGCAAAGCACAGACCTTGTTAACATTAGTGCGGTAAACTATGATATACGAGTTTACGCAGACGACAACAATTCGCCACAGGATTAAATGATATGACTACCTATAACACTGGTAACCCGATTGGAAGTAAAGACCCGCGTGATCTATATGATAATGCTGAGAACCTTGACGAAGCCGTAAATACACGGACCGCTGAATCATGGGATGACCGGTTCGGTGTTGCGCGTAAAACGTGGTGGGGTATGGAGCGGGATTTCCAGCAATTCTTGATCAATTCGGGATACGAGAATATTGGTGATTACGGACCAGGGTTAGAAATAACAGCGCGCAATCAGATTTTCTGGCGTGATGGTGAGCTGTACCGCGCTGGCGCGTCTCTGGATTTGCCGTATACGACTACGGGCGATTGGGGCGCGGAGGAAGGACTATTTGTGGCGGTGGGGGATGCGGCGCTTAGGCAGGAGTTGGGTGGCTCTGTTCAAGACGGACAGGGGGGGGCAATGGTGCGCGGGGCGGTTATCTATGTCAATACCATCGCCGACCTTCAGGCGCTGGATACGAGTGGGCTGGTGGATGGGCAGCATGTTTATGTTAAAGAATACTATGATGGAACTGGCTATGGGGGCGGACTATATGTTAACGCAGGTAGTGGTTACTCTGGTTCAGACGCTATTGAGGGCACAGATGGTACCCAGTGGAGAATGGTTGTAGATAACAACGTATTCCCCATAGACAGGCTAGGGGCATTAAAAGGCGACCCTGAGTCTGTAAAGGATGCGTTCATTCTCGCCATCGAGTGTGTTCGTGAGGCTGGCAGCGGAACAGTTTATGTTGGTCCCGGTGAGTGGACTATGGCTAGCGTCTATTATGAGGTTAACACATCCAACATAACTTTCCATTTCGACTTAGGGTGTCACTTCAAGATGGAGTACGTCCTGTTGGGTTGGTATCCCACCGCCCCCGGCAAAGGTTACAGTAACGTGGCCATAGAAGGGCGTGGCACGATTGAAGCCCTACCCGGGACCATGTGGCATAACGATTTTGTGTACGTTGACGGTATCGAATTAAGGAGCCTGACGTTTATACGGCCCCTTTATAAAGGGCATTTCCTGGACCTGAACGGCTGCACTAACGTCACTATCGACGGGATCATCGTTCGGGGTAGTAATATTGAGGGGACTGCTGACCCTAGGCTGTTCACCGAGTTTATCCAAGTGGGGGGTGACGGTCACGGTGGATTAGGTTGGGCTGAAAAGAGGACCGAATATGAGCCGTTAATGAATCAAGGGATAGGGACAACTAATGTGACCCTTACCAATTCGGTGTTTAAGCCGTACACCGACGAGTACAGTGTCACAACGTATCCACCCCGTCCTATAGGCGACCACGCCGTAAATCCGGGAGTGGGGAACATTCGTATAGTAGGTAACGAGTTCAAAGATGTGATCCGTCAGGATATAAGGGCTCGGTCTTCTTGGCTTGAAATGACCACGGTGGACGGGGTGCATATTAGTGGTAATTCCTTCGTATTCACCAACGCACCGTTCATCGCCTCGTCCTCTACGATGGCAGCCTACATCATAGCTTTGCGCGGAGCTGCAAATTCGAGAGGAGTTGCCATCCTCGATAATACTTTTGACATCACTAGATCTGCCGAAGCGTACGTGGGCTGTGTTGAGAGTTATGCTAGTGGCGCGGTTGTAAGTGTCATTGGTAATGTTTTCAAGTGCGCAGCGGAGTTCAGCGACCTTATTGCGCTGAAAGCGCCCGGCAACATCAAGGTTATAGGTAACTCGGTGGATAGCACAGGGCGGCGTTTTCTCTTTGTAGACAGCAACGCAGGCGGCGGAGGCTCCAGGTGTTTAGTTCAAGGTAACGATATGGTATTTAACCCACCCACACCAGCAGACTATAGACATCCGGTGGAAACTTCTGAATCAACTTTGAATATCGTAGGTAACCGCATACAGCACCCAGATATGGCGTTTAAAGCTACGTCGGGAGCTGTATGTGCCGCAGCAGGCAATACGATGATGGGTGGGGCTGCATCGGTAGAGATACATAAGGGGGTGTTGACCGGGAACGTATTCAACACGACCGCCGCCCCAGGCGTGACTATTGACGGTGTATCACAGACTTCCCAAGGGTGGGACTTCGTTCACGTTCCGGCGTAACTCACTGGCAGTGCTAGTCGCCAAGTAGCTTTAAGTTTAGCAAATACTAATAAAACAAAAAGAGGCAGAGATTGAATGAGATTACAGAAGCCGTAAAGTCGATCACCCCTGGTGTTGTAGGTGCAGCGTCGGGTGTTGTCTATACTCGTGGCCACTGGAGCTTTACTTTGGCTACAAACTATTACGCAACGATCCCGACCAACGTTGTATGCTAGTGGTAAGGCTAAAGCCGTTCAAAGTGTTATAATCTGTAATATTCTAAAGGTGGCGACATGGTGAGGTGGCGAATGAATGTCAGCGATGGGGCGCATGCAACAATAGCAACAGCAACGGGCATTGCGGTTTACGGGTTTACATTGCAAGAGATTGTTTTTGTGCTGTGGGGTATTTATGTGGCCCTTTTAATACTAATCAAGATCCCTGAGTTTCTAGAAAAGCATACTTGGATTGGCAGTGCATTTAGGCGCATATTTGGGCGGCGACGATGAAAAAGCGAATAGTCACTTACTTTATAGTGGGCGGCGCAGCGGTGCTTGGGGCAAGCCCGCACCTGCATGATTTTCTGCGCAAGTGGGAGGGCGTGGAGTATATTGCG